>Ga0116141_10005133_pt1 | contig 10974 bp, 5 predicted proteins | sample AD_UKC097_MetaG_FD_89744 | JGI IMG/M metagenome (GOLD analysis project Ga0116141, IMG submission 89744) | Active sludge microbial communities of municipal wastewater-treating anaerobic digesters from USA - AD_UKC097_MetaG | ecosystem: Engineered > Bioreactor > Anaerobic > Digestate | place: USA... | reverse complement strand
TACCGTATATGGCGATCCCCATTTAGGTCATGCCCGGCCGGCCATCACGTTCGACGTTGTTTTCCGCTATCTGCAGCATATCGGCTACAAAGTGCGTTACGTGCGCAACATCACCGATGTGGGACATCTCGAAAACGATGCCGATGAGGGCGAAGACAAAATCGAAAAGAAAGCAAAACTCGATCAGCTCGAACCCATGGAAGTGGTGCAGTATTATACCAACCGTTACCATGAATTCATGAACAGACTCAATGTGCTCAATCCTTCCATTGAGCCGCACGCGTCAGGACATATTCCGGAACAGATTGACATGGTTCAGAAGATTCTCGATAACGGCATGGCCTACGAAGCCGAAGGATCGGTTTATTTCGATGTTGAAAAATACAGTAAAAATTATCCGTACGGCATTCTTTCCGGACGTAATGTTGATGATCTTTTGTCGAACACCCGCGAGCTTGATGGTCAGTCGGAAAAGAAAAATTCAGCTGATTTTGCCATCTGGAAAAAGGCATCACCTACACACATCATGCGCTGGAAGTCGCCCTGGAGCGACGGTGTGCCTGGCTGGCACATGGAATGCTCGGCCATGGGCGCCAAATATCTGGGAACTCCATTTGATATTCACGGCGGCGGAATGGATTTATTATTTCCGCATCATGAATCTGAAATTGCGCAATCGGTTGCTGCAAGCGGTGTTCAGCCGGTTAAATATTGGCTGCACAACAACATGATTACCATCAATGGTCAGAAGATGGGTAAGTCGCTTGGTAATTTCATTACACTTGAGGAATTCTTTACGGGAAACCATGCTACATTGGATCAGGCTTATTCGCCCATGACCATTCGTTTTTTCATTTTGCAGGCACATTACCGTGGCACGGTCGATTTCTCAAATGCCGCTCTGCAGGCGTCGGGTAAAGCATATGAGCGTTTGATGAAAGCGTTTGAAAGACTTGAAGCCATTGTCTCTGGAGCAGCCGGAGAGTTCGATGTGAACAAGCTTTCGAAAGATTGCTACGAAGCCATGAACGATGATCTGAATACACCGATGGTGATTGCTTCATTGTTCGACGCCGTGAAATTCATCAATGCTGCTGCCGACAAACAGACATCGATGTCCGAAGAGCAGAAATTGGCTTTGATGAAAATCAGAAAAGATTTTATCGAAGATATTCTCGGTTTGAAGCAGGAAGGCATGGAAGCCGCAGCAGGCAAGGGAATTGAAGACGATCTGATGAAACTGATCATTGAATTGCGCCTGAAATATCGTCAGGATAAAAACTTTGCCATGTCTGATTTCATCCGCGATGAGCTGAAGAAAGCCGGTGTGGAGCTCAAAGACACCAAAGAAGGAACGGAGTGGATGAAAAACTAAAACATTATCAGATTCCTTATTGATTTTATCTGAATAAAAAAACTGAAATGAAAACAAAAATCCTGATACTGGCAGTCATTGTTGTAATGTTGAGTTCATGCGGAAACGATAAGAAAAAAAATGATGACAAAATAGACACAGCCATTGTTGAAAATATTCAGGTTCCTGAATTCAATGCCGACAGTGCCTATTCTTATGTTGATAAACAGGTTTCGTTTGGACCGCGTGTTCCCGGAAGCAAGGCGCATCTTGCTTGCCGCGACTGGCTCGCAGCTGAATTGAAGCGTCATGGTGCAGAAACAACAGTCCAGAATATTACTGTTCGTACTTACGACAATAAAGTTATCAATGGCTACAATATTATTGGCAGCATCAATCCTGATGCTCAGTCACGCATTATGTTGTCAGCGCATTGGGATTCACGTCCATATGCTGATTGGGATCCGGAGCCGGCCAATCATAATACGCCCATACCCGGTGCCAATGACGGCGCTTCCGGTGTTGGCGTGTTGCTTGAAATAGCGCGCGTTTTAAAGACAAACAATCCGCCTGTCGGAGTTGATATTTTCTTTTGGGATGTGGAGGATTATGGCGAACCCCGTGATGCACAAGGTCAGGAAAAAGAAGACACCTGGGGACTCGGATCACAGTATTGGAGCAAGAATCCGCATAAACCCGGCTATACCGCACGATATGGAATTCTGCTTGATATGGTCGGAGCATCCTTTGCTTCGTTTTATAGAGAGGGCTTTTCGCAGCGATACGCCCCATCCATTGTATCGAAGGTGTGGAGCCATGCTCACGAGTTGGGGTATGCCAATTACTTTCTCAATTCGGAATCCAATCCAATCATGGACGATCATTATTACGTGAATAAGTACGCGAACATTCCTACGATCGACATTATTCATCAGGTCAATAATTCGCAGACCGGTTTTTATCCTTACTGGCACACGCTAAAAGATGATATGAGCCAGATTGATCGCACAACGCTGAAAGTTGTTGGTCAGACCTTGCTGCGGACGGTGTTTTACGAGAAGTAAAGCTGCTTTTCATATTTCAGTTTCGGGTTTTCCGGCATTGGAAAACCCTCATACTGCAAACAATTCCAAAGTGATTTATATATCAGTTCAATCATATCTGGAAGACTCCGGAGGAGTCATATGTCTGTAGAAATAATATTCATAAATCACGACTCCAGCGGAGTCGAATGTTTTTCAAGCCACTTCCAGCAGGGAGCTGGTTACATGCGACCTCTCTGAGGTCGCATATTTATTTGGCCATTTTCTATAGACATGCGATCCGCCAGCTGGCGGATCGGCCATCAGTCTTCATTTATACACATCGGCATCAAAAATATTTCATAATAGTAAAAATTGTTTGTGCTTGATTATTCATTCATAAATCTAATCTTTTATAAACAAATTGTATTATATTTGACATTAAAATTTATTTATGAAAACATTTTTAGGATTGTTATTGTGTTTATTTGTAATGTCAGGGCAAGCCCAACAACTGGAATGGGTCAGACAGTTTGGCGGTCTGGGCGATGATTCCTGCACTCATGTTGAACTTGCTCCGAACGGAGATGTTTTTGTTGCCGGGAGTTTTAGTGAAACGATGCAGGTCCAAACTATTGCCGGGCTGGTGACATTGCAATCAGCAGGACTGTGTGATATTTTTCTGAGCAGAATACAGGCTGATGGAGATATTGTCTGGTGTAAGTCCCTGGGCTCATCGGGTTACGATTCACCTACATGGCTTCATGTCGATAACAACAGCAATATTATATTGTACGGGATGTTTGCCGGAGATGTTGATTTTGATATGGGAACCGGCAGCAGTATTTCAAATGTGAACATGTTTGCAATTGCCAAATATGACGAATCCGGTAATTTTCTCTGGACCAAAATTTTGGCCAGCGACAATGCTTATCCTTACGGCATAATTAAAACGGATAACAGCAACAATATTTTCATTGGCGGAGGGTTTTCGGGAGCTACTGATTTTGACCCGGGTATTGGAGTAGATATTCAAGCTTCGTCCGGAGAAGGAGGTGCTTTTGTTTCGAAATTTGATGAAAACGGGAATTACATCTGGACTAGAAGTTTCATTGGAATCTATAATTACGAGCTGGCTGTTGTGAATGGGATTGCTTTTGATGACAACAATAATATTTATTTATCGGGAGTGTTCTCCGGTAATCTTGATGCTGATCCGGGAGCAGGAGTTTATGACTTGAGTTCCGGATCATATATAAGTGGCATGATAATAAAACTGTCATCAAACGGCTCATATAAATTCTCTTATGCAATTGGCTCTTCCGGCACTGATATGCAACATTGCCATTCAATTTTCTCATACGGTAATCATGTTTATATAATGGGATCTTTCATACACACAGTTAATTTTGGATTAGGGCAGACTACCGCGTTATTAACTTCCTATGGAGGCTATGATGGGTTTATTCTTGAAATGGATACAACAGGAGCTTTTCAGTCGGTCAGAAATCATGATTTTGGCGAAATTCAGAAAACCAGTTTTAATTTTAAAAACTTTACCATTTCAGGTGGCTTTGATGGAATAATTGACCCTGATAATTCTGACGGAGTATTCCAGTATATCAACACTTATGGCAACTCCGATGCCTGTGTTTTCAGATTTGATACTTTGGGAAATTCTGTCTGGTACACGAGAATAGGCGGAAGCGGCTATGATAATATTGTTTCGTCATTGTCCGATAATCAGCAAAGTGTTTATGGCGCAGGATACTTTGGTTCAACAGTTGATTTTGAAACCGGTGCTCCGCAGTATTTATTGACAGCACAAGGTGTTCAAGATGGTTTTGTTGTGAAGTTTAATACCAAACCAACTGCTCTCGCTGAACATAAATTTACTTCACTTTCCTGTTATCCTAATCCAACAACAGGACAAATATTTTTCTCAACCAGTACAGAGCCGGTTCATGCTGAAATATTCAGCACGAATGGAATGCTGCTCATTTCAAAAACAGTCACAGATGACGGAATAGACATTAGTCATCTGGCTCCAGGAGTGTATTTTGTCAAAGCAGTAAATACTATGACAGGAGAAACTCAAATCAGCAGACTTTTGAAGAATTGAATATCGCATAATGACTCTACATGGTAGCAATGCTTAATATTGAAAAATCACAACGTTCAATTGCTGCAATTTTTTGATACATTTGCGAAAACAAGTTGATATGCGTATTCTCCATTTGACTGCTGCAGTTTGTATTTTGGCGCTGTTGTCGCTTACTTGCCCTGCACAGCAGAATTCTTACGTCCCGCCCACCGATTCACTGGTTAAAAAAAATCTGGAACAATGGCAGGATATGAAGTTCGGATTGCTGATGCACTGGGGCCTGTATTCACAGCTTGGTGTTGTTGAGTCGTGGGGACTTTGTTCCGAAGATCAGGATTTTCAGGATCGCAATGGCATGGATTATATCGATTACAAAAACCATTATTTCGGACAAATAAGGAAATTCAATCCGCAGCAGTTCAATCCCGATATATGGGCCGAGGCCGCTCAGAAAGCCGGAATGAAGTATGTCGTGTTTACAACAAAACATCATGATGGCTTTTGCATGTTCGATACAAAACAAACCGATTTCAAAATCACCACGGGTGAAAGTCCCTTCAACAGCCATCCCAAAGCCAATGTGGCGAAATATGTTTTCGAAGCTTTCCGCAACAAGGGTTTTATGGTGGGCGCCTATTTTTCGAAACCCGACTGGCATTGTCCGGCTTACTGGACGCCGCTGCTGGCCACGCCCGACAGAAACTGCAATTACGACACACGAAAATATCCGGGCCGCTGGAAAGAATTTCAGAATTATACCTACAATCAGCTTGAAGAGCTGACTACGGAATACGGAAAGCTTGATATCCTTTGGCTCGACGGTGGCTGGGTGCGTCCTGATTCAACAATCAACGAAGAGGTGCGCTCATGGGGCTACAACATTCCTAAGTACGAACAGGACATTGATATGCCTCGCATTGCTGCCATGGCTCGCGAAAATCAGCCAGGCATTCTTATAGTGGACCGCACTGTTCACGGGCCTTTCGAAGATTACCGCACCCCTGAGCAAAGCATACCTGATTCCATTTTACCTTATCCGTTCGAGACCTGCATGACCATGACTGATAACTGGGGCTTCGTACCAAATGCCAGATTCAAATCAGCTGAAACCATTATCAGGTCTATGGTTGATGTTGTTTCTAAAGGTGGAAATTTCTTACTCAATGTGGGCCCGACACCGAAGGGCACATTTGAGGAAAAAGCTATTTCAACATTAAATGAAATTGGAAAATGGATGTCGGTCAATGGCGAAGCAATTTACGGAAGCCGCTCCTGGAGACATTTTAAAGATGGTGATGCAATCCGTTTTACTCAATCAAAAGATGGAAAATATCTGTATGTTTTTGCTTTAACATGGCCCGGGAAATCGTTGACATTGTCATGCATCACAGAAAAGAAAAACTACAAAGTGCAGATGCTTGGTTCAAAGGAGAAAATCAAAACATCTTTCAGTGCTGATGGCTATACATTGCGCATGCCTGATTCGATGCAGGATTTAGCAAAGCGTCCGACTGCTTATATTTCGGTATTCCGCATCACGCTTAAATAAATGGTCATGCGTTCTTTTTTTTTGATAGTTATTTTGTTTTTTGCTGTATCTGAAATCCCGCTCAGGGCGCAGGATGCATTGCCTTACAAAAACCCGCGGCTGAGCACCGAAGCTCGTGTGGCAGATTTATTGAACCGCATGACTTTGGAAGAAAAATTCTGGCAGCTTTATATGATTCCTGCTGCATTGGATGTAGATTTGGAAAAGTATCCGCATGGTATTTTCGGATTTCAGTTTGCTGCTGTTGGTCAAGCCGGCAATGGAGCGGAGCAAATGATGAATTATTCAGGTGTTGGTCCGGTCGAAACCGTAAAAGCCATCAACCGGGCACAAAAATATTTTATTGAAGAAACACGATTGGGTATTCCGATAATACCATTTGATGAGGCTTTGCACGGGCTGGTTCGAAAAGGTGCTACGGCATTTCCGCAATCCATTGCACTGGCGGCTACTTTCGATACCGCACTGATGGCTGACGTCGCAGAGCAAATTGCATTTGAAGTAAAAGAACGTGGCATTCGCATGATTTTGTCACCGGTGCTGAATGTAGCTGTTGATGCGCGTTGGGGCAGGGTTGAGGAAACTTACGGCGAAGACCCGTTTTTGGTCACACAAATGGGTCTGGCTTATATCAACGCTTTTGAAAAGAACGACATTATAACAACACCTAAACATTTCATTGCCAATTCAGCCGACGGTGGCCGCGACAGCTATCCGGTGCAATACAGTGAGCGGATGATGGAAGAAGTTTTCTATCCGCCATTTAAAGCGGTCATTGAGAAAGGTTTTGCAACTTCAGTCATGACCGCGTATAATTCGTTTGATGGCAGACCCTGCTCGCAGAGCCATTTTCTGTTGACAGAAAAACTGAAAAATGAATGGGGCTTCCACGGTTTTGTCATCAGCGATGCTGGCGCAACAGGCGGAGCCAATGTGTTGCATTTTACTGCTGAAGATTATTCCGACGCAACAAAACAATCGATAGAAGCCGGACTGGATGTCATTTTTCAGACATCGTACGATCATTATACATTGTTTTATGAGGCGTTTCAAAAAAGTCTGATTGACCCGAAAGCCATTGATAGTGCGGTAGCGCGAGTGTTGCGCGTAAAGTTTGAATTGGGCTTGTTTGAAAATCCGTATGTGGAAGAAAAGATTTTGCGCGATGTTTCATTGCCCGATTTGCCTTTGAAAGCTGCCCGGGAATCCATTGTGCTGTTGAAAAATCAAGGAAATTTTTTACCATTGAAGAAAAATATTAAAGTCGCAGTGATTGGAACCGATGCTGTCGAAGGCCGTCTGGGTGGCTATTCTCGGGAAGGTCAGGCTGAAGTGACGATACTTGAAGGAATTCAAAATGAAGTTGGGAAGGAGCATGTCCTGTTTGTCGAAGGATGCATTCGGACTCATGATTCTTTGAACACAATATGGTCGGATTTTTTGTATCATTATAAAAACGAAAAACGAGTTGTTGGTCTTAAAGCTGATTATTTCAACAATGTAACACTTTCAGGGGACCCTGTTTTGACACGCGTTGATAATGAAATTAATTTCGGTTGGACATTGTTTTCTCCCGAGCAAGGTGTCGTGAATTATGACTTTTATTCTGTCAGATGGGAAGGTTTTCTGAAATCTCCGGGAACCGGCATCCGTCAAATCGGGATTGCAGGCGACGACGGGTATCGTTTATACATCAACGATACATTGGTAATTGACAATTGGGTAAAACAATCCGTTGGAGTGAAGACTGTCCCATTCATGTTTCATGAAAACGAAACGTATAGTCTGCGTGTTGAATTTTTCGAGAGTGTCGGAAATGCGCGCATAAAGCTTGTTTGGGATGCGGGTTTAAATTATGCTGATGATGAAAGAATTACGGAGGCCGTGATGGCTGTAAATACTTGCGACGCAGCCATTGTAGTTGCCGGCATCGAAGAAGGCGAGTTCCGCGACCGTGCCTCGCTGCGTTTGCCCGGCCGGCAGGAAGAAATGATCAGACAAATTGCATTGACCGGAAAACCCGTTGTTGTTGTTCTTGTAGGTGGTGGGCCTGTTGTAGTGACTGATTTTATTGATGACATTGATGGACTGGTCGAAGTCTGGTATCCCGGCGATCTGGGTGGTACTGCGGTGGCTGATGTTTTATTCGGCGCTTACAATCCCGCCGGCCGGCTCCCAATCAGCTTTCCGGTCGATGAAGCACAATTGCCGTATTTGTATTATCACAAACCAACTGGCCGTGGCGACGATTATCTTGATATGACCGGAAAGCCCATGTTTCCTTTTGGGTTTGGGTTGAGTTATACCACATTTGAATATTCGGATTTGAAATTCAGTAAGGTAAAAATTATGGCTAGTGAAAAATGTGTTGTCTCGTGTACAATCAAAAATACTGGCCATTATAGCGGAGAGGAAGTATTACAATTGTATATCCGAGATGAGCTTGCTTCGGTGTCGCGCCCGATGATGGAGTTGAAAGGGTTTCAGCGTGTGTATCTTGAAGTCGGTGAAAGCAAAAAAATTGAATTTGAAATCACATCTGATATGCTCAGTATGCTGAATGAGCAGATGCAGCGCGTGGTTGAGCCCGGCACCTTCCGGATTATGATTGGTGCTTCATCCAACGATATCCGCCTGAGAGGAATTCTTACGGTGGAAGATTAAAGATAAAAGTAAAAAGACAAAAGATAAAAGTGAAAGACTTTGCAAAGCCTGCATTGTGCCTTGTGCATTAAGCATTATGCCTCAACGCTGCATGCATTTCTGTCACTTTTATAACATCATAAGTTTCAACTTGCTAAGCGCCGCATGCTCTATGCCGCAAGCCGCACTTGTCACGTTTTACGTGATGCCCTATGCGTTATCCGGTAATACTGATTGTTTGCAGCAATGATTTATTCAAAATCTGCAGCCCTTCTGGCGTGTCGCGCAGAATATTTTCGTTTTTAAAATCGCTGAGAATACGCACAGCATTTTCGTTGCTCATGCCGCTGAGTTCTGCCAGGTCTTTTCTTGAAATATAGTGAGGAATTACCTCGTTTTTGAAAACATCGTTGGACAGGTACAGAATCACTTCGGCCATGCGTCCGATGGTCTGTTTGAGACTGAGACAGCTCATTTTGTGAAAGAGAATCTTATAGCTGTCGCAAAGCCAGGCAACAATGCTTTTGTTGAATTTTGGATTTTCGTTGATGAGTTTAATCACCTTTTCTTTTTCAATCAGGAAAACGGTAGAAGGGATTAGGGCAACAGTTGAGAAATAGTAATGATTTCCGAAAAGTGATGACATTCCAATGAATTCAAATGGCAGCGTGAGCATAAATGAATAGCTTTTGCTTCCCGGACCTTCGATGTATGATTTTGTTGCACCTTTTGCGAGCAGAATAAAATAGGAAGTGAAAGCACCCTGTTTGCCGATGGTTTCGCCTTTGCGGAAATTGAGCGGATTTCGTAAAATTTGAACGGCTTCGCGTTTTTTGAGTCCCATGTTTTTGAGCCAGTCCATCATTTCAGGGAAATCATGTTGAAGGTTTTTGAGAATTTCGGCTTCATCTTCGCTGGCTTCTTCTTCAAGATGACTGGGTTTGAGTTTTCGTAAAGTAACAAACATGGCTATTTTTTCAGCAATGGAATGCAGCATTTGCATTTCTTCTGCCAGAAAAATTCCTTTTTCCGATTTAACCGGTTTGGTATAATACACTCTGATTTCACCAATGATTTCACCATAAGCTTTTATGAGTGCGCTTTGTTTAAGCTCTGTGCGTTGTAGCCCGGGACGTGAAAAAATATGATCACCAAGGATAATTTCACCTTCGCATAAATCAGAATATCGCCATCCGGATGGGATAACATCCAATAATTCATTAATGGCCTGTGGCACTTCTTTGTCGATGAATTGCAGAACTTCGTCAACCTTGTACAGGCAATTGAGTTCCTTTGCGCGGTCGTGTAATCCAAGTGTGTTCATTATCAATGGACTATGTGAAAATAAAGGATTGTTACCTAATAATAGTTTGCAAAGGTACTATAAAATATATCATGGCAAAATTTGTTTTTTGTCAAGACCTGGGGTGATTTATTACATTTTTTGTTGGTGTATTTTGAATGATGGTATTTGATGGCAATGAATGAATAGCACTTACATTTGCATCAGAAACTTAATTCTTACAATATGAACGTTAAACAAATCATGCAGGATCTGGAACAGAGAAATCCAGGCCAGGTTGAATACCTGCAGGCAGTACGTGAAGTACTTGAAACAATCGAAGAAGTTGTAAACGAAAACCCGCAATTTGACAAAGCAGGCATCATTGAACGCCTTGTTGAGCCCGACAGAACACTCATGTTCAAAGTTCCCTGGGTAGGTGATGATGGTAAAGTGAATGTTAACCGCGGATACCGCGTTCAGTTCAACAATGCTATCGGACCTTACAAAGGTGGTTTGCGTTTTCACCCAAGTGTTAACCTCTCAATCCTGAAATTTTTAGGTTTTGAGCAGATTTTCAAAAACAGTCTGACTACCCTGCCTATGGGCGGTGCCAAAGGTGGTTCTGATTTCAATCCAAAAGGAAAATCAGACGGTGAAGTTATGCGTTTCTGCCAGAGCTTTATGCTTGAATTATGGAAAATCATTGGTCCGGAAACAGATGTTCCTGCTGGTGATATCGGCGTTGGTGGACGCGAAATTGGCTTTATGTACGGTATGTACAGAAACCTTGCCCGCGAAAATACCGGCGTTCTCACAGGTAAAGGCATCAACTGGGGTGGATCACTCATTCGTCCTCAAGCAACAGGTTTCGGCGGAATTTATTTCGTTGAGCAGATGCTGAAAACAATGGGTACCGATTTCAAAGGCAAAACCATTTCTCTTTCAGGTTTTGGTAACGTAGCATGGGGCGCAGCCCTGAAAGCTAGCGAACTCGGAGCTAAAGTTGTTACAATCAGT
>Ga0116141_10005131_pt1 | contig 10978 bp, 7 predicted proteins | sample AD_UKC097_MetaG_FD_89744 | JGI IMG/M metagenome (GOLD analysis project Ga0116141, IMG submission 89744) | Active sludge microbial communities of municipal wastewater-treating anaerobic digesters from USA - AD_UKC097_MetaG | ecosystem: Engineered > Bioreactor > Anaerobic > Digestate | place: USA... | reverse complement strand
TCGGTGCGGGTTCCCACGGGTCCCAGGAGCCACCAGTGCACAACACAGCCATTCTTCAGGGCCATATCGGAAAGGACCTCGGTTGCGCCAAGCACGGTAAGTCGTTTGGCTAATGGCTGAAGTTGTGTACTGTCTGTCGTGGCATGAGCGGCGCCGGCACACAACTCAATCGCGACATCCTTCTGTTGATTCTTTTCGAGAGCCAGCGAGACCCGAACAGTTGCCTCGGCAGCGGCATTCTTGATGTCCTGATCGTCTTGCCGAAACGCTGAACGTAAAATGTCCGCACAGGACGGATCGGCGATGGATCCTAATGCCTTCAGTGCAGCAATCCTCAAGGCTTTGTTTTCGCTCTGAGCCGCTTTGCTGACTACAGGCAGGGCCTTGATATCCGCACGGCTACCCAGAATGATCACCCACACCGACTGGGCCTCCGGAGACGCCTGTTGCGCGGCCCGGATGATCGCCTGCGTGGTGTCCTCTCCAGGAATGCGCGCCAGAGCATCGGAAACGGCTTCCTTGAGAGAATTATCTTCCGTCTTGATGGCCTCGTTTTCGATGTTAATCAATAGCGGCACGGCGTCCGCGACAGCCGAATCATTCCGCGTCGCGAGAATCGACACCAGCGCCGTCTTGCTCTCTCCCCGGGCCTTTTTTAATGAATCAATGAGAACACGAGTAACCGTCTCACCCGGCATCATCGCGAGCCGGTCGCGCGCTGCGCCGCTCAGTACTTTATCGGAACTCCCCAGAGCCTCCAGCAATTCCGGCATTGCCTTCTCGCCACAGGCTTGCGCAAGACCGGACAGCGCCGCGCTCTTAACCAGCGGGCAGGATGTCTCGTTCCAGAGCCGACGGTAAGCCGATTCGGCTTTCTGTCCATTGGCCTGTTCCAAGGCGGTCTCAGCCCAGTGCAGAAGCCCATCCACAGCGGCTTTTTTCTCCGCATCGGAGCCACTCTCCCTTATCCGCCACAGGGCTTTAGCGGACCGTGAATCCCCCAGGCGGCCCGCCGCCGCTATCGCCGTTAGCCGAACATTCTCATCCTCGTCGAAGAACGCGTGCACCACAGCCGAACTTGCTGACGGGTCTTTCCGCGCCCCCAATGTCTTAATCAGGGCTGCTTTCCATTGCGGTTCTTTCGCGTTTCGCAATGCGCTAGAAATAGCCTTTGTAGCGCTCGGGTCTGGAATTCTCTCCAGCGTCCATCGCGCCATCTCGCGATCCTCCGGAACATCCAATCTCTCCGAAAGGACGCCAACCGATTCCTTCCCCCCCACCAATGAAATTAAGCGGTACGCGAAATCCTTGACCTCGGGCTTGTGCGCCCCCTGCACGGTTCCGAGAAGGAACAGCTCGCACCCCGCCTGCTCCTCCGGTGTGCCCGGTCGGGTAGACTGGTAGACGATCCGTTCGGCGGTATGTTTTGCCTGAAGACTGGCCGTCGGGTCACCGGTGTCCATCCGATCCAGATCCGACGCGAGCTGCTTCAGCAAAGCCAGAGACTTCGGTTCCTGTACCGGAGCCGTAGCGCAGGAGTACAGGAAGAAACTGAATACAAGTATTGTTGTGAATCGCGATATTTTCATGGTTTTCTCTCCTACACGTCACAAATACCACGGCGCGCGATATGGTTTGACCAGCCAACGGTCCGCTTCGGGATCATCGACAAACTGTTCCCGGTCAGGGTCCCAGTGCAGCTTTCGCCCCAGCCGTAGTGCGATATTGCTCAGGTGGGCAAGCGACACCGACCGATGCCCGATCTCGACATCGCAGATCGGACGTTTGCGAGTGCGCACACTGTTCAACCAATCGGTGTGATGGTCGGCGCTTTCATACAGATGCACATCCTTCGGACCGAGAATCTCATACATAAGGTCTTTCGGTTCGCAGTCCATCCCGCCCCGCCAGACATGCACCCAGCCATCGGTCCCATCGAAACGAGTCCCGCGCTCCGGATTTGTGGCAACCATAGTGACACGATTGGGATACTGAAGCGTCACATTGAACGTGGTATACGTTTCAAAAAGCCCCTCCGTTGGACGTTCACCCGTGCCCTCTACGGAAATGGGGCCTGTGAGATCCGTGCCGAGACCCCATTGGGCGATATCGAAATGATGTGCGCCCCAGTCGGTCATCTGCCCGCCGGAATAGTCGAAAAACCAGCGGAAATTCCAGAATGTTCGTTCCTTGTGATAGGGAACCCACGGGGCCGGGCCGAGGTACATGTTCCAGTCGAATCCTTCGGGCGGCTCATTGTTTGATGATGTGCCACCGGGAGAACCGTTCGGCAGAAATACCTTTACCGTGTGGACTTTGCCGATCCTGCCGCTTCGGACCAGTTCGCAGGCAAATCGAAAACGCCAATCCGAACGTTGCTGGCTTCCGACCTGGAAAATACGATTGTACCGGCGGACTGCTTTCACCAATGCCTTTCCTTCGCCGATAGTCAGTGTCAACGGCTTTTCACAGTAGATATCTTTCCCGGCCTCGCAGGCGGAGATCGCAATTCGGGTGTGCCAGTGGTCCGGGGTTGCAATGACTACCGCGTCAATGTCGTCCCGATCCAGCAATTCGCGGAAATCGTTGTAGAAGCCGCAATCCTGGTTCCCGTATTTTTCATTCGTTCTCAGCCGCGCCTTCTCGCGATGTTCCTGGTAAACATCGCAGACTGCGAGGACATGCACCTGCTCGGTATCCAGTAATTTGCGGAAATGGTAACTTCCCTGCCCGCCAAGCCCGATGAACCCAAGAGTAATCCGGTCATTTGGCGAAGTCGCAGCCCATGATCGTGAGGGCATCGCAAGGCAGGTGGAGGCAAGTGCGCCTGCCACTCCTTTGCCTGCCCGGTCGAGAAAGGTCCGACGTGTGATACGGTTCGGCATTCTGGTTCTCCGTTATCCGTATCGGGTTATCCCGAGACGGAGATTCATCTGTAACGATTTTGCTATCCGGTTATTCCGGCCCTTCCCCGATTTATCCACCCTTGCCCCAGAGAAAGCCGGAACCCGGGAAAGGCGGCAGCTTCGCTGCCGCACTCCAAGGCCGCACACAAACGCCCGTGCCACGATTCACCGGCAAGATGCCGGCACCACCCGAACATCCCCTCACCCCAACCCGAAGGGAGAGGGAGAAGAGACACGCTTGCGGTGTAGGGGCACGTTGCAACGTGCCCCTACACCGGTAACGCATCCCAACCTAAAACGAATCCGCCTGTGTTCCCGGCGTAAACCGATAAATATCTCCTTCGGAAACCAGCCCATTGCTGACATGATAAGCCAATACGGTGAACTGCGAAGCAATATCCTCGTGCTTGTCCGGGCCGGAACTCACAATCAGCATGATCGAACCCCGTTCGTTGGCCTCCTTTACACCGGGTCCGCCCCAGGTCCACCCGTATTTGAGCATCGCGTCGATATTCCACGCCGGATAATAATGCCCGTGTGCCTCGGCCCGCTGGGGTGTATCGCGGATCGTAAACGGGTCCAGCGGAATCGTAGCGATATACGCCACCGGCGAGGTCAGCTTTGGATAAATAATATTCGTGTACCACAGGGTCTCCCCGAAATAGGGATAGGCGTTGTTGTCCAGGTTGTACATATCGAACGCCTGTGCCAGCGCGCGCGTATCCGAATAGCAACGGGCCACATTCGCCTTCAATCGCGCATTCATGAAATTGGGCACGGCGATTGCCGCAAGAATCCCGATGATCGCGACGACGATCAGGAGTTCAATCAGGGTGAATCCTCCTGAATGCGACTTGAGAAGGTAGTTCTTCATTCGGCCCTCGATTCCTTTTCGTCGTTCACATCGGCGGCTTGTCGAGATACTCAAAGGAATACCCGAACGTGAACACCTGGCCCGTCTTCAGCTCCACAGGCCTGGTGGTCAGTTCCAGGTTCGCCTGTTGAGAGGGTGGCGCCCACCAGAATCCGGCTTTGACAATCTGTGTTGGATCGTATTTCAACAAAATCCCGCACTTTGCTTCATTGTTAAACAGGGCATACTCGCCGGTTCCCTTCTCCAACAGGTCCGCCAACGGTCCTTTGTTCCATTGCCAATCCTTGTTGAACGGCATCCACTCGCTTGTCTTGACATACGTGGTGAAAACCGAGCTATCCTCGCTCATCGTGAAGGTACAGAAGTGCGGAATCAGCTTGAATTGATACCCCTGCGGTTCCGCCCCTTCCTGAATTACAAAGGTCTCGAAATATACTTTCTCCGGGTCATCGGATTTGAAACCGATTCGTCGAACGAGAACAGAGCCATCGGGGAAATCGTAGGTTAGCTGTACCCCGTTCGCATCGGCTGCCGCATGGAACGGTCCGGGAGACTTCCAGCCGTCGCCGGTCATTCGAATTTCCCGAATCGTTCCGATCCAGAACGGATCGCCCAAACGTCCGCCGCCTTCCCTGGGAACCAGCATGTTCCGGCCGGATGGCTTGTGGATCATCTCGACAACTTTCCCGCTGTCTTCGGGAATAATGGTCAGCTGCCAAACGGCATTCTCGATCCGCTGTGCAGCGAACTTCCGCCCAATAGCCTCCTTGATCTCCTTGAAATAGTCCGCGGCCGGACGGGTCTCGGCGGCCATGGACATGTTGTAGCGTTGGCAAAGGTCGATGTAGCGGTCCATCACATGCCGTTGAGGCTTCGGCAGGCCCACAATGTACTCGCCGTCTTTATACTCCACTGTCGCACAGGTTTCGAGTACCGCTTTGTGGGCACAGATTGAGGCTTTCTCTACCCGTGCGCGTACCGCTTTGTCCTTCGCCAGTTTGAGTGCCTGATCGAAATAGGCAAGCGACTTCAGGGAGATTTCCGGTGTCAGTCCGACTTCCGCCGTCGAGGGGAAACAGCCGGGGTGCATCCCGCAGGTATCTACATTGTCATGCAGCATTGTGAGATAATCCAATATCGGCTGAGAGGCATCCCCGTAATGTAATCGACAGAATTCCTCTACAAGATCCCAGCTGTTCAATGAGGGATCCCAGATACACCGCGAAATCACATAGTTGCGCAGGTCACACATCTCCCCGGTGGTTCCGTTCCCATTCGCCTGCATGAACAGCCCTTTGACATGATTCTGTAGAAAATACTGGACATTCGGCCCGATGCTGCGCAGATTGGGGAACGGAAGGTCGTACGAGCGGAAATTGGTGTTGTAGTTCCACACCCAGATATCGTCGCAGATCTTCCCCCATTCCTCCATATCTTTGCAGAATTCCCGGTTCCGGGAGCAATCGGGATCGTTGATCGGATGAAGCGTGCAGCATTCGATACTGCACAATTGAATCTGTACATTCTTTCGCGGCTGGATCGTATTCGGTGCTTTGCGCGTGTACCAGTAGGCCAGCGTCCCGATCTTTACATCCGGGTATTTCTTCTCGACCCGCTCGGCGACGGCGTTTACAAAGGCCAGATGGGACCCCATGGGTGTGCCTTCCCGCTTGTTGATTTCCTCGCACCGTTCGCAGCGGCAATAGGCGTCGTTGTCGTTCTGGCTGACACTGAAGTTTTTCTGGTTGGGATTCTGGTCGAGTTCCTTAATCACATTCTGCGCAACAATTTCGATCACCTCCGGATTCGTCACACAGACCTCCGGACCGCCACCGCCCATCTCCAGCACCCGCTTGCCGTCCACCAGCGCGAAATACTCCGGATGGTCCTTCCCAAATTGCTCAACCGGGAGCAGCCGATAAAGTGAATGATTGATCAGGCTTTGACGGGTATTGCCGCCGAGCTTCTCATCCGGCGTGGTGGTATTGACACGGCGTCTCGCCGCAAACTCGGGATGATCCGAATTCTCCCGGTAATAGCTCCATCGAAACGAGAACGACGGGACATACTGATAGTCTCCGCAATGAATCTCACACGTTGTCTTCTTTGGAATATAAGTATGATCGAAGGTCAGGAATCGAATATCGAGATATTTCTCCATGAATTCATACACGCCATAGAGCGTCCCGCGCGGGCGGCCGCCCGCAATCGCGATATTGTCCGGCTGGATGCGGATACGGAGACCTTCCTCACCCAGATCGTCAACCTGAAATCCCACCGGACTGGCGGTCATCTCCGCTCCGGGACCGATAAAGATGTTGCCGGTGGATTTCGGCGTGGCATTCCGAATCGGCAATTCGATCCCGACCGCCTGACGGAACAGGCATTGAAATTCCTCAGCGGCATATTGCTCGCTGGGAATCGCATCGTTCGAGACCACAATCGTCCAATCCTGCAAGCGGGTCAAATTAAGGTGCTGATGCCCTACCGCCGTTCCGCAGGTCACCAGGACAATCGAAACGATGAAGAATGTGCGCATGATTCCGGGTCCTCTCTCATCAGGTTTTCCCAAACGCTAACATACTCCCCATGGCCCGTAAAGCCGCTGCATTCGCCCTCCCGCCATTCATGTTCTCTTTTTTTCTTCTCCCCTTCCCACCGGGATGGGGATTGACCGGGTAGCCTGGCAGCTGCAGGCGAGCTATCTCAGGAGTAGCACAGGCGTTTCTTCCTGTGAGCCGGACCGCACCGTTGAATTACCTATTCTGCCAGGGCCTTCATGATTTTGGGCGGGAGAAGCCACAGCAATTCCATCTCTCCCTCGGATACCTGAACCCGCGCAACGCCTCCCTTTTTCATCCACACTCCGCCGCGATGGTGCGAACAGGCTGCAAAGGAGACAAACCGCGAAAACGCCGGATCGTGCCCCACGAGCACGACACAGTCTTTCTTTGTTTTCTGCGCCACTTCAAGAAGGTCCTGCGGGCCTGCATCCGGCCCAAGACGCTCATCCTCAATCAGTTCCTCAGCGGTGATCCCGAACGCCTCCGCGACGATCTCAGCGGTTTGCCTGGCCCGCACCAGCGGACTGCTGATCATCGCCCCCGGCTTTTCCAGAATCCGCTGCAGCCCTGTCGCGATCCTTTCCATGTCCCTGATTCCCTCGGATGTGAGTGCGCGTTCGGCATCGAACCGAACTCCCGGACTGCCGAGCGGTTCGGCGGTTCCATGACGGATCAGCACCATATCCATGGCCTACTCCTTTGCGCGTGTGGCGTCCGATGGGGTCTCTCCCATCCGTCCGAGGGCCTCTTCGGCGGCTTTGCGAACTTCTTCATAGTGATCCAGCGTGGCCTCCCGGATCATTTCGAGCGCCTTCGGATCGCCGATTTCCCCCAGCGCCTTGATCGCAGCGGCGCGGAGCGCCGATTCCCGTGGCCCGCGACGATCCGCCATCGTCAGAAGATCCCCCACCGCTTCCCCGGCTCCGAGTCTTCCCAGCATCATTGCGGCCATCATGTAATAAGAGGTCTCTTTCAGCTCCCAAATCTGATCCATGGAATGACGATTTCCCATGCGGACGATTTCCTGCAAGGGATCAATGGCGGCAAATCCGTATCCCAGAATCTTCTCCATGCGGGGAAAGACCTCACGGGATGCCGGCGGCTGGCCTTCCTGGGACCGTGCCAGGTACCAGGCGAACATCTCGTCGATTGCGTCAAACGCTTCCTTTTCCTCCGCAGAGAATTTTTCCATGTCGATCTCATTGAGCAATGGGTGCTTACAGTCCCCGTGCGATTTTTTCCAACTCTTCTTTTCATCGGTCATCGTGCACGAGATCGCCAGTATCGCCACCAGCGCGACACGCCATCCGAATGGAATTGCATCAGGAAGACTTTTCATCGGCATTGCATCCTATCTGTTCCCCTTCGGGATCTGGTATTTGGGATTGTACTTGCCCTGCTCTCGGAATCCACCGAGCGTATCCCGCATATTCGCAAACCGGGGATAACTATCGAAGATATCACCGGTTCCCAATACGCGCGGGTCCTTCTGCTCCGTCAGCAGTATGTCCAACCTCTTCCGTAGTTTCTTCTTCGGGACTTGGAAGTCGGGCAGCGCAGCGAGGTTCTTTCGGCATCCGGGATCTTTTTGGATGTTATACAGCTCTTCCGCAGGTCTCTGGCTGAAAGCGGATTCAAAGTACTTTTTGTATTCCTCGACATCCGCATGTTGAATCAGAAATGTCTTCGTCGGGGATTCGTCAATATCATGGTAGCCGGGGGGATCGCCGGCGGGCCATCGTTCGGGCACGAAATTGCGAATATACAGATACTCTCGTGTGCGAATGGCACGCGCGGGATAACCGAGATTGTCGAAACGGGCATGAGAATGTCGTTCCCGGCCCGACAGAATGACGTTGCGTGTGCGGTCTACCATTCCGGACTCGTTGGACAGAAGCACATCCAGGAAACTCCTGCCGGTCATTTCGGGCGGTGGAATCAATCCGGCGGCTTCGAGGAATGTGGGAGCGAAATCGACAAATCCGATCATGTCTCTGATTGTCCGCCCACCGTTGAACCCGGCTTTCCAGCAGACGGCAAGCGGGACATGGATTCCGTATTCGTACAGATTGGCTTTCGCGGCGGGAAATGACATTCCATTATCGCCGGTCACGACGATCAGTGTATTCTCCAGCTCGCCGTTCTTCTCCAGGCATTCCAGAATCCGGCCCAGGTGACGGTCGAACCACTCCACCTCCAGGTAATAGTCCAGAAGGTCCTTACGAATTTCGGGAGTGTCGGGCAGGAATGGGGGGACAACAACCTTGTCGAGGTCTTTGCCCGATTTCAGGCCGGAATCCACCTCATACTTTCGGTGAGGTTCATGACTTCCGTACCAGAAGCAGAACGGAGCCTCGGCGGGTTTTGCCTGAAGGAAATCCTCAAAGTTCCCCGCATAATCAACGGAGGATATCCCGGAAGTCGAAGGTTCCATCTTTCGCTGGTTGTATTCGGGACCGGCGGGATTGCGCTTCCGACCGCCTGCCTCCCAGTTTCCCGGTGACCAGGGTTTCCCTGTGTAACCGACGTGGTATCCGGCCTGTTCCAGCAGGTCGGGATAGACCGCGAACTTGCTGTGGAAGAGGCTGGAATGTGTGCCCGCCTCCTCGTTTTGCCAAATCTGCCGCCCGGTGAGAAGCGCGGCGCGGTTGGGGGAACACTGCGGTGCGGCGACGAAGGCCTGGGCGAACAGGCATCCCTCCTGCGCCACCCGGTCGAACGCGGGTGTCTGCACAAGCGGATCGCTGTATGCGCCCGCATGGGGCGAGGACCAATCGTCCGCGATTGCAACGAGGACGTTCGGGCGCTTTCTGTCCTTCTCTGCCTGTGCGGGGACAGAGAAAGGATGTATGGAAGAGGCTGTTATCAGCCCTGCTCCCGCAGCGAGCGTGTTTTTCAGGAACCGGCGTCTTCGCATTTCGTCCATCGGCGCATCTCCTTTGAGTGATAGGACGGATTCTAGGCCGTGCCCCGCCAATGTCAATAACGATGGAGAAGCGCGGTGCTTGACAGCCCCGCAGATAGAAGTTACAAGAAGAGGTCCTATCGGTGAATTGGCGATGTTACGACCCTCACCCCAACCCTCTCCCGGTGGGAGAGGGAGCCTTCCGGGTGGGTGTCGGAGTTGCCCCTACGTTTGACAGAGCAGAGAGTCCTCCGCAATGAACTCCAAGGAACGTGTACATCGTGCACTGCGACGGGAACCGGTGGATCGGATTCCCGTGTTCATGTGGTTCCACCCCATGACCGCGAGACGGTTCGCGTCGCTGCTCGAGATTCCGGTCAGCCGTCTGGCGGAGACGATGGGTGATGACATCCGGCAGACCTGGGTCAACAACAACTACGCCATGGAAGGGATTGTCCACGAGCACGACGGGGAATCGCACGTTGATGAATGGGGCGTCCGCTGGGTGAAAGACGGCCCGTTCAACCAGGCGGTTGAGTTTCCTCTGGCGAACTTGAACGCGGACGGGGTACGCGCCTATCGGTTTCCGGTGGATCGCCTGGAACACTTGCTGTCCCTCATGGACCCGGTTCTTGCCCAAAGCGAGAACTATTTCATCGGCTGCGATGTTTCCCCCTGTGTGTTTGAGATGTACTGGCGTCTGCGCGGCATGGAGCAGACCCTTCTGGGTGCTGCCCTGGAACCGGAACTCACTCGCGAGATGTTTGACCGGTGCGCCGAGTTCGCACTGCTTCTTTCCAAAGAGGCCTGCAACCGGTTCCCGCTGGATTGGCTGTGGACCGGCGACGATGTGGCCGGGCAGGAAAGCCTGATGTTCAGCCGTGACCTGTGGCGCGACATGATCATGCCCGGCCTCGCTCGGATATTCGCCATCGGCAAGGAACACCGCCTGTGGGTCGCTTACCATTGCTGCGGGGCGCTGCATCCGATTATCGGCGACCTGATCGAGATCGGCCTGGATGTCCTGAATCCGGTCCAGTGCAACTGCAAGGGAATGAACCCGCTCGACCTGAAACGGGAATTCGGCGACAGGCTGGCTTTCATGGGCGGAGTGGATACACAACGACTGCTGCCGTTCGGAACGGCCACGGAAGTTCGCGCTGAAACCGAGCGGCTCATTGAGGGAATGACAACAGACGGTGGGGGGTACATTCTCGCGGCATCCCACACCATTCCGCCGGAAACGCCGGATGAAAATATCTTTGCGCTCTACCAGGCTGCCGGAATCAGTCGGCAGGAGATCCTGGACCGGGCAGCGCAGATCCGAAAACTCTCTTGTGCCGGGTAGCGGAAATCATCCTCCTGTCCGCTCGTCATTTTGCGTCAGCGCTTCCTGGACCTTGATGGCCAGATCCGCCGACGAAAAGGGCTTCTGAATGAACTGTACGCCTTCGTCCAGAACGCCTCGATGGGCGATAACATCAGCGGTGTATCCGGACATGAACAGGCATTGGATCGAGGGGTGGGTGACCTGAAGCCGTTGGGCCAGATCCCGTCCGTTCATTTGGGGCATGACCACATCGGTCATCAGCAAATGAATCTTGTTGGGATGCTCTGTGGCCAGGCGGATGGACTCGTCGGGAGTGTTTGCGGCGAGCACCACATATCCCTGGTTCTCCAGCATCCTGGCGGTCATTTTCAGAATCGCCGGTTCGTCTTCCACCAGGAG
>Ga0116141_10005128_pt1 | contig 10979 bp, 7 predicted proteins | sample AD_UKC097_MetaG_FD_89744 | JGI IMG/M metagenome (GOLD analysis project Ga0116141, IMG submission 89744) | Active sludge microbial communities of municipal wastewater-treating anaerobic digesters from USA - AD_UKC097_MetaG | ecosystem: Engineered > Bioreactor > Anaerobic > Digestate | place: USA... | reverse complement strand
GCCTGCGCTGGCCGAACCCTTCCTGAAGAAATGGTACTTCTGGGCGACCCACAGCCGCCTGGAGCCCATCAAGCAGTGCGCGAAAACCATTAAAAAGCACTGGCAAGGGATCCTCAATTGGTTCCAGTCCCTCGTCAACAACGGCATCCTCGAAGGCATCAACAGCATGATCCAGGCCGCCAAAGCCAGGGCCCGAGGTTACCGCACCATTAAGAACTTCATCACGATGATCTATCTCATCAGCGGCAAACTGGACTTCAGGCCACCCACTTGAAACAGCGAGGAACCTATTGGTGTTCCAAGCTAGGGTGGCCCACACCACGTTGACCGTATCCCCGGCTTTCCCCTTGTAACGGCAGCAGTCCATCCGGTGGTCATGCTTGAGATGCCCGATGATCGGCTCGATTTTGACGCGCCGCTTCTGGGCTTTCCGGAACCAGCTCTGGCGGTGATCCGGATGCCGGGTCTTGCCCTTGCGGGGAATGGCCAGGCGCCGGATCTTGAGACGCTTTCGCATGCGCTCCTGCTTTTTGAGCGATTGCGAAAAACCCCGGTCAGATCCCAACTCCTGGGGACGTCTGCCCGTGTTGGCTTCCATGCCGGCCGTGACGTCATCAAGGGTCTTGAAGTCCGCTCGGTTTTCCTGATACTCCGCATGGGAGAGCACCAGGTTGTCCTCGTTGACCACCAGCGAGACCACAGAGCCGAACTCGCAGTCGATGTGGGCCTTGCCCTTGCGGATGGCCGCCACATCCGGTTCGTGCAAAGAGTAGATCCGGCGTCGCGGCTTCTCGCCTCGGAGCACCTGAGCCGTCTGCTCGGTGATCTTCTTTCCCAGGGAAACAAGGCGGTTGAGACTTCGGCCCGCATCCTTGCGCCCTCGGGCATAAAGCGTATTGACGACACCGGCGGCTTGGTGGAGGAGCCGGTTCACGATCTTCTGGAGCGCTTCGGTCGTCTCTTTGCGCTTCTCCGGGTTGCCCCGGCAGAGCCGCTTGATCCCGAAGAGCAGCCGCTTGGCCGTTCGCTTGTGGCTCCGAAAGGGCTTTCGGAGGGTCAGCTCCTCGCGGAGCCGCTCGATCCGATGAACGATCTTCTCCTTGATGCGGTGCAAAAGATCCGCGTCCGTAGGATAGGCGATGTTCTTGGGCTGCGAGGTGCTGTCCACGGTGACCCGCCTGGTCTTCACCAGGCCCATCTCGCTCCAGGCCTGCAGGAGCACCTGCTCGACCTTGAGCATCCCCTCGGCCCCGATGCGCTCCCGGAACCTCACCAGCGTGCTGGCCTCCAGGATCGCTTCCTTCTGCAGGGTCTCGAACCCGCAGAAGCATTGCCAGTAGGCGTTCTCGTGGAGCATCTCCACGGCCCGCTCATCCGAGCAGTTGTGGCGGTGCTTCAGCAGGTGGATGCCGACCATCAGCCGAATAGGCTTGCCCGTCCGCCCCAGGGGGCTGTAGTACATCGAAAGAGCATCGTGGAGCCCCTCCCAATCGATCAGGCGGGCGGCGCGCATCAGTTCATGCTCCGCGCGAAGATACTCCGACAGGGGAATCTCGAACATAAGCATCTGCCTTTCCGTTGTGGGCCTTGACATGACTGCGTTGTAGCAGATCGGCCGCCTCGGAACAAGCAACTTTCATCGGTTTTCAATGAGCAATTGCAGATTTTACGCTGGTTTCACGCCGAATTTATCAGGGCGGACTACTTACAAAATCGTTCTCCATCGACAACGGATCGATATTGGCGTGCAGATTCTATGCGCTCGCCCCCGGATTGCCCTTCTTGCCATTGTCGACGATCACCGATGCACGCTCCAAAAGAGGCTTCCTGCACTCTAAAATCTAGTGCGGGAGGACCTGATATCTCCCTGCAAGCCCAATGATCGTCTACTCGTCATTCGGGGCCTCCATAGCCGCCTTGGCCTTGTAGGCTGGTACACGTTTCCTCTTGAGCCTCTTTTACATCTGGCGCTCCTCCTCAAATCATTTTAGTGCAGTATCCCCACTTATGCCCCTGTCCAGATTTGCCAGACCTACTCCATTCACCAAGGAGTCGGCATCTAAGACATGTGGATGGCCCCATCCGAGACAGCCATGGCGGCCTCCATGATGGCCTCGGCAAGCGTTGGATGCGGGTGGATCGCACGGGAAAAATCTGCCGCGGTCATCCTCCTCCGGATGCCGAGAACCGCCTCGGCGATGAGGTCCGTGGCGTGGGGCCCGACGATGTGCACGCCCAGCACCTCCCCCGCGGCGGCATCCGAGACGATCTTCACGAGCCCTTCCGTCTCGTCGAGAATCACCGCCTTGCCGTTGGCCCGGAAGGGGAAGCGGCCGATGCGGACCTCGCCCCGCTCCCGGGCGGCCTCCTCCGTGAGCCCCACCGAGGCTGCCTCGGGGTTCGTGTAGATGCAACTCGGTACGGCCTTGTCGTTCAAGGCTTCCCGGCGCCCCAGGATGTTCCGTACGGCGCACTCGCCCTGCGCCGAGGCGAGGTGCGCGAGCATGAGGCCGCCGACCACATCCCCTGCGGCGTAGATGCCGGGGACGTTCGTCTCCATGAATTCGTCGACGACGATCGCGCCGCTTTCGTGCCGGACGCCGACCCTGTCGAGGCCGAGGAGCGAGAGGTCCGGTTTGCGCCCGACGGACAGCAGCACCTTTTCCGCGCTGACCGTCCCGGTCCTGTCCCCGGCCGAAAAGGTGACGAGGTTTTCCGGCCCGCGCCGCGCGATGCCCGTCACGGCTGCGCCGGTGACGACCGTCACGCCCGCCGCGGCGATCTGTTTCTGGAGGACCGCGGCGATCTCCCGGTCCGTGCCGGGAACGAGCCCGGGCATCCTTTCGAGGATCGTGACCTCGGTGCCCATGGCCGAGAGAAACTGGGCGAATTCCACACCGATGACGCCCCCGCCGACGATGACGGCGCTTTTCGGCAGCGCACTCATCGCAAGCACCTGGCTGGAGTCCAGCACGTCGGGGCCGTCGATTCCCTCGATGGGAATCCGTTCGGGTTTGGAGCCCGAGGCAATCAGGACGGCATCGCCCCGGACCGTTTCCCCCGACTCACGGATCTGCACGGTCCTGGGATCCACAAAGGAGGCCGTCCCCCGGATGACGTTCACCTTCTTGGCTTTCAGCAGGGCGCCCACCCCGCGGGCGAGTCTCGCCACCACCAAGTCCTTTCGGGCCATCACGGCGCCGAAATCCACGTCGAACCCCTTGCACGTCACGCCGAACGTCCCGGCTTCTTTCATCGTCCGGACGACAGCGGCGGACTGGAGCAGGGACTTGGCGGGGATGCATCCCCGGTTGAGGCACGTACCCCCGAGAGCGTCTTTCTCGATGAGGGTCACCTCTGCGCCCAGGCGTGCCGCGCGGATCGCGGCGGGGTAGCCGCCCACCCCTGCGCCGATGATGGTGATCCGGGCTCTATCTGCCATGGGGGTCTTCCCCGTCCTTCATCGTTTCCCTTCCCTTCACGGCCCGGTCCCCGGTTTCGGTCCGGCCGGGTTCGGCCATCGTCATATCGATGGGAATGTTGCGCCTCCGGAGGGATGTCGGCGAAGGGGCCGGAGCTTGACGCCGAGGGGGAACGCAACCCCGTCTCTTCAGCGAGGCGCAAACGCTTCTTCATAAGCGATCTCTCGACGGATCGCAACAGAAAAGCGGGTACCGGGCTCAGGATCCCACCGCGGACCAGGTTTTCTTGATCTCCCGGAATCGGGTCTTGCGGGCCGTGACGAACCGCTTTCCGTTCCAGGACCGGACGACGAGCGTCAGGACGGGCGGGTCGATCGTGTAGACGTTGTATGCCGCCGGCTCGTGCCGGAGCCTCGTGGAGAGTGTCGGGGCCTGGGAGACGAGGATGCGGGAACGGATGGTTTCGTGGTGGCTGCGGATGTCGTCCGAGTAGCCCAGGTGATAGTGGCCCGCCAGCAGCAGATCGACGCCGCACTCCTCGAGGACGGCGAGGGCCTTCGCGGCGCGGCCCACGATGGAGTAGGGCGGGATAGGCGGCGGGATGAAGGGGTGGTGCGTGACAACGATCTTGAAGGTGCGATCGGGGATGCTGCAGAGCCGGTTGCGCAGCAGAGTGATCTGCCGGTCCGAGATCCGTCCGTTCACGAAGGCAAGCGACCGGGCCGTGTTGACGCCCAGCACGGCCATCTCGGCATCCCTGTAGAAGGGGTCCATGTCCGCGGTGATATAGCGGCGCCAGCGGTGAAGGGGAAGCAGGAAGCGGCGCACGGGATCGTACAGGGGGATGTCGTGGTTGCCGGGAACGACGATCTTGGGGCAGGGGATCCGTTCGAGGAAGGCCCGCGCGGCCAGGAACTGCCGTCTCCGGGCCCGCTGGGTGAGATCGCCGCTCACGGCGACCAGCGTCGGTTCGAGTTTCCGAAGGTCAGCCAGGAGCTCTCGGATGAGCGCGGGGTCTTCTCGTCCAAAGTGAAGATCCGAGATGTGGGCAAGAGTCCTCATCCATCCTTCCCGTTGAAACGGGGTTCACAAGGTGTTCGGTTCGTAGTATAAGAACGCGGATGGAAAAAATCAATCTTGTCCGATTGGCTCCGTCGGTTCGGGTTTCTCCCGTTCAGCCATGCGCCCTGTCCCAACCCATTCCCTTTGCGAAGGTCCGCGGCATGAAGCACAATGAACAGGATCGGCTCGTCGAGAGTACGGAAAAACGATGCCCGGCCGGTTCGGATCCGGGAGCGGCGGCGACCTCCCGGCAGGCAATGCCGTCGTGGAGGCCGCGGACCGGCTGCCGGTCCGGGAGGGCCGCGTCGCGGCGTTCCACATCCTGTTGCCCGCGACGGGACGGAAGCGCGGAAGTGAGGAAGGGCGGACGAGCCAGATCAGCAGGGAAGGGTCCCGAGTCAACGGGGGGCTTCCTCCCGCGGTGAAGCACAGAATTTGCAGGCCCTGTTCAGCCGCCGGGATGCCGGCGGTTCATGGATACGAAGGGAACCCGTTATGCCGCTTATCGATAAGATCAACGCCAAGCATGCCCGCGTGGGCGTCATCGGCCTGGGCTACGTGGGCCTGCCTCTCGTCATCGAGTTCTGCCGGGCCGGTTTCCAGGTCACCGGGTTCGATGTCGACGAAAAGAAAATCGAGGCCCTGCGCAGGCGGGAAAGCTACATCCGGCACATCGACGCGTCTGTGCTTCGGAAGGAGATCAACGGGAACTTCACCCCCACGTCGGACTTCGGCCTTCTAGCCCGGGTCGACTGCATCCTCATCTGCGTGCCCACCCCCCTGAACCGCAACCGCGAACCGGACATGCGCTACGTGTTCAACACGGGCAGGACCATCGCCCGCCACCTTCGCAGGGGGCAGCTCGTCATTCTCGAGTCCACCACCTACCCCGGCACCACCGACGGCGACCTCCGGGAGATCCTCGAAGCCTCGGGGCTGAAGGCAGGAGAGGACTTCCACCTGGCCTACTCCCCTGAACGGGAAGACCCGAACAACCAGGACTTCAGCCTCCGGACCGTGCCCAAGGTCGTCGGGGGGCTGACACCGGCCTGTCTTGCCGCCGCCGCGGCCCTCTACGGCCACGTGGTCGCCAGGACCATTGCCGTCTCGTCGCCGAAGGTGGCCGAGGCGGCGAAGCTGCTCGAGAACATCTACCGCTCCGTCAACATCGCCCTCGTCAATGAGATGAAGATCTGTTTCGACCGCATGGGGATCGACGTCTGGGAGGTGATCGAGGCTGCTGCGACCAAGCCCTTCGGCTTTCAGCCCTTCTTCCCTGGACCGGGCCTCGGCGGGCACTGCATACCCATCGATCCCTTCTACCTGACGTGGAAGGCAAGGGAATACGAGTTCAACACGCGCTTCATCGAGCTGGCGGGCGAGATCAACACGTCCATGCCGGACTACGTGGTCTCGAAGGTCCTGGAGGCCCTCAACGAGCACGGCAAGCACGTGAAGGGCTCGAAGATCCTCATTCTGGGGCTGGCCTACAAGGCCAACGTCGACGACGACCGCGAGTCGCCCTCGTACCGGCTCATGGAGAAGCTCGAGCGCCTGGGGGCCGAGGTGTCCTACCATGACCCCTGCATCCCCGTCATACGCCCCTCGCGGGAGTATGCCCGGTTCGCGGGCAGAAAATCCGCGCCGATTTCAAAGGACTTCGACCTCCTCCTGATCGCCACCCCGCACGACGAGTACCGGGCGATCGATTTCGCGTCCCTCGGCGTGCCCGTGGTGGACACGCGCAACATCGTGCGTACAAAGGGGGAATTTCTTTTCCGCGCCTAGCGGTGTCCCTTTGCCCCCCGCCGGAGGCATGAGCCGATTCGACGGGTTTGCAATCCCTCGTCGGGCGAAGGGACGCGGACGAGGACGGCGAAAGGGCCTACGGCGCGATTTCGTGCACCGCAAATTCGGGGCCCGCGGCCCCCTCTCCCGGCTCCCCTGCCGACCGGCCGATCCGCGCCGGCTTCGTCGGCATCCTTCCCTCCAGGTCCTTGACGAACCGCTGGAAATCCCTGTTGCCGTACAGGAGTCTCGAGGCGACCTCACGGAGCTTGTCCACCTGATCGGGCTCGAGGGAGAGACTCGTGGGGATGCTGTTGAAGTAGTCTCTCTCGGTCGCGTCGGGCAGTGCGTCAAAGGCCACGTGCACGATGTAGAAATCGATGGGCTGCTGCCCGTGGATCTCGTCGTCGCGCGCCCAGTCGCGGGCGACGTGATGCAGCAGCTCGATCGTCTCGAAGTTGTACTTGTTGATCATGATCGTCGAAGACGCCCCCAGGATGGCCCCGATGCCGGGGATCTCGTCGAGCAGCTGCCAGCGGGCCTTCTCCCGGGTTTTCGCGTCGACGATGACAATGGCCACCCTTCGGGTATTCTGCAGCCCCAGCTCGCGCAGCGATTCGTGAATGCCACCCCGTGAGATGAGGGACTCGAGGATCCCCCGGATGCCGAGGTTGTCCGAGACGCCCCCGTCGATGAGGTGGACGTAGGGTTTGCGCCGGCCGTCGAGGTAGGTCTTCATCCGCAGGGCATTGTAATAGGCCCGGCTGGCGAGGTCCGGGCTCGCCAGCGCCTTTTCGATCCAGGGCGGCGTCTGGATGTCGCATTGCCCCGCATAGTTCTTGAGGACGATCGGGGAGAGGGCCCCCGGGAATGCCGCCGAGGCCGCGACGGCGCGGGAGACGGGGAACCTGTCGAAGTCGGAGCAGAGCAGCGCGAACTGGCTCGGCGTGAAGGCGAAGCTGATCCCCTCGATGGCCTCCGTGGCGAGGACCACGATGACGGGGCCGGGTTTCTTCGCGATGTCTCCCAGGGTTGCACCCTTGAACAGTCTGGAATCGTAGTATTCCTGGGCGAGGTCGCTTCGGCCGAACCGCGGGGACCACAGGCGAACCCAGTTGACGGGGTTCGCGAGCCCCCAGAGGAGCGAGCCCTGAAAATCGTCGTAGAGAAATTCGGAGCGGAAGTCGTTGAAGATTTCGCGACCGCGCAGGCCGTAGTACGATGCGGTGAAGCTGCCGCCGGAGACGCCCGAGATGAGATCCACCTCGTCGAGCAGGGTATGCCGCTTGCCCTTGTTTTCCGGGGGGGCGGGGACCTCCACGAGGTCGAGGGCCTCGAGGATGCCGTAAGACAGGGCCGCGGCTCGGGTGCCACCGCCCGAGAAGGCCAGGATGAGAAGCGTGTCCCGGGAACGGCTGCGGTCCGCGAGTTTGACCCTGTAGGGCTCCAGGCGGTCGATCTTTTCCACGCCGGGATTCAGGGGGTACTGGGCCGTGCAGGCGGAAAGGAACAGCCCGGCCAGGAACACCAGGGCGACCGGCCAGTGCGGATTCCGGCGATTGCGGGAAGCGTGTTGCATGGGGGTCCCCTTGAGCGCTCGAATTCGTCGATTTCCCGATGGCTGCACGGGTTCTACCACACATTCGTCCGAAACGGCAAGATTGCGGCCTCGGATGTCGGACGGAGCCCCGGAGCCCGCAACCCGAAACGAATCCCCGGAGGCTATGTCATTTATGAAATAGGCTCCTGGAGCGGGTTTCAGGCCATCCTGCCGGCCGAATTCCGTTGACATCGCACTCCTTATTTCCTACTATGGTACGCAATCCCGTGAGGGTTGTCTTGAAAGAATAAGCCCAAGGAGGAAGAACGATGCGTTCTCTGAAGTTTGCAGCGGTACTGTGTGCAGTCGCGCTTTTCGTCGCCGGAGCGGCCTTTGCCCAGCAGATGCCCAACCCCTACGGGCCGAACATCAGCCTGGAGAAGGCCAAGGCAGTGGCGGCGGCGGCAGCGGCCAAGGCGAAAGAAATGAAGGTGAACATGTGCATTGCCGTCGTGGACACGGGCGGACAGCTCGTGTATTTCGAGCGTTTCGACGTGGTCCAGTGGGGAAGCATTGACGTGGCCGTTCACAAGGCCAAGGCGTCCGTCCAGTACAAGCGCGCGACCCTGGCCCTCGAGAATGCCGTGAAGTCGAACGTCCATTACCTGACCCTGGACGGCATCAGCGCTATCGAAGGCGGCGTGCCCATCATCGAGGGCGGCAGGATCATCGGCGCCATCGGCGCCTCCGGCGGCTCGTCCGTGCAGGACGGCCAGGTCGCACAGGCCGGCGCCGCGGTGATCAAGTAACCGGGAATCTGGTCCGCACGACATGCGAAAGGGCCTCCGCGAACATGGCGGAGGCCCTTTTCATTTCTGGTGGGCCGTGCGGGATTCGGACCCGCGACCAACGGATTAAAAGTCCGCTGCTCTACCGGGCTGAGCTAACGGCCCCCGGGCGGCCTGGGCCGCGCGATGCTTGCAGGGAGGGATGGGACAGGGACGAGACCCCGGCATTCTCCGGTCCCCGCGCGCGGTCGTGATTACCGCCTGAAAGGATTCTCCGTGACGATGGTCTCGTTGCGGTCGGCGCCGACGGAGACGAGGACGACCTTGACCCCGGCGAGGTTCTCTAGGGTGTCCACGTAGCGCCTCGTGCTCCTCGGCAGATCTTCGATCCGCTTGGCGCTGGTGATGTCCTCCGTCCAGCCGTCGAGCTCCATGTAGACGGGTCGGCAGCGCTCGAACACGTTCAGGTCGGCGGGGACGGACGTGGCGAATTCCTCGCCCGACTCCGTACGGTATCCGACGCAGATCCTGAGTTTGTCGATGCCCGTGAGCACGTCGAGCTTGGTGATGGCCAGACCCGTGATGCCCGACACCCGGACCGACTGCCTCACGAGCACCATGTCGAGCCAGCCGCAGCGCCGCTTGCGTCCCGTCGTGGCGCCGAACTCCTGGCCCACCCGCTGGATCCGCTCGCCGATCTCGTCGGCAAGCTCCGACGAAGGGGCCGCTGCCCACGCGGGTCGTGTAGGCCTTGACGATGCCCACGACCGAGTTGATCTGGGTGGGCCCCACCCCGGCGCCGCAGCAGGCGTTGCCCGCCACCGTGTTCGAGGAGGTGACGAAGGGGTAGGTGCCGTAGTCCACGTCGAGGTGGCAGCCCTGGGCCCCTTCGAAGAGGATCTTCTTTTTCTGCCGGATCGCCTCGTCGAGCAGCAGCGAGACGTCCGCCGCGTGCGGCCGCAGGACGTCGGCGTAACCCATGTACTCTTCGAGGATGGGCTTTGCGTCGACGGGCTGCTCGCCGAAGAGCTTCGTCAGGTAAAAGTTCTTTTCCTCGACGTTGCGCCGGAGCTTCTCGGCGAAGGTGTCGCGGTCCAGCAGGTCGCAAACGCGGATGCCGACGCGGGAAACCTTGTCCTCGTATGCCGGACCGATGCCGCGCTGGGTGGTCCCGATCTTGCCTGCGCCCTTGGCCGCCTCTCGCGCCGCATCCACGCGGCGGTGGTAGGGCATGATCAGGTGCGCCCTGTCGCTGAGGATCAGTTTCGTGTTGGGCGGGAAGGCGTTTTCCTTCTCCAGGTACCGGATCTCCTCGATGAGCACCTTCGGGTCGATGACCATGCCGTTGCCCAGCATGCACATCTTGTGATCGTGGAGGATCCCCGACGGGATCAGGTGCAGGATGGTCTGCTTTCCCCTGACCACGATCGTGTGCCCCGCGTTGTTGCCGCCCTGGAAACGCACGATGGCGTCGGCGTCTTCCGCATAGAGGTCGACGACCTTGCCCTTGCCTTCATCGCCCCACTGGGTCCCTACGACGATCACGCTTGACATAGGCTGTCTCCTCGCCGGATCACATCTCCAGCTGGGTGAGGGATAGGACGTTGGGGAGGTCCCGGAGCTTCTTCAGAATGTCTTCGGGCACCACGGTATCCGTCGAGAGGACGACGAGCGCCTTGCCGTCCACGTGCTCGCGGCTCAGCTGGAAGCGGGCGATGTTGATGCCGTTGTCGCCCAGCGTGTGCCCGATGTTGCCGATGACGCCGGGCTTGTCGTTGTTGTAGAGCACGATCATGTGGCCCTCGGGAATCACCTCCATGGAGAATTTCTCGATCCGCACGATGCGGGGGTCCTGCTTGCCGAAGATGGCCCCGGCGGCGAAGCTTTTCTCCTCGGTCGTCTTGATGGTGACGGAGATCATGCTCGTGAAGTCCTTCACCTCGCTGGACTTGGACTCGACGATCTTGATGTTGCGCTCCTTGGCGATGAAGGGGGCGTTGATGAAGTTGATGTTGGCGTTCAGGATCGGCGTGAGCAGCCCTTTGATGAGCGCGATCGTGAGCGGCGCCACGTTGTAGTTGACGATGTCGCCGGCGTACTCGACGGCCACCTCCTCGATGCCGCCCTTGACGATCTGGGCCTCGAAGGTGCCCAGCTTCTCGGCGAGCGCCAGGTAGGGCTGGATGTGCGTGAGCAGCTCCGCGCTCACCGACGGGAAATTGATGGCGTTGCGGATCTCCCCCTTCGTCAGGAAATCGGCGATCTGCTCGGCGATGGCGATGGCCACGTTGCGCTGGGCCTCGTCCGTGGCCGCCCCGAGGTGGGGCGTGCAGATCACGTTGGGGTGGTTCACAAGCTCACTGTTCTTGGTGGGCTCCT
>Ga0116141_10005124_pt1 | contig 10982 bp, 10 predicted proteins | sample AD_UKC097_MetaG_FD_89744 | JGI IMG/M metagenome (GOLD analysis project Ga0116141, IMG submission 89744) | Active sludge microbial communities of municipal wastewater-treating anaerobic digesters from USA - AD_UKC097_MetaG | ecosystem: Engineered > Bioreactor > Anaerobic > Digestate | place: USA... | reverse complement strand
CGGTGAACTTCTTCATCTTTACTCCTGCTGATTCAGTGTGATCGATGGGGCTGAAACCTGACGACTGAGAGCTACGAACTCCCCCGATACCGAATCACCTCCCGTGAATTCGATGGGATTCCCGAATGCTACTCCGCATCCGACCGCCCCTTCGGGGCATTCCGGAACACGGAAAAGGAAAGTCAGACTCATGGCGCTAAGGGGAAGACTAGGGGCGCTATTCGGAAATGTCAAGCGTCGGGAACGAAAAATATGCTGCCATCCCATACGGACGAGCGGTGGACCGGCCCGGCGCTCCGGTCATCCGGCGTTCCGGAAGAACCGGATCCCTCCGGCGCGCGTCTTCGCCGCAGTCCGATACTCGTACATGAGGACGACGTCGTTCTTCCCGTCGCCGTCCACGTCGGTGATCTTCACGCTCATCGAACGATTCACGTGCTTCGGCTGGAGCGCCGGGTCGAGCTCCTCGAACTCCCCCTGCGGCGTCTGGAAGAAGACCCGGACCCGGCCCACGGCGTCGTCCGCGAGGGCCACGTCGTCGAGGCCGTCCCCGTTCAGGTCGCCGACCCCGATCCCCTGGCTCTCGGTCCCGACGTTCGCGAGGACCTTGAGGAGGCGCTTTCGCTTCCACTCCTGGCCGTCTCGGTAGTAGATGGAGAGGCCGTGGCCGCGGATCGGTCCTTTCGTCGCGCCGCGGGCGTTCCCCTTGACGTAGGTGACGAACGCGGCCGGCTTCCCCTGGTAGGTGCCGAGCGCGGTCCCGGAATGGAACGCGTAGTCCTCGGCGAGCCCGCGGCCCTTGCTGAAGAAGGCGCCGGCCTGCCGGTCGTACTCGAAGAGGATCGCCCGACCGCCCTGGTACCGGCAGCCGGACGCGAAGAACGGCGCCCCCGCGTCGCGCGGGGCGGCGTTCAGCTCGAGCGTGTAGCCGAAGCAGGAGACCTCGAGCCCCGCCGACTTCTCCACGAATCTCCCGTCAGCGCCGCCGAAGAAGGCGCGCGTGTCGATCCCGAGCTTGTAGCCGCCCTCCGAGGTCCCCGGGGCCGGGCGCCCCTCGGCTTCCGCCTTCGCCTGGAGGCGTCGGAGGTTCGAGCCCTCCGATTCGTCCGAGATCGCGACGAGGTCGACGCGGCCGTCGCCGTCGAGGTCTCCGGCCGACACCGCCCGCCCGCTCATCTGGCGCGGTAGCCCGCGCTCCTCCCGTCGGAACCGGAAGCCGCCGAGGTTGTAGGAGACGAACGGTCCCGAGCCGTGGCCGATCGCGACGACGTCGGGTCGGCCGTCGCCGTCCATGTCCGCGACGGCGACTCCGCCGTAGGCGTAGCGCAGCGTCTCGTCGCCCTCGATGACCGGCTCGACGGAGCCCCAGCGCGCACCGTCGTAGCGGAAGATCTCGATCGTTCCCATGCCGAGCCGCGGCGGGGTCGTGACGATCTCGGGCCGCCCGTCACCGTCGAGGTCGGCAACCGCCATGTTCGACCGCCAGAAACCGCTCGTGGGAAGCCCTTCGGACTTCTCCTCGAGACGGAGCCGGACCTTCGAAGGCGCCGGGGTGACGACCTCGTACTCGAGAGGGTCGATCTCGACGATCGGGCGGAGCCCTTCGGCCTCCGCCTCCCTGTCGACCGCGGGCCTCTCGGTGACCTCCTCCGGCGCTGCGACGTAGTAGAACCCTTCGTCCTCCTTCACGAGGTCGAGCGTGAACATCCGGGGGTTGAGCTGGGTGTGACGGAGCTTTCCGTCGACGACGCGGAGCGACGGGTTCTTCGGGATCCGCTGCAGCTTCTTCCCCGTCGCCGGGTCGGTGACGATGATCCACTCCTGGCGCTCCGACTGGTCCTCCTCGGACACGGGCGGGAGGCCCGCGAGCATGCGCGCCGCCTCGACGGTCTTGCGCTCCCGCTCGGCGAGCGCCTCACGGGCGGCCGCTTCCTTCGCGGCATCGGCCGACGCCTCCGGAGCCGGCGCGGGGGCGTCGGAACGGGGGGTGGAAGAGCAGCCCGTCCATGCGAGCAGGGCGAGGGGAAGTACGAGGGCGAGTCTCTTCAAGGCGTCTCCTGGGGCGCACGAGAGCCGCGAACCTTCGGCTCGCGGCTCGATGGGAGGAAGCTCCCGATGATCAGAGGACATCGGCGAAAGCCCTGCGGCTCCGCGCGAAGAATCGGTGACCGAGAAATGCTAGCACGGCGAGGCCGGCGCTCCAGGCGAGGAGCCGCCCGGGGGGCGGCGCCGCCGTGCCGAGAAGGCCGGCGCGGAAGAGCCCCGCGAGGTCGCGCAGCGGGTTGAACGTCAGCGCCGGCGCCAGAGACGCCGGGACGAGGTCCTCCGGATAGAGGATCGGCGTCAGGTAGAAGGCCACGGTCAGGAGTGGACCGAGGAGCTGGGCGAGGTCCCGAAACAGCACGCTGCCCGCCGCTAAAGCAAATACAGGGCCAGCGAGCAAGAGAAGCTGGAAAAGGAATGCCCCGGCCAGCGGAACGAGATGCAGCTCGCCGGAGCCGAACGGAACCGAGACAGCCGCGAAGACGACCAGGCTCGCCATCTGGAGGATCAGCGCCGAGCCGAGGCTCGAAAGGACGAGGATCTCGACGGGGAACGGGATCTTCTTCACGAGGTTCGCCTGCTCCGTCACCGAGCCGGCGCCTCGTACGAGCGCGTCCTGGAGCCCGAGCCAGGGCAGGAGCCCGGCCAGGAGGAACTCGGCGTAAGTCCCGCGGAAATCGGCCGGAGGAGGGACCCGGACGATGACGGAAAAGACGAGCGTGTAGAGGCCGCAGAGGATGAGCGGGTTCAGGACCGCCCAGGCCGCGCCGCCGAAGCTTCCGGCGTAGCGGGCGGCCAGATCTCGCCGGACGAGCTCGGAGAGGAGGAAGACGTTTCGTCTCAAATCTGGTCCGGCGGGCGCTCGTCACGGGACGAACCGCTTGACAGGGACCCGGGAGGGCTTAACCTTAGGTTCGGGTTCGTGTCGATGAGTACCAGCGCGCGCCGGTCGCAGATTATCGTGGTGGGGCAGAAAATCCGTCAAATACGGAAGAGCCGCCGCCTGACCCAGGCCGACCTCGCGAGCCGCATCGGCGTCACCCAGTCCGACCTCTCGCGCATGGAGAACGGCGAGTACAAGGTCGGCCTCGACACGCTCTTCCGGATCCTCCAGGTCTTCGAGCTGTCGATGAGCCGCTTCTTCGAGGAGCCGACGGTCGAGACGGCGGAGGCGGAAGACGCGCCGTCGCCCGATCCGGCCACGGAGTCGCAGCAGCTCGTGGCCGACTTCGAGGAGCTCGACGAGAACTCGCGCCGCGAGGTCCTCGACTTCATCGCGTTCAAGAAGATCCAGCAGCAGAACCGCCAGCCCCGGTGGCGGCCCGAGGAGGCTCCGCAGGAGCCCGGGCCGACCGTCGCGGGTCCCCTTCTCCCGTTCGGGCGCCCCGGCGGCCCCGGTCGCGCCGAGTGAGGTCGAGAAGCGAGATGACGAGATCGACACCGGACGCCGCAGCGCTCCGCAGCCGTTCCGAGGCGCTGCGGTCGGACGCGGTCGCCCTCCTCGAGAAGGGCGAGTTCGCGGCTTCGCTGGGCCTGTACGACCAGGCGCTCGACGCCGCTCGCGGTACGGGCGACGAGGCATTCGTCGATTGGGTTTTCACCCTGCGTGCCGCCGCCGCCGCGGAATCCGGACCAGCCGACAGCGAGCTGATCGAGCTCAAGCGCATTCTTCTCCGTGGGCGCGACGCGCGAACCGCTTTCTACGCCTCGTTCAACGCCGCTCGAATCTACGAGCTCAGGCGCGACTTCCAGAAGGCAGGGTTCTACGCACGCCTCGCGACGCAGAATGCCCGCGAGCTGGGCGAGCCCCTCCTTCAGGCCAGCGCCGAGGCGACGACCGGGACGCTCCTCGCCGTCGACAGTCGATTCGACGAGGCGGCGGCGGCCTACGGTCGCGCCCTGGAGATCTCCGCCCCTCCGGCCGCCGTTCCCGCGCTCGCCCGCTCGATCTGGCAGGACAACCTCGGATACTGCCTGATCGCCCTCGACCGTACCTCGGAAGGGCTGCGACTGGTTCACGACGCGCTCGACTCCATGGAGGCGCTCGGAGCGACCGCTCACACCGTCTTTCCTCTCCTCGACCTCTGCTTCGGGTATCTGAAAGGTGACCGCCTCGAAGAGGCCCGCTATTTCGGGGAAGCTTGTCTCGAGCGGGCCCCGCTTCGCGGAGACGAGACAGTCGAGAGAAACGTCCTTTACCTGCTCGGGGAAACGAGCCACCTCAGCGGCGACGAAGATGCCGCCCGCGACTACTTCGATCGGCTCGCGTCCCTCTATCCCGAGTTCCGGAACCTCAGGGCCTATCTCGAGGTCTTCGACTTCCGGAACGTCATCAACCTCAGGTCGTGAGGTGAGCGCCATGAGATTGCCCCGTATCGCCCCTCTCGCCCTCGTCACCGCGGCTCTCCTCGGAGCCGCGCTGCTCGTGCCCGCACCCGCGCGGGCCGACTCGGCGGCGGTCATCTCGCCCGACGGGACGCTCTTCGAGGTCTTCCCCACCCGCTACGGCGACGTCGTCGTCGTCCCGGAAGGCTCGCCCGACGCCAACCTCCAGGTGCTCGCCCTGCGCGTGACGCCGTCCGGTCAGCCGGGTCACGTCGAGCTCGTCGATGGTACGGTCGACCCGAACGCCGAGGGCTCGGTCTCGATCGAGCTCGAGGCGACGACCCGGACCCTCTTCGTGGCCTACACGAAGGCGAACGGCCTCATGGCCGACATGCACGTCGCCGTCCGGCGCGACGGCGCCTGGTCCGGGCAGGACATCCTCTCGAACCGCGGTTTCTACCTCTCCTACAACCCGAAGGTCGTCGTGACGCGCCAGTCGTACGTCGACTTCGACGAGGAAGGGCTGCCCGTCACGAAGAGCCGCTCGATCTTCTCCCTCGTCTGGTGGGAGGAGAGCGGCCCGACGCAGGCCCGCTACGCGCCGATCTTCGTCGAGGACGGAGAGCTCCGCGTCGACGCTGTCCAGCCCTGGAACCTCAACGAGCTCGCCGGAGCCGCCGGGCCGACCGACTCGACCGGCCTCCCGCTCTCTTCGTACACGTACCCGTCCGTCCAGGCGGACCCCTCGACGAACGGTGGCGTCATCGTCTCGTTCGCGAACCTGGCGACCCGTCAGCAGCAGGTCCTCCGGATCGCGTTCATCGACGACTTCGTCAAGCTCAGCCCTCCCGGCGCGACCCGCGTCCCGGACGAGGTCTGGGCGAGAGGCCATTTCCCGCTCGGCCGGACCGCGGGCTCCGGGCGCATTCCCGACATCATGGACACGGGCGCGCAGGTCGGCGCGACGATCTCCCACTCCGGCATCACGACGTTCCACTGGGTCGAGGGCGGCGCGATGAACTTCGTCCGCAGCGACGACCCCGAGGGTGCCGCCGCGCGCCGGATCGCGCTCCGCGACGACCTCTCCGCGGAGAAGGCGCTCCGGCTCGTCCGGTCGCTCGCCGAGCGGGACTGACACCCGAACGACGGACCGTCACGAGGAAGCGCCCCGGCCCGCCGGGGCGCTTCTACTCTTGGGGAAGGGCCGCGCGCCGTCGTGCCGTGCGCGAGGTGGAACGCGACGACCCCGGACCTCAGAGCCCGCGCGGCAGCTCGGCCCTGAGGTCCCGCGGGTAGAGCTTCCCGAGCGCCTCGACGAGCCGGCGTCCCTCCTCGCTCTGGACCGTCGGGGCGATCACCCGGACCCGGTAGTAGTGGTCGCCCGTCGTCCCCGTGCGAAGGTTCTCGATGCCGCGCCCCTTCAGGCGGAAGCGCTGTCCCGAGAGGGTCCCGGCGGGGATCCGTGCGCGGACCGGTCCGCGCACCGTCGGGACCTCGATCTCGGCGCCGAGGTAGGCCTCCGGCACCGTTACCGGCACCTCCGCGACGATGTCGTCGCCTTCCCGCCCGAAGTACGGATGGGGCTCGACGGCGATGGAGAGGTAGAGGTCGCCGTTCTCCGTCCTCCCCTTCCCGGCGACGCGGATCCGCGATCCGGTATCGACGCCCGCGGGGACCCGGACACTGAGACTCTCGGTCTCGACGAGGGCGCCCGAGCCGTGACAGGCCGGGCAGACGGCCTTCGCCGCGCGGCCCGTCCCCCGGCAGCGTGCGCACCGGCGCGGGATGCGCGCCGAAAAGGAAACGGTCCCGCCGAGGACGGCGTCGCGGAACGGGATCGTCAGGTTCGCGGCGGCGTCCTCGTCCTCGCCGACGCCGATCCCGCCCCCGGTGCCCGAGAAGAGATCCGAGAAGAGGTCCGAGAAGTCGCCCGACCAGCGGAAGCCTCCGCCAGCTCCTCCGCCTCTGCCGAACGGCGAGGTTCGCGACGCGTCTCCGAACGGGCCAGCCCCCCAGGCCCCCGGGCGGGGCGCCCCGGAGGCGGCGTCCGGCGGTTCGCCGGTGTCCCCGAACCGGTCGTAGCGTTCCTTCTTCTTCGGGTCTTTCAGGATCTCGTAGGCCGCGGCGATCTCCTGGAACCGCTTGCTCGCGGAGGCGTCGCCGGGATTCACGTCGGGATGGAACTTCCGAGCGAGGCGCCGGTAGGCCTTCTTGACCTCGGCGTCCCCGGCCGTACGCGGGACGCCGAGCACCTCGTAGGGGTCCTTCATCGCCATACGGAGAAGGATAGAAGAAACGGGAACGGCCGCGCAGGGAGCCTTCGGAGCCAAGGCTCCTAGAATGGAGTCGACCGAGGTGCTCCGCCGTGAAGATCCTCCAGCACAGGGACGTCCTCTCGATCGTCCTCGCCGGCGGGATGGGCGAGCGCCTCTACCCGCTGACCCGTGACCGCGCCAAGCCCGCCGTTCCGTTCGGGGGCCGCTACCGGATCGTCGACTTCGTCCTCAACAACTTCGTCAACTCGGGCCTGATGAAGATCAAGGTCCTGACGCAATTCAAGTCGAACTCGCTGATCGAGCACCTCGTGAGGGCCTGGAGGCTGAACCCCGAGATCGGGCAGTTCGTCGATCCCGTCCCGGCGCAGATGCGGCGCGGACCACACTGGTTCCGCGGGACGGCCGACGCCGTCTACCAGAACCTCGACCTGATCTTCGACGAGGAGCCGTCCCAGGTCTGCGTCTTCGGCGGCGACCACGTCTACGTCATGGACGTAAACCCGATGCTCGCGTTCCACGAGGACGGCGACCACGACCTGACGATCGCGGCGTTCCCGGTGCCCGTCGCGGAGGCGACCCGCTTCGGAGTGCTCGAGGTCGACGACCGCGGCCGGGTGACCGGCTTCGAGGAGAAGCCGCGGGAGCCCCGCGAGATCCCCGGAGCGCCCGGCTTCGCGCTCGCCTCGATGGGGAACTACATCTTCCGGCCGAAGGTCCTCCGCGAGGCGCTGGAGAACGACGCCCTTCAGGACACGTCGCACGACTTCGGCCGGACGATCATCCCGGCCCTGCTCGACGGCGCGGCGTCCGTCTTCGCCTACGACTTCTCTCTCAGCCGCGTCCCGGGCGACGAGGAGCTCGCGCCGTACTGGCGCGACATCGGGACCGTCGACTCCTACTGGGAAGCGTCGATGGACCTCATCTCCGTCAGCCCCCCGCTGAACCTCTACAACCCCCGCTGGTCCCTGAAGAGCAGCTCTCCGCACCTCCCTCCGGCGAAGTTCGTCTTCGCCGACGCGGCGTCCAACCGGATCGGGATCACGACCGACTCGATGGTGGCCGACGGCTGCATCGTCTCCGGCGGGACGACGCACCGGTCGATCCTCTTCCCGCGGGTGAGGGTCAACTCGTATGCGCGGGTAGAGGAGAGCGTCCTGATGGACGGCGTCGACGTCGGGCGGCACGCCCGCCTCCGGCGGGTCATCGTGGACAAAGGGGTGAAGATCCCGCCCGGGATCGTCATCGGCTTCGACCCGGAGAGCGATCGGAAGCGCTTCCACGTCTCCGAAGGGGGCGTCGTCGTCCTCCCGAAGGGCGTCGAAGTCCCCTCGCCCTGAACGAAAGAGCTTGCATTCGCAGGCGCTCCTCCATATAAAGTTCGGAGGTTTCGGCCCCTCTCCGAATATTTTATGGATGAGATCGACCGCCAGATCCTCGACATGCTCCAGCGCGACGGGAAGGTCTCCCAGGCGCGGATCGCCGAGAGTGTGGGCCTGACGACTCCGTCGGTGAACGAGCGGATCAAGAAGCTCGAGACGAAGGGCTTCATCCGGCGATTCGCCGCGCTCCTCGACCCGCGGCAGGTCGGAATGGCCGCGGTCGCGCACGTCGACGTCCAGCTCGAGCATCCGAGCTTCGAGAGGGCGTTCCTGGACGAGATCGAGAACCTGATCCCGGTCCAGGAGTGCTATTCGATCTCCGGGGACTACGGCTATCGACTCAAGGTGAGGGCGCGCGACCTGGAGCAGCTCGAAGCCCTCCTTCGCGAGCGGATCCAGACGATTCGCGGCGTCGCCCGAACGCGGGTCGACCTCTCGCTGTCCATCAAGAAGGACTCCACCCTCCTGCCCGTCGCCTGAGCCGGCCCCGAGTCTCGCTCCGGGTGTCATTTCGGTCGCGGCGGATGCCGAAATGCGTCACGTCCGGGATCGATTTGAGACGGCGCTCTCCGACTCCGCGACTGGCGCGTCCGAAAACCCGCTTCTCAGGCGGTTCCGGCTCGGGACACGTCCGGGAAATCCGGTGGCATTTCGATTGCGTATAGAGTGGCAGGAGATCGGAAAACACGCTCCACGCCAGGTGGCGTCAGATCTTCAGAACCTGCCCGATGCCCCGAAGGCTCCCCGCCTCCGGGCCCTCCAAAACAGACCCCTCACATCAGCCCCACCAGGAAAATCCCACCGCCGCACTTCCCGCCCGACCCTCCGAGGTCGGGCGGGAACCCCGCCATTCCGGTCAGAACTTCCAGGCCACGGCCGCGGACAGGACGATCGGCTTTCGCCGGTCGTCGTCCCGGATGAGATGCCCGACGGCCTCGAGCCGCAGGTCCGCCTTCCGGCCGAGCGCGAAGATCGTGAGCACGCCGCCGTGCCACCCGAACCGCGACGCGCTCTGCTCGACCGCCACCTGTCCGGGGCCGGGCTCCTTCGGTCCGAGCCAGTAGCCGCCTCCTCCGGCGACGAAGCCGGCCTGCCACCAGTCCTCGCGGAACAAGTAGGCGACCGAGAGCGTCGCCGCATCCACGGCGATTTCGGGGCCGTCCGCGGCCCGCGACGGGAGCTTCATCCGGGTGTACCGCGCCTGGAGAAGGAGGCCCGGGTCGAGCGCGATCTCGGCGAAACCGTACCCCGCGCCCGTCGAGAAGTTCTTGAGGCTTTCGGCCGAGCCTTCGTCGTTCAGGAGGCCTCCGCCCGCGCCGATCGCGAAGGTCTGGGCCGAAGCAGCGGGAGCGGACGCGAGGGCCGCGGCGGTGAGGAGGACGAGGGACGCGGCGCGCCACCGGCGCGAACGGCTCTGGGCGTTCATCCGGCCGCAGCATAGAGGGACGCGAAAAGGACCGTCAACGTGCATGTCCGGCTTACGGAGGCCGATCGGTCGTCGTCTAGAATCGCGCCCCGTGGCGGGTGCCCCTCGGGGCTGGCCCCTGAAGAGCGGGTCGGCGATCCTCCAGCTCCTCCTCCCGTCGTGCTGCGCCGTCTGCGGCGCGCCGCGGAACGGTGTCGGCGGCGGCGGCGTCTGCGCGGCCTGCTGGGCGGCTCTCCCGCTCCTCGACCCCGGGACGGCGTGCGCGACCTGTGCGCTCCCGGGAGCCGCGCCCCTCTGCCGGACCTGCGCAAGCGTGGCGCCGCCGGTCGAGCGAACGATCGCCGTCACTCTCTACACGGGGGTGGCACGCCGGGTGGTCCACGCCCTGAAGTTCCGCGGGCACGACATCCTCGCCTCCCGCTGTGGCCGGCTGATGGCCACCGCCGCGCGCGCGGCGCGCCTCTGCGACGAGCCGTCGGCCGTCGTCCCGGTCCCCTCGACCGCCCGACGGACCCGCGAACGCGGGTACGACCCCGGCGCCCTTCTGGCGGACGAGGTCGCCCGATGCCTGCGCACGCCGTACCGTCCGCTCCTCTCCCGCGTGCGGGAGACCCCGCCCCAGTCTCGCGTTCCAGCCGCCCGCAGACGCGAGAACGTCCGGGGGGCGTTCACGGCCGCTAACCGCGCGCACGGCGCGCGCCTCCTCGTCGTGGACGACGTCATGACCACCGGCGCGACGGCCTTCGAGGCGGCCCGCGCCCTTCGCGACGCCGGCGCCGAAGCCGTCTCTCTCCTCGTCCTGGCCCGGACTCCCGAGGCCGGGCCCGCGCCCCACGAACCCACGGAGGACGCATGAGCTCCCTCATCGACCGCCTCGTCGTCGGAACGCTCCCCCTGGTGCCCAGGCCCGTCGTCTTCCGCTTCGCGCGGCGCTACATCGCCGGTCTGACGCTCGACGACGCCGTCCGTACCGTCCGCGAGCTCGAGGCCGAGGGGGCGATGTCGACGATCGACGTCCTCGGGGAGGCGGTCACGCGCCGGGAGCAGACGGAGGCGACACGCGACGAGTACCTCCGCGTCCTCGACGTCCTCTCCGCGCAGCGGCTGCCGGCGAACGTCTCGGTGAAGCCGACGGCTCTCGGGCTCTCGATCGACCCGAAGCTCGTCCGCGAGAACTTCCGCGCGATCTGCCGAAAGGCGGCCGAGTCGGAGACATTCCTCAGGATCGACATGGAAGACTCCCCGTTCACCGAGTCGACCCTCGCGCTCGCGCTCGAGCTGAAGGAGGAGTTCCCGAACGTGGGCGTCGTCGTCCAGGCCTACATGAGGAGGACCCTGCGCGACCTGGACCGGCTCGTCGCGGCCCGGATGAACGTGAGGATCTGCAAGGGGATCTACGTCGAGCCGCGGGCGCTGGCGTACAAGGACCGGCAGGTCGTCATCGAGAACTTCGCGGCGATCGTCGAGAAGCACCTCTCGGCCGGCTGCTACGCCGGCATCGCGACGCACGACGAGGCGTGCGTCCAGCGGGCG
>Ga0116141_10005114_pt1 | contig 10990 bp, 10 predicted proteins | sample AD_UKC097_MetaG_FD_89744 | JGI IMG/M metagenome (GOLD analysis project Ga0116141, IMG submission 89744) | Active sludge microbial communities of municipal wastewater-treating anaerobic digesters from USA - AD_UKC097_MetaG | ecosystem: Engineered > Bioreactor > Anaerobic > Digestate | place: USA... | reverse complement strand
AGATATCGACCTTCCGTGTTCAGCCATCTTTTATGCCGGTCATATTCGGGGCAATAGGTCCGCACGAACCTCCAGAAGCGGGATGAATGATTCATCTCTCTGAGGTGCGCCAGTTCGTGAATCATCACGGAATCAATCACCGCCACGGGCGCCATCATCAGGCGCCAGCTTAGGGAAATGCACTGCCGGGTGGAGCAGGACCCCCAGCGGAAGCGAGCCGACGAAATACGAAGATTTTTGGGAGAAACACCCATCCGTTCCGCATGCTGAGCCATCCGTCCGGGGAAAAAGGTTTTCGCCTGCCGGACATACCAGCGGGAAAGCAAAATTTTCCCCGCTGCCGGTTCCCGACAGATCACACGAAAGGCTTCTCCGCTCCAGTGCAGGGCGTCTTTCGCCTCCCGATCAGCGCGTTGATCCATATAGAGCGGATAGACATGGCCCAGATAACGCACCTGCTTTCCCGGGAGGAAAAAATCGGGGACAGGCGGGACCGCTCTGGCTTTAAATGTCGTTATTTTCCTATTGAGCCAGGCACGTTTTTGCTGCACGAAGACATCGATCTCCGAAAGAGGTATCCCATAGGGAACGCGAACGACCACCTGCCCTTCACGGTTTACGATAATGGACATCGTCTTCCGTCTTTTTCTGCTGCGAATCAGTTTATACTCCTGCTCCATGCCTTGTGACCCCTTTTGCACCTGGTCACATTTCTCCCACAAAACCCACCGGCCGGTCAAGGGCGATCATCCCACCCTAATAATAACCGGCTAATCGATCTCACTGCCGGTTGAACATTTTCCCGTTGACAGAAACGGTTTGTTACACGTAGGGTTTCCGGGTACAGCTTTATATACTCAAGTAAACATTTTCCCGTTTCCCAAAGCGTATCGAAAAAATCAAGGAGTTCATCATGGCAAAAGCATCTGCAAGGCATATCCTGGTCAAAACCGAGGCCGAGTGTGAAAATCTAAAGAAGCAAATCGAAGGGGGCACCGATTTCGCTGAAATCGCCCGGAAACATTCCCTGTGTCCCTCGGGCCAACAGGGAGGCAACCTCGGCGAGTTCGGCCAGGGCATGATGGTCCAGGAATTCGACAAGGTCGTCTTCTCCGAAACGGTCGGCAAGGTCCACGGGCCGGTCAAGACCGCCTTCGGTTATCATCTGATTGAAATCACCAAGCGCACCGAATAATAAAGCGCCCGTCAGCACTCTTGCGGCCTCAGAAAGACGTCGAATTCGGGGTCATATTTGGAAAAGAACTTTTTGTTTGCAGCTGGAAATCAAGGAGACCCATACGAACGGTTTCATCTCTTGCCTGTTGATACTTGCAATGCTGGGTTGTGCTGGAGATTCTGCAAAGGAGTTGCGAGTGCCAAAAGAAAAACTGGCCCCCTGTCCGAACTCGCCGAACTGCGTCTCTTCACAGAGCGTTGACACGGAACATGCTGTTGTGCCGTTAAGATATCGCGGCGCGATGGAAGCGGCAATGCACCGATTATTGGACATCATTCGCGCACAAAAAAGGACAAAAATCGTCCAAATCAGCGGGAACTATATTCATGCCGAGCTTACCTCAGCTCTTTTCGGTTTTGTCGACGATGTGGAATTTCTCATCGATGATACCGCAAAAGTCATCCATGTCCGCTCCGCCTCTCGGGTGGGTTACTATGATCTGGGTGTAAACCGGCGGCGGGTTAACGATCTTCGCTCACGTTTCGAAGAAGCTAACGCCGCTTTGCCTTAGCCGGGAGAAAACTCTTGCCGAAAACGTTATCGATTGTAATAACCCCCTCACAATAGAAAATTTTACTGTTTCGCTTATCGGTCTTTTTTTTCTTGACCCGTCTATGACTTCACAGTGTAGTGATCCCATCATCATGGCCATGACAAGACAAAATTAAAAAAAATGAAAGGAGTCAAAAATGGGAAAGCAGTTAAATGTCGAGGCATGGGTCGCCATGTTTCGCGAGATTGGGCTTGACGATGAAAAAATGAAAACCTGGCATCGTCTGTTTGAAATGCGTTATCCTGAAAACCACCAGGGTTTTCTCGAATGGCTGGGCTGTTCGGATCGGGAAATCGACGATATCAGACAAAGAAGCCGCTAAAAAAACGGGACGGCGGCGGCTTACCGCCGCCGTTTCCGCTGTCTTCATCGTTTACAGGTACTGATTCTCTATCGAAATGAAATCAAAATTGGATTCCTATAGCATATCAACATTGGCCCATCTATTCCATTTGTCCCGGAGCACGCTGCTCTATTATGACCGCATCGGCCTGCTCCCATCGTCGGTTCGCACCGATCAGGGCTATCGTCTCTACTTGGCGGCGGATCGGGATCAGCTCGAGCGGATTTGCCATTTCCGGGAGGCCGGTCTGTCTCTTCATGATATTCATCTCCTGCTCGTATCGACTGGAGAGCCTTCCTGTGAGGTTCTGGAAAGGCGTTATCAGGAAATCGGACATGAAATGCAAGCATTGAAGGCCAAGCGAAACCGCCTCGACCACATGCTGAAAGGCCTTGCTTCCAATAAATTTCCGCCTACAGTGGACAAAGACATTTGGGTGGAAATGCTCCGCGCCGCCGGGCTGGACGATCAGGCTATGGGGCACTGGCATGGAGAATTCGAAGCACGGGCACCGGAGGCCCATCACGATTTTCTCCTTTCCCTGGGTATACCTGAGAAGGACGTGCTTGCAATTCGGAAATGGTCAAAAGAAACTCTTGGAAAAGGACAAAAAGAGGCAACACAAAGGAAATCCGCTGGGAAACAGAGAAAAACATCCCGGTAAACCGGGTCATCCATGAGCTTGCCTTTCAGGCCGCAGAGGACAAGACTCTATATTTATTCGTATCTTAAGGCATCGATGGGATTTAACAGCGACGCCTTATAGGCCGGATAAAACCCGAAAAAAATTCCCACCAGAGCAGAGAACCCAAAAGCAAGCATAATCGATAGGGGTGAAACCACCGTAGGCCAACCCGCGAGAACGCCTAAAATTTTGGCCCCGCCGACTCCCAGTACAATGCCGATCACGCCCCCCATAAGAGACAGGGTCAGAGCCTCGATCATGAACTGCATGCGGATGTCCCAGGTTTTGGCCCCGACGGCCATGCGGATGCCGATCTCCCGTGTCCGTTCCGTTACGGAAACCAGCATGATATTCATGATGCCGATTCCGCCGACCAAGAGAGATACCGAGGCAATGGCCCCCAGCAACAGGGTCATGATCCGGCTGGACTGCTCGGCCATCTGCATCATGTCCGTCAGGTTTCTCACCTGGAAATCATTGTCCTCCCGGGGACCAATGCGGTGCCGCTGCCGGAGCAGACTGTTCAGTTCATTTTCCACGGCGTTGAGATCATCGGCATGCCGGACTTTGACCATGATGTTTCTGACCATCCCGGGGAAGGCCGTCCCGAAAATCTTTTTCTGTGCCGTTGTGACGGGAATATAAATGATGTCGTCCTGATCCTGACCCTGCATGGACTGCCCTTTTTCCGCCAGAACACCGATCACTGTGAACGGCAGTTTCTTGATCCGAACAACCTGCCCAATGGGGTTCGATGACCCGAAGAGGTTCGTCACCACCGTTTGCCCCAGAACAGCCACCTTGTTGGCGCTGCGAATGTCCTGTTCCGTAAAAATCCTGCCGGCGATCAGCGATAAGTCTCTCACGACAAAAATGCCCGGCGTCGAGCCATAAACACCCGTCGACCAATTCTGATTTCCGTAGACTACCTGCGCCACGCCGTTCAAAACGGGGGCCACATCCTGAACTTTTGGAATTTCCCGTAGAATCGCATCGGCGTCATCTTTTGTCAGGGTTGGCTGTGATCCCATCCCCATCCGGAGTCCTCCCGATGTCGTGCTCCCCGGATGAACCAACAGGAGGTTGCTGCCGATGCTGGAAATCTGTTGCCTGATCTTTTCGCTGGCCCCTGTCCCGACAGCCAGCATGGCGATAACGGAACCAACCCCGATGATGATGCCCAGCATGGTGAGCCCTGAACGCATCTTGTTGATGCGGATTGCCCGCAAGGAAATTTTCAATGTATCGGGAACGTTGATCATTGGCCTGGCCTTTCGTCATGCTTTTTCCACTCCGGGCAATGGGCTTCATCACTGACAATACGACCGTCGAGGAAATGAATAATCCGACAACTGAAGTCGGCAATGTCATTTTCGTGCGTGACCAGGACAATGGTCATGTGGTCGTCCCGGTTCAACCGGACCAGCAGTTCCATGATTTCGATGCTGGTTTTTGTATCGAGATTTCCCGTCGGCTCATCCGCCAGAATAAGTGGGGCGTCATTGACGAGTGCCCGGGCAATGGCGACCCGTTGCTGCTGTCCCCCCGAAAGCTGATTCGGATGATGATGTTCCCTGCCCTCCAGCCCCAGTCTTTTGAGGGCTTCCAGGGCCTTTTGCTTTCGCTCGGCCTGGGGCATGCTCCGATAGAACATGGGCAGTTCCACATTTTCAAGGGCCGAAGTCCGCGGAAGCAGATTAAACCCCTGGAAAACAAAGCCGATTTTCTCGTTCCGGATTGCCGCCAGATCATCCCGGGTCAAGCTGCCGGTTTCGATGCCTCCAAGCAGATAACGTCCGCGGGTCGGCTGATCAAGGCAACCGATGATGTTCATGAATGTTGATTTCCCCGAACCCGAAGGCCCCATGATGGCGACAAACTCACCCGCTTCGATCCTGACGGAAACACCATCCAAGGCATGCACCGGGGTTTCTCCCGCATCATATATCTTATATAGATCTTGCGTTTCAATCAGGGCCATTTTTTTATCTTATGAATCCCGGCATCCGGGGCGTATTTGAGTTTTTCTTGCCGTTACTGACGGACTCGACAATAACTTCACGGCCATCCTGCTTAAATCCTGCGACAATTTCCGTGTAACTCCCATCGCTGATGCCGGTCTTAACCGGAATCCGTTCGGGCATACCATTTTTTAAGACCCAGAGACCGGAGCCCTTCAATCCTTTAATATTCTCATCTTTCCCTGCAGGTTTGAATCTCAGAGCGGCGTTGGGTACACGCAGCACGCCGTCTTTCTCCTCGAGGATAATGGAAACATTGGCCGTCATTCCCGGCTTCAGTTTCAAATCGGGATTGCTGACTTTGACGACGACATCGTAAGTCACAACATTCTGCACTGTGATGGGCGCGTTACGAACCTCGAAAACCTTTCCGGTGAAAGTCTCTTCGGGATAGGCATCGACCGTGAACTCCACCGTTTGATCAACTTTGATTTTTCCGATATCCGCCTCGTCGATATTTGCATTGATCTGCATCTTTGTCAGGTCCTGCGCGATGCTGAAAAGGGTCGGCGTTTGGAAGCTTGCGGCAACGGTCTGTCCAACATCGACATTGCGGGAAATAACCGTCCCGTCAACAGGTGAAACAATTCGGGTGTAACGCAGATTGTTCTCGGCAAAGTCGAGGGCGGCGTTGGTTTGCTGAACCTGTGCCTTTGCAGCCGAAACCTGTGCTCTGGCCGATTGCTCCGTTGTTTCCGCCGTGTCCAAATCGCTTTTGGCGATGTAACTTTTCTGAAACAAGGACCTGTTGCGTGCCAGAGTCCGTTTTGCATCCAAAAGGGACGCCTCGGCTTTCTCCACATTGGCTTTCGCCGCGGCAAGATTGGCTCGGGCTTGATCCACCTGCGCCTGAAATGTGGCCGGATCGATCTGCGCAAGCAACTGGCCTTTTTTTACGGGAGAATTATAATCCACGTAGATGGCTTTAATCGTTCCGGAAACCTGTGTCCCGACCAGTACCGTTACAACGGCGTTGACCGTACCGGTTGCCGTCACCGTGGCCCGAATGTCGCCCCGACTGATCTTCTCTGTACGATATCGGGGTCCTTCTTGGCCGTTGCGGAAAAGAAAGAATCCTCCAATCAAGGCCACAACTGCAATAATTACTATACCGATATTCACTTTCTTTTTCATAAAAAGGCCCCTGTTTCAGTACATGGATTTACTTCACGCCGATCGCTCGCTCCAGGGCGGCCAGAGCATTACGGTAATCCGCCAGTGCGGAAATATTTGCTGTTCTGGCATTGCTTAACGCCAAAAGGGCATCGGTCACTTCGATGGGACTTCCTACTCCTGATGCATAGCGGCCTTCGGCCAGTTCCAGGTTTTCTCTCGCCTGCCTTACGGTCAATTCGGTCGTATCGATCCGGCTGGTTGTCTCACGCAAATTGGAAAAAGCCTGGTCAATCTCCAGACGAATCTGCTGTTTCAATGATTCGACATTTGCAGAAAGAACGTCAATCGTCGCTTTCGATTCGGAAATTTGATTCTCCACGAGATAACCGCTAAAAATGGGAATATTGAGGCTTCCCCCGACACTCCACCCCTCTCCCATAGGAAATTCACGCCCACCGTAACCGTAGTTTGCATTGCCCGTCAATGTCGGGTAGTGTCCCGCCTGGGCCAGATCGAGTGACTTGCGCGCCGCCGACTCGCGGTAGAGTAAAGACTGGAGGTCAGGCCTGTTGTCATAGGCCTTCTGCAATGCATCCGGATAGGATGGCTCATACCGCTCAAACAAGAGATCGTTATCCAGAACATATTCCGGCGCTTCAGGCATACCTATTGCGTTGTTGAGGGTAACCCGCCCGATACGCAAGGCATTTTCCGCTTTGATCAAACTCAACCGGGCGTTACTCAAGTCCACCTCCGCCTTCGTTACATCGAATTTCGGTTTCAGGCCCACCTCGAAAAAACCCTTTGCAATATCCAGGTGCCGCTGAAACTGGCCAACCGTTTCCTCTGCGACACGACGATTTTCTTCGGCCTGTAGCATACCATAGTAAGATTGTTTGACATTGAGCACAACAAGGCTGATCACATTGGCCAGATCCTGCCGGAAGGCATCACGATTGGAATTGGCGATCCCGACTTTGGCGGGCGTCCGGCCGAAATCGAAGACATTCTGGCTCAGGACAAGTCGTCCCGAATAAAAATCGGTCGCAGATGAGCCGGAGAGATTGCTCACTCCGGATTTATAGGCCTGCGTTCGATCATAGCCTGTTTCCATATTCACCTGAGGAAAGTAACCCGACTTCGCCTGACCGATCCGGCTGTCACCGATGCGGACCTGATGCGCTGCCGCCGTGATATCCGGGTGTTTCATCAGGGCAATTTCAATGCAGCGTTCAAGCTTGAGGCGCTCCCCGGATTTAATTGTTTCTTCCCCAAGGACCGGACCGGGCATGAGGAATACCATGCAAATAATAATCAGAAACCAGTGTTTTTTCATAAGGTCAGCTCTTTGTTCATCTCTTTGATGCTCAAAATGAGAAAAAGACCAAACCGGTTTCGCCGGCAGAGACGGTCGGTTTTCCCTAAGTCTCCCCCCAAAGACCGATCACATCCTATCTTCAAGAAAAGCCCCATCACAGATACTCCCGAAAGCAGAAAAAAGCAAAAATTAAGAAACCCTGAACAGACAAAAGACGTTGCAACCCGAAGGGCATCAGGGCAACAAAAAAATAAATCCTGCCTTGTGGAAAACAGCAATACCTGTGCCACAACAGATAATCATCCGTATGTACCTGTATTGATTTTATTTTAAAATGTACCCCGAAGACAGGGATGTGGAATAAACGAAAACGGACGCATACAATCTATCCATTTATTTTCTGAGAATGGATATTAATGATACAGAATGCAACCTTTTGATTTATTCAAAGCAGACGATAAAGGCTTGGCGACGGCCGGTTTTTCTAATTGCCCATATCAATATGCTTTTGGGGGATGGATCGATGCCCTGATTCTCAGGTCCGGTCCAGCATTTCCCGGACCTTAATCAGAAATGTTTCCGGCTTGAGAGGCTTGGATAGAAACGCCGCATCGCTTTTCTGAATATCGTCCAGTAGTGCGACATCTCCCGTATAACCGCTGGCAAAGAGGACCCTGATATCCGGTTTGATGAGTCGAATGGCGTCAAACACCTCTTTGCCGTTTCTTTTGGGCATCATGACATCCAGAACCGCAAGGTCGATTTCATCCGGCATTCCGGCAAACTTTTGTATGGCCTCTTCGCCATCCGCGGCCTCAACAACCTGATAGCCCGAATTTTCAAGCACTTCCTTAAGGAGAAACCTGACCTCGTCATAATCCTCCGCCAGCAGAATGGTTTCCTTGCCGGCCTTTACCTCGCTCACGGGCTCTTTCGGTTTATCCGCAGACGGCTCCTGAGCAGGCAGATAGATGCGGAAAGTGGTGCCTTTCCCGGGTTCACTGTCGGCATTGATGTAACCGTGGTGTTGTTTTACGATTGCATACACCGTGGAAAGAGAAAGCCCCGAGGCCACACCCACCGTTTTAGCCAAATAAAAAGGCTGAAAGATCTTGACCAGCGTGTCCTTATCCATGCCGACTCCGGAGTCGGATACGGTGATTTCCGCATATTTCCCGTTCTTCCCGTAGCCGTATTGCTGTATAAATTTTGCATCGATTTCCGCCGCCCTGACTTCGATCCGAAAACGCCCGCCCCTGGGCATGACTTCCTGGGCGTTCTTGGCCAAGTTGATCAGCATCACATTGATCTGTGTCGCATCCGCTATAACTGTGACGTCATCGTGAATGGCCACCTCAAATTTAATTTTTCCGACGAGCAGACTCTTGATCAACTTCTCCGATTCCCTGATGGTCTTGCTGATTTTTTGTTTCTGTAACTGAAGCGGTTGCTTCCTGCTCAAGGAGAGAAGGCTCCGGGTCAGATCCGCCGCTTTTTCCGCGGATTCCAGAATATGTGCGATATGGGCACTATTTTTATCCTTCTCCGGTATACGCATCTTTAATAAGGTGGCATAACCAATAATGCTGGTGAGAATATTGTTGTAATCGTGCGCAATACCACCGGTTAGGAGGCCGATGACCTCCATTTTCTGCGCCTGCTGATACCTGTTTTCGAGAATTCGTCGCTGCGTCACATCCAGAACGGTTCCGATCAAAGCCGGTTTTCCCTCGTAGATGGTCCCGGAATAATAAACTTCCACTGTCCTGACCGCGCCGGTGCCTGTAATAATGCGAAATTCGTGATGGCAAGCATCAATTTCACCGGATAATGTTTTCAGTGTTTTTTCTTTTAAGTCCGGCAAGTCCTCCGGATGGATGAAATCCTTCGGTTTTTTATCGTATAGAATCTCCTCGATCTTGTATTCGTGTATGTCTGCGAATTTTCGGTTGATGTAGCGAAAAGACCTTTCTTGCAGCAGAAAAATGCCCACGTCCGATTTTTCCGCCAAAGCGCGGAATTTATTCTCCGATTCGCGCAGGGCCTCTTCACGGCGCACATGGTCGGTAATATCGATATGTACGCCGACCATGCGCACCGGTTTCCCCTTTTCACCCCGGGTCATGATTTTGCCGCGGCCGGAAATCCACTTGTACGAGCCGTCTTTACAGCGAATCCGATATTCTGCTCGATAAATCGACGTTTCGCCTTTCACATGCCTTTCCAGTTCGTTTAAAACCTGCCTAAGGTCATCAGGATGGATACGCCGGTGCCAGGCGTCCAGATAATTTTCCATCTCATGGTCTTCGAAGCCCAGCATTTCCTTCCAGGAGCGGGAAAAGAAAACCTCGTTGGTCTGTATATTCCAATCCCAAACACCCTGACCGCTTCCTTCCAGAGCAAAACGCCACCGTTCTTCACTTTTCTCGGCGATTTCACGGAGCTTATTCAGTTCCTGGATCAGCTCTTCTTTTGTTTTATCCTGGTAATTCATCTATACAATCATTCAGTTGATCTTCATGGGGAAAACCCCTGCTTTTTGCAGCCATATCATGAAAATACGGAATTGCCAAAAGGTCTTTGTCAAAGAATCCGCTGCCTTTCCCGAATAAAGAGATGATTCTTTACTGCATCGCCAGATTGCAGAATAAATCCAGAGACCGCGCCGTATTCGTTCGAATACCTTTCACGGGATCCAATGTTCCGGGTTTAATTTACAACAAATATTCCATATTGAGAAAATGCCCCGGCCAATGTAAGATGCCGCAAACTTCACCCGTTCACCTTGAAGAAAAAATCGGCAACAGGTTCGCGGATGAAGATCAATCAAAGCAAACAGATAACGAAGAAATTCACCACCACATGTCTGGCAAACATGTAAAAAGACGAACAAATCATGAATCATCAAAAATACAAAAACATTGTCGACAGTCATGTGCATTGGGGCCCGTCCATCACCCTGGGCATGGAGGTAACGACGCAGATGATCCTGAGGGAACAGCAGGAAGCAGGAGTAACCCATGTGATTATCCTACCCTTTCCCTCGACCGCTATCATGACCAACGACGTCAATGTTCAGCTCCTTGCCGAAACAAGACAAATTAGCCATTTTATTCCTTATTTTTACATCCGGGAGAATTTCTCACCCATCCCCGAAGGATATTACGGCGGCAAGTGGCATTGGATGAGGGGCTGGCAGGACACGGAATCCAATTACAACGTTTTGCGGGACCCTGAATTGCCGGAGCTGGTCGCAAAACTGGAAAAAACGGGGAAACCGATTATCTTCGAGGAGGAACTTGATTTCACGGTACAGTTCGTTGATCTTTTTCCGAATTTGAGATTCATCATCCCCCATCTCGGTATGCTTGGCGGCAATCCCCTGGATTTTCTAAAACGATTTAAAAATAAAAAAAATATCTACTTTGATACCGCCCTGGGGCAAAAAAGCACCATTCATGAGTTCGTGAAAATTCTCGGGCCCGAGCGCGTCATTTTCGGTTCGGATATTCCGTTCGGTTCCATGGAAAACGAACTGTCGAAGGTCCTCGCCCTGCCGCTGAACGATGCCGACATGGAACGAATTCTGTGTACAAACATCCTCGGACTGACCGGATATGTCCTTTAAAATGTTATGCCTGTTGCCTCATAATAAAAGGTAACCGAAGAGGATCTAGGAGGAGGTAACGTTGCCTCATAAAAGATGTCACCCAGAGT
>Ga0116141_10005113_pt1 | contig 10991 bp, 7 predicted proteins | sample AD_UKC097_MetaG_FD_89744 | JGI IMG/M metagenome (GOLD analysis project Ga0116141, IMG submission 89744) | Active sludge microbial communities of municipal wastewater-treating anaerobic digesters from USA - AD_UKC097_MetaG | ecosystem: Engineered > Bioreactor > Anaerobic > Digestate | place: USA... | reverse complement strand
GGGCAGCACGTAGTCGGGCGCGTCGGCCAGCAGCTCGCCGTGGCGGCTCAGGTAGCCTGCCTCGCGCAGGTAGTCGGCCTCGTCGTGCAGCTGGCGTTTGGCGTCGCGCAGCAGCGGTTGGATGTCCAGCGCCTTGGGCAGCAGTCCCGACAGGCGCAGCAGCGCCGCCACGTTGTCCACGTCGCTGTCGATGCTCTCCACCACGCCGGGGTACTGGATCTTGATGGCCAGGTCGCGGCCATCGCGCGTCTGCGCCCGATGCACCTGGCCGATGGAGGCCGCCGCCATGGGCGTGTAGGAGAAATGCTTGAACTGCTTCTCCCATCCCGTGCCCCATTGGGCGTCCAGCACGCGCTTGACCTGGGCCCGGGGCATGGCGTGCGCGTCGGAGCGCAGCCGCCCCAGGATGTCGGCCAGCGCCGGCGGCAGCAGGTCGGCCGATTCCATCGACACGAGCTGGCCGACCTTCATCGCCGCGCCGCGCAGCTTGGCCAGCTGGTCGGCCATGCGGCGCGCGTTGGCCGGGGTGAGCAGCAGGTCTTTCACGGCCGGGCGTTGGCCCTGCGCCAGCCGGCGTGCGCCCTCGGCGACCATGCCGCCGGCGATACCGGTGGCCATCCAGCCCAGCCGCGCCAGGCGGGCGCCCCGGCTGCCGGGCACGGCGAGCGTCGGTGCGGGGTTTTCCGGGGTTGGATCGTCGGGCAAGCGGGTATCCTCGGTGGGCGGCAAAGCGGGTGGGTCGATGATGGCCCATGCCAAGGGTGCCGAGTGTCCCCGATTCTCCGATTTCTCCGATTCATGGGCCGAAACCCGGCCTTTCAAGCGCCCGCAGCGGGCATGTGGAGTCTCCTGATGCTGAAAATTCTCAAATGGATGGTGCTCGGCCTGCTCGGGCTGGTGGTGTTGGCGGGCGTGGCGGTCTACATCCTGGTGCGCTCGTCCGGGCATCCGAAGGTAGACGGCGAACTGCGGATGGCCGGGTTGACCGCACCCGTGAAGGTGCTGCGTGACGAGCTGGGCGTGCCCTACATTTTCGCCGCCAACACGCCCGACCTGCTGCGGGCGCAGGGTTTTGTGACGGCCCAGAACCGGCTGATGCAGATGGAGTTGTTCCGGGCCACCTGGCGCGGCGAGCTGGCCGCCACCTTCGGCCCCGATGCGCTGCCCAGCGATGTGCGCATGCGGGTGCTGGGCATGCGCCGCAACGGCGACCGCCATGCGCTCAAGCTCGACGCCGCCTCGCGCGCCTTTCTGCAAGCCTATGTCGATGGCGTGAACGCCTACATCAACGACCAGGGCAGCGACCACCCGATCGAGCTCAAGGTGGCCGGCCTGAAACCCAGCCCCTGGAGCGTGGCCGACCTGGTGACCCTGATCCATTTCGTCCACTACACCCACTCCACCAACTTCAAGGCCGAGATCGTGGGCCAGAAGCTGATCGACAAGATCGGTCTGGCGCGCGCCAGGGAGATCATGCCGCTGACCGTGAACCCGGACTGGGGGCAGGCCCCGCCCGCGCCCGGCCCCACGGCGCAGTCCAGCGCGCCTGGCGAGCCGCTGGGCGTGCAATGGGCACACCTGCTGGTGGCGCCCGAGACGCTGAACCACCAGGGCCTGGGCTCAAACAACTGGGCGGTCGGCCCCAGCCGCTCGGCCTCGGGCAAGGCCATCGTGGCCAACGATCCGCACCTGGACAGCCGCATCCTGCCCGGCTACTGGCACCCGGTGGGGTTGTTCACGCCGGAGATCCAGGCCGTTGGCGCCGCGCTGCCCGGCATGCCCGGCATCCTGGTCGGGCGCACGAAGCACGTGGCCTTCGGCGTGACCAATGCGTACGGCGACGTGCAGGACGTCTACATCGAAACCCTGGACCCGGCCGACAGGAACCGCTACCTTCAGGGCGGCAAGAGCACGCCGTTCACCGTGGTTGACGAGACGATCCGCGTCAAGGACAAGGCCGCCCCGGGCGGCGTGCGCGAACAGCCGCTGCGCATCCGCTACACCGTGCGGGGCCCGGTGATCAGCGACCACCCCGGTCTGGGTAGCAGCGGCGACAAGGTGCTGGTGCTGCGCTCGACCGACGCCGAGGTGCTCGCGCCGGTGACCGGCATCGAGGGCCTGCTGACCGCGCCGGACGCCGCCGCCTTCGACCGCGAGGTGCAGAAGATCGACCTGATGATGTTCAACTTCGTGTTCGGCGACGACCAGGGCGTGATTGCCCATCGGGCCACCGGAGCGGTACCGGTTCGCGCCGGTGCCGACGGCAGCCTGCCCCGTGTGGCGCCCGCCGACGGCAGCGACGACTGGACCGGCTACATCCCCAAGGACCGCATGCCGGGCATGTTCAACCCGCCTCGCGCCTGGGTGGGCACCGGCAACCACGACACCCGGCCCGAGGGCTTTGCGTGGTACTACACCAACTACGTCGCGCCCGATTACCGCTACCGCCGTATCGGCCAGGTGCTGGGCAGCGCCAAGGGCATGACGGTGAACGACCACTGGAAGCTGATGGAGGACAACCGCAACCTGCAAAGCGACCGCCTGCGACCGGCCATCGTGGCCGCGCTGAAGGACGACCCGGCCCAGCGGGATCTGGCCGCGCTGCTGGAAAAATGGGACGGCGTGGACCGCGCCGATCTGGCCGCGCCTCTGGTCTACCAAGCCCTGTACCGCGAAATCGCCCTCGGCACGTTCACGAACAAGCTCGGCGACGACGTGGCCAGGGACATGCTGTCCACCTGGTACTTCTGGCAGCAGCGCTTCGATGTGCTCACCGCCACGCCCGACTCGCCCTGGTTCGACGACCCGGCGACCCCCGACAAGCGCGAAACGCTGGGCGACGTGATCCGCGCCGCCGCGCCGCGCGCGCGCGCCGGCATCGAGGCCGCGCAGGGCAAGGACCCGGCGGCCTGGGCCTGGGGCAAGGCCCACACGCTGCGCTTCGTGAGCCCCTTGCGGCGCAATGGCGCCGGGCAGGAACTGCTGGGCGGTTTCACCGTGCAGCGCCCCGGCAGCGGCGAGACGCTGAACCGCGGCGTGTACGACTTCATGAAGCCGTACGACGTGAACTTCTTCGATTCGATGCGCCTGGTGGTCGATTTCGCCGACGCCGACAAGATCGACGCCCTGGTGGCGGGCGGGGTCAGCGAACGGCATTGGCAGCCGCACCAGAACGACCAGGCCCGCCTGCTGGTGGCGGGCGAGCGCCGGTCGTGGTGGTTCAACCCGGCGAAGGCCGAGGCGGCCGCGAAGTCCACACTGACGCTGAAACCGTGAGCGTCTCGATGCCGGACCCGCGCGTGGGATGCCCATGGCGGTGATCCAGCCGCCCCGGTTGCTGCCCGTGCTGGCGGCGACGGTCGGGCTGTTTCGCCATCGACGCACGGGGCTGAACGATCCGGTGGCGTTGCCGCACATCGAGCGCTCGCTGGCGGGCGCCACGCTGGACGCCGACTGGCTCGCGGCCTACCGCGCCATCGTGGGCTTGCCGGTGGAGCCGGCACTGCCGCCGCTGGCGCTGCAGATCGCGGCCGCGCCGCTGCACATGGCCATCCTGGGCGATCCGCGCTTTCCGTTTCGGGCCCTGGGCCTGGTGCACCTCACGCAGCGCATCACGCAGACCGCGTCGATGCCGCCGGATGCGCGCTTCGACTTGCGCGCCTTCTGCACCGATGCACGTTGGGAAAAGCGGGGCATGAGCTTTGGGCTGGTGACCGAGGCCATTGTCGAAGGCGAGCTGGTCTGGCGCGGCGAGACCCGTGCGCTGGCACCGGGCAAGACACAAGCGCTTGCGTCGGCATCGGCGGATGCCTCCGTGGTGGCGGAAGAACCGGCGGGGGTTTGCGCGTGCGACCAGGTGCTGTCGGTCGCGGAATCCACGGGCCGCCGCTATGCCGCCATCGCGGGCGACCTGAACCCGATCCACCAGCACGCGCTGCTGGCGCGCCTGTTCGGCTTTCGGCGTGCGATCGTGCATGGCACCTGGACCCTGGCGCGCGCGCTGGCCGTCGCCGGCTGGCCGCGGACTCCGGCGTTCACGCTGCAGGCGCGTTTTCGCCGTCCGGTGGAACTGCCGTCCGACATCCGGGTGCGCGCGTGGAACGGGGCCGCAGCGGACGGCGCGACGCAGCGGTTGTGGGTGACGTCGCAGGCCAGCGGAAAGCTCTGCCTCGACATCGAAATGGCGGCGTCGACGGCCGCGTCCTGATCCGCTCAGTTGACGGGGGCATCGGCCGCGACGCGCACCGAGAACGTGTGGCTGAACACCGTCTGGCCCGCGTTGGTGATCTGGTACTGCGCGCGGTAGGTTCCGGACGGCCAGCCGGGCGCGGGCCGCTTGCGCCCGATCAGGCTCAGGCTTTGTGCCTGGGCCCGCTCCAGCGCGGGCTGGCGCCGTTCGGCGATCACCGTGCCATCGGGCCCGTGCAGCGTGAGCTGGGCCGTGTCACCCGGCTCCAGACCGATCATGCGGACCCAGGCCACCAGCGCGGGGCTCTGGGCGGTGGGCTGGGCGGCGCCGGGCGCGAGGTTCTCGACCTCGGCCATCGTGAGCGCATGGTCGCTGAAGCCGTGGTTCAGCAACACACGGCGGCGGTACACCAGCGCCTGGGCCGTCGCTGCATCCCACAGCGTCTGTTCGGACCCGCAGGCGCCGGCCACCGGCGCGGGCGCGAACGGATCGACGGCCTTGCCCTGGTGGCGGACCGTCAGGTGCAGGTGCGGGAACTCGGTCAGGCCTGACAGGCCCACCAGCCCGAGCCGTTCGCCGGCGCGCACCGTCTGGCCGCGCCGCACCGCGACGCTGCCCTGGGCCAGATGGCAGTACTGCGTTTCCCAGCCGTCGGCATGGCGCAGCACCAGGCCGTTGCCGCATTCGCGGTTCTTGACCGCTTCCTTGCCGGTCTCCCGGATCGACACATCGGGCATGCCGTCGCGCACGCCCGCCACCACGCCGTCGGCGGCGGCCAGCACCGCCACGCCCGCGCGCACCGCGGCCATCGAGGGCACGCGGAAGTCGGTGCCGTCGTGCCCGTCATAGCTGCGCGCACCGCAGGCGTAATCGCGCCAGGCGGACGAAGGCTCGTGGTCGACGTAGTTCTGCACGAAACAGGTCGTGCCAGGGACGCAGTCGATCGGGAGCGCGAAGCGCGGCGATGCCGCCGTGCCGCCCGGCGAGGTCGCCAGGGTCAGGCTGAGTGCCAGCGCCGCGAAGCCGGAGCCTGCCAAGGGGACCTCCAGGCGCGTCTTAAGGAAAAAATGGCCACTTCCCATCGTCATCTGGTCGCTTTCAGCTATTCAATCAGGACTGATTCATTGGCCGGAAACGGCGTGCGGGGCCCGCGACGGACATCAGTCCAGGTAATGCACGCCGGTCAGTTCTTCCGCCACTGACCAGAGCCGTGCGGCGACGGCCTCGTCGCGCGAGCGCCGGCTGGAGCCGACCTTGCCGGGCGCGCCGCGCATCTCGCCCATCGACTGCGGCCCACAGTAGTCGCCGCCACGGACATCGTCTCCCAGCGCGGCATACAGCGTGGGCAGCGCACCGCCCCGGGCCGACTGGAAGACCAGCTCGGTCAGGGGCGTGAAGACACGGACCACCGCGGGCAGATGCTGGAACAGGTTGGTGGCGGAGACCCCCGGATGCGCCGCGACCGACAGCGTTGCGTGACCGGCGCGGTCCAGGCGGCGCTGCAGTTCGTAGGCGAACATCAGGCAGGCGAGTTTGCTCTGCCCGTAGGCCAGGCGTTTGTCGTAGCGACGGGTGCCGTGCAGGTCGTCGAAGCGGATGCCGCTCCACCGGTGGGCCAGGCTGCTCAGGCTCACGATCCGCGCGTTCGGTGTCCGGTTGATCACCGGCAGCAGCAAACCGGTCAGCGCAAAGTGGCCCAGGAAGTTGGCCGCCAGCTGGCTTTCGAAACCGTCTTCGCTGAGTGAATGCGGCGGCATCATGATGCCCGCGTTGTTGATCAGCAGGTCCAGCGTGGCATGCCGCTTCGTGTAGGCCGCGGCAAAGGCGCGGACCGATTTCAGGCTGGCCAGATCCAGGGCCATGCACGTCACGCGGGCCTTGGGGTGCTTGGCCAGAATGGCGGCCTGGGCGGCCTGCGCCTTGGCGGTGTTTCGACACGCGAGCACCACGGCGCAACCCTTTCCCGCCAGGGCCAGCGCGGTTTCATAGCCCAGGCCGATGTTGGCGCCGGTGACGACGGCGATGCGTCCGGTCTGCTCCGGCGAGCGCTTCAGGTCCCAGGACACGATCCAGTCTCCAGAATGGGCGATGCGCGAACCTTAGCGGATCGTGGATTCTTCCGGGCCGCGCCGGCTATTTCTTGGGGGTCCGGTCGGCTTTTCGGGCCGGCACCGGCCTGGCGGAAGCCTTTGCCGCGGCCGCCTTCGTCGGTTTCTTCGTCGCCGCGACGTTGGCCTTGCGGGCCGGTGCCTTGGACGGCGGGACTTTCTTCACGGCCGCTTTCTTCGCTGGTGCTGCCGATGCAGGTGATTTCTTGGCAGGCGCGCCGGGTCTGGCAGGCTTGGCGGACGCGGTGCCTGCTGCGGCGGTAGACCTGAGCATCTTGCGAAACTCGTTGTTGAACGCCTCGGTGATGACCTCGGGGTCGGGCACCAGGTGCGCGTCGCCGATCACGGTCAGCCCGGCCATGCCCTTGTAGCTGAAGATGCTCACCGCCATGCCCAGCTCCCTGCCGGGGTGGGGCGCCCAGGCCAGCATGCGCTCGATCGGCACCCCGGCCAGGTACAGCTCTTCGCGCGGGCCGGTGACGTTGGTCATCACCAGGCTGGCCTTGCGGCCGAACAGGTTGTTGGAGAAGTCTTCCAGCGCCTTGGGCATGCGGCCCATCAGGTCGAGCAGGGCGCGGGTGGCCAGGGGCTCGGGCGAGCGCTTGAGCGCGTCCATGCGGGCCTTGGTCAGCGCGATGCGGTGGTCGGCGCGCGCCTTGGTCACCGCGAGATCGAGCAGCACCAGGCCGAATTCGTTGCCGAGCTGGCCCATGCGCTCGGGCGGGCGCAGGTCCACCGGCACCATCGCGCGCAGCGTGGTGCGGTCGACGTCGACGCCGCGCCCCTTGAGGTAGGTGCGCAGCGCGCCGGTCATCGCGGCGACCAGCACGTCGTTGACCTTGGCGTCGTGGCGCAGGCCGATCGCCTTGATGTCGGCAATGGGGAAGGGCACCGACCAGGCCACGCGTTTGGCGGGCGCGAATTTGCCTTTCAGCGGCGAGGGCGGGTCGTCCTTGCGCAGCAGCTCGCCCACCAGCATGCCGGCGCCGCCGACCAGCGCCACCGCGTCGCGCGCGGCGCCCGCAACCGCATTGAAGGCCGGGGCCAGCAGACCCTTCTCGGCGTGCGCGATGCTCTTGCCCCGCGCCTTCGGGCCTTGCAAGGGCGGCGCGCCCGGGGCCGGGTCGTAGAGCCGCTGGAGCAGGATCATCATCGCCGTGCCGTCGGCGATGCAGTGGTGGCAGCGCATGATCAGCGCGCTGCCGCCTTCGACGTCGTCGACGACCCAGGTCTGCCACAGCGGCAGCGAGTGATCGAGCGGGGCGCTGGCGATGTCGTTGACCAGCTCCATCAGCGCCGCCTGGTTGTGGGGCGCGGGCAGCGCGATGTGGTGCAGGTGCTGGTTGATGTCGAAGTCCGGCATGTCCTGCCAATGCGGTGTGGGCAGCGGGAAACCGGTCTCCACCACGCGCTGGCGGAAGCGCTCGAAAGTCACCAGGCGTTCGCTGTAGACCTGGCGCACCCGCTCGAAGTTCAGCGGCTCGCGCGTCAGCGTGACCCCCATGATGACCGCCAGATTGGCGGGCCCGTCGTTGTGAAACCAGGAGGCGTCGGCGGCCGACATGGGGTAGGTTTTCATGGTGTGTCTCGCTCTCGGTCCCGCCGTCCCCTGCGTTCCGGCAGGGCGGGGCGCTGCCGGGCAGATGTGTCATCGACGATGCTAGTGCGCAGACCAGCGCGTGCATTGATGGCCGTCAAGGTCCCGGTGGCGACCGGCGGCTGGTTGGGCGATCGACTACAGTGCCGGCTGATCCGCTCCTGCGGGGTTTGCCGCCCCGTTGCACCGCCCGCTCAACCATGAACGCCTCCGAAGTCCTTTCCATCACCGCCGCCGATGGCCACCGGTTCGAGGCCGTCCTGTTCCGTGCCGCCGTCCCGGTTGCGCCGGTGCTGGTTTTTCTGCCCGCGCTGGGAACGCCCGCGCGTGTGTACCGCGGGTTTGCCGCCGCGATGGCGGCCGAGGGGGTTCAGGTCTGCGTGCCGGACTGGCGCGGCATGGGCAGCAGCTCGGTGCGGGCCTCGCGCCGGCACGACCATGGCTACCGCGAGCTGGTGGAGGTCGACGTGCCCGCTCTGCTGACCAGGCTGGCGACCCTGCTGCCCGGCGCGCCCCTGTGGGTCGGGGGGCACAGCCTGGGCGGTCAGCTCAGCACGCTGGTGGCCGCGCGCGAACCCGAGCGCGTGCATGGCCTGTTGCCGGTGGCCAGCGGCAGCGTCTACCTGGGCTGCTATGCCCCCAAGTTGCGCCACGGCATCCGCATGCTGGGCCTGCTGTCCGCCGTCACTGGCGCGGTGCTGGGGCATTTTCCGGGGCAGCGCATCGGATTCGGCGGCCGCGAGGCGCGCGGCGTGATGCGGGACTGGCTGCACGTGGCGCACACCGGCCGCTACGAGCCGGCGGGCTCCCGTTTCGACTACGAAGCCGCGCTGGGCCGACTGGCGTTGCCGGTGCTGGCACTCAATTTCAAGGCTGACAGCTGGGCGCCCGAGGCGGCCGCCCGCTACCTGCTGGACAAGCTGCCGCTCTGCCAGCGCGAGCAATGGACCTGGGGCGACGTCGACACCGGCGGACAGCATCTGGACCATTTTTCCTGGACCAAACAGCCGCAGCGGCTGGCGCCCCGGCTGGCGGCCTGGCTGCGGGCCCATTGAGTCCGGACCGTATTTCAACGACGAGGAGAACCCTGCCATGAAGACACGCATCACCGAACTGTTCGGCATCCAGCACCCCATCATCCAGGGCGGCATGCACTTTGTCGGCCTGGCCGAACTGGCCGCCGCCGTGTCCAATGCCGGCGGTCTCGGCATCATCACCGGCCTGACCCAGCGCACGCCCGAATTGCTGGCCAACGAGATCCGCCGCTGCCGCGAAATGACCGACAAACCCTTCGGCGTGAACCTCACCTTCCTGCCCACGGTCAGCTCGCCCGACTACCCCGGCTACATCAAGGCGATCATCGACGGCGGCGTGAAGGCCGTGGAGACGGCGGGCAACAACCCGCAGAAGTGGATGCCGATGCTGCACGAGGCCGGCATCAAGGTGATCCACAAGTGCACCTCGGTGCGCCATGCGCTGAAAGCCGAGGCCATCGGTTGCGACGCGGTCAGCGTGGACGGCTTTGAATGCGGCGGCCATCCGGGCGAGGACGACGTGCCCAACTTCATCCTGCTGCCGCGCGCGGCCGAGGAGCTGAAGATCCCCTTCGTGGCCTCGGGCGGCATGGCCGACGGCCGCTCGCTGGTGGCCGCTCTGGCGCTGGGCGCCGAGGGCATGAACATGGGCACACGCTTCATCGCGACCAAAGAGGCTCCGGTGCATGAGAAGGTGAAGCAGGCGATCGTGGCGGCCAGCGAGCTCGACACCCGGCTGGTGATGCGCCCCTTGCGCAACACCGAGCGCGTGCTGCGCAATGCGGCCGTGGACCGTCTGCTCGCCAAGGAGCAGGCTCTGGGCGCAGCCCTCAAGTTCGACGACATCATCGAAGAGGTGGCCGGCGTCTACCCGCGCATCATGCAGCAGGGCGACATGGAGGCCGGCGCCTGGTCGTGTGGCATGGTGGCCGGGCTGATCCATGACGTGCCGACGGTGAAGGAACTGGTGGACCGCATCATGGCCGAGGCTGAAGGCATCATCCGCCAGCGCCTGGCGGGTTTTCTGGCGGCCTGAACCCTCATTTTCTGATGATTTATGCCTGATCCCCTCACAAAATGGTCATCACATGCTATTGATTGAGGAGTTCTTTCGTCGGCAGGTCCGGGGTGGGGGCGGGCGGTGACGGCGCCCGCACCGGTTCCAGGCGGCGTCGAATCGGCCTACGCCTGGGCGCGGCTGATGGTGTCGCTGGCGCTGATGACCATCGGCGGCGTGGGCATGTACGGCGCCTCGGTGGTGCTGCCGGCGGTGCAGCAGGATTTCGGCGCGGCGCGGGCCGATGCCTCGTTTCCCTACACCCTGACGCTGATCGGCTTCGGCCTGGGCGGCATCCTGATGGGGCGGCTGGCGGACCGTTTCGGCGTGATGGTGGTGTCGCTGGTGGGTGCCGGGGCGCTTGGGCTCGGCCTGGTGGCGGCCGGCGCATCCACCAGCCTGTGGCAGTTCGGGCTGGCGCACGGCGTGCTGATCGGCCTGCTGGGCGTCTCGGCAACGTTTGCGCCGCTGGTGGCGGACACCTCGCTCTGGTTCACGCGCCGCCGCGGCATTGCGGTGGCAATCTGCATGAGCGGCAACTACCTGGCCGGGGCGGTGTGGCCGCCGGTGATGCAGCACTTCATCGACAGCGTCGGCTGGCGGCAGACCTACTTCGGGCTGGGACTGTTCTGCGTGCTCACGATGGCGCCGCTGGCACTGTTCCTGCGCCGGCGCGCGCCGGGTCTGGTGGTGGCGGGCGAAGCGGGTGCGCCGGTGCCGAAGTCGGCGCGCTTCCTGGGCCGCTCGGACCCGAATCACCCGCTGGGGATGACGCCTCTGCGGCTGCAGATGCTGCTGTGCGTGGCGGGCGTGAGCTGTTGCGTGGCGATGTCGATGCCGCAGGTGCACATCGTGGCCTATTGCACCGACCTGGGCTTTGGGGCGGCCCGCGGTGCGCAGATGCTGTCGCTGATGATGGCGCTGGGCATCGTGAGCCGGCTGGTGTCGGGCTGGGTGTCCGACCACATCGGCGGGCTGCGCACGCTGATGCTGGGCTCGGTGCTGC
>Ga0116141_10005112_pt1 | contig 10992 bp, 9 predicted proteins | sample AD_UKC097_MetaG_FD_89744 | JGI IMG/M metagenome (GOLD analysis project Ga0116141, IMG submission 89744) | Active sludge microbial communities of municipal wastewater-treating anaerobic digesters from USA - AD_UKC097_MetaG | ecosystem: Engineered > Bioreactor > Anaerobic > Digestate | place: USA... | reverse complement strand
GGAGCGCCACGGAGTCAGTCCTCGCGCTTGAGCGCCGGGAACAGGATCACGTCGCGGATGTTGGCGCTGTCGGTCAGCAGCATCACCAGCCGGTCGATGCCGATGCCGCAGCCGCCGGTCGGCGGCATGCCGTACTCGAGCGCGCGGATGTAGTCGGCGTCGTAGAACATCGCCTCCTCGTCGCCGGCCTCCTTGGCTTCGACCTGGGCGCGGAAGCGCGCCGCCTGGTCTTCGGCGTCGTTGAGCTCGGAGAAGCCGTTGGCGATCTCGCGGCCGGTGATGAACAGCTCGAAGCGCTCGGTGATGCCCGGGCGCGTGTCGGACGCACGGGCCAGCGGCGACACCTCCACGGGGTAGTCGACGATGAAGGTCGGCTGCCACAGCAGGGGCTCGGCGGTCTCCTCGAACAGCGCCAGCTGCAGGGCGCCCAGCGCCGCGTTGCGGTGGCGCACGTCGGTGAGGTCGACGCCATGCTTGCGCAGCTCGCCGCGCAGGAACCCGGGATCGTCCAGCGGGGCGTCGGCCAGCGCCGGCACGTACTTGCGGATCGCCTGCACGATCGTCAGCCGGTCGAACGGCTGGCCGAGATCGAGCGGCTTGTCCTGGTAGACGAGGGCGGTGGTGCCGGCGGCCGCCAGTGCGGCGTCCCGGATGATCTGCTCGGTGAAGTCCATCAGCCACCGGTAGTCGGTGTAGGCCGCGTAGAACTCCATCATCGTGAACTCGGGGTTGTGCCGCGGGCTGATCCCCTCGTTGCGGAAGTTGCGGTTGATCTCGAACACGCGTTCGAAGCCGCCGACGATCAGGCGCTTCAGGTAGAGCTCGGGCGCGATCCGCAGGAACATCTGCTGATCGAGCGCGTTGTGATGCGTGACGAAGGGCTTGGCCGCCGCGCCCCCCGGGATCGGATGCAGCATCGGGGTCTCGACTTCCAGGAAGCCGTTGCCCGCCATGAAGTTGCGGATCGCGTTGATCGTGCGGCTGCGCTTGACGAACGTGGCGCGCGTGCCTTCGGTGACGATCAGGTCCACGTAGCGCTGGCGGTACCGCTGCTCCTGGTCGGCCAGCCCGTGGAACTTGTCGGGCAGCGGGCGCAGCGCCTTGGCCAGCAGGCGCACGTTCGAGCAGCGCACCGACAGCTCGCCCTTCATCGTCTTGAACAGCACGCCCTCGGCCGCCACGATGTCGCCCAGGTCCCAGTGCTTGAACGCGTCGTGCGTGTCCGCGCCGATGCCTTCGTCGTTCATCCAGAGCTGCACGCGACCGGTCGCGTCCTGCAGGGTGGCGAAGCTTGCCTTGCCCTGCACGCGCTTGAGCACCATGCGCCCCGACACCGACACCTTCACCGCGGCGGCCTCGAGTTGCTCGCGGGTCATGTCCGCGTGCAGCGTGGTCAGGCGCCCCGCGCGGTCCGCCGGCACGAAGTCGTTCGGGAACGGATTGCCGGCCGCGCGCAGGCGCGCCAGCTTGGCGCGGCGCTCGGCGATGATCTGGTTCTCGTCGAGCGGGATCGACGTGGGCTCGGTCATGGTTCAGACACCCTGCTTGAGGCTGGCGATGATGAATTCGTCGAGGTCGCCGTCGAGGACGGACTTGGTGTTGCTGATCTCGACGTTGGTGCGCAGGTCCTTGATGCGGGACTGGTCGAGCACGTACGAACGGATCTGGTGGCCCCAGCCGATGTCGGTCTTGCTGGCCTCGACCTTGTCCTGCTCGGCGCGGCGCTTGCGCAGTTCCAGCTCGTAGAGCCGGGCGCGCAGCATGTTCATCGCCTCGTCGCGGTTGCGGTGCTGCGAGCGGTCGTTCTGGCACTGCACGACGGTGTTGGTCGGCAGGTGGGTGATCCGCACCGCCGACTCGGTCTTGTTCACGTGCTGGCCACCGGCACCCGATGCGCGGTACACGTCGATGCGCAGGTCGGCCGGGTTGATGTCGACCTCGATCGAGTCGTCGACCTCGGGGTACACGTAGACGGACGCGAACGAGGTGTGACGGCCGCCGCTGGAGTCGAACGGCGACTTGCGCACCAGCCGGTGCACGCCGGTCTCGGTGCGCAGGAACCCGTACGCGTACTCGCCCGTCACCTTGACGGTGGCGCCTTTCAGGCCGGCCACCTCGCCCTCGGATTCTTCGAGCAGCTCGGTGGTGAACCCCTTGCGCTCGCAATAGCGCAGGTACTGGCGCAGCAGCATCGACGCCCAGTCCTGCGCCTCGGTGCCGCCGGCACCCGCCTGGATCTCGAGGAAGCAGTTGTTGGTGTCGGCCGGGTTGGAGAACATGCGCCGGAACTCGAGGTCGGCCACCTCGCGATCGAGCTGCTGCGCGTCGGCTTCGACGGCTTCGAGCGTGGAGTCGTCGTCCTCGCCGCGCGCCATCTGGAAGAGCTCGTCGGTGTCGTCGATGCGCGTGCCGACGTCGATCAGGCGCAGCACCACGCCGTCCAGGGACTTCTTCTCCTTGCCGAGGTCCTGGGCGCGCTTGGCGTTTGCCCAGACGTCGGGGGCTTCGAGTTCGCGGTTGACTTCCTCTAGCCGGACCTTCTTCACATCGAAGTCAAAGATACCCCCGTAGATCGGAGACGCGCGTGCGCAGTCCTCCGATCAGGGCTTCGATCTGGTTCAGTCGTTCTGCTTCCATCGTGATTCTCCGCGCGGGTCAACCCGACAGTATAGCCGACCGTGCGGCCCGCCTCGGGCGGGGCGGGCCGTGGCGTCAGCGCCGGTCGGTGTCGACGGCGAGGGCGCGTGCGATCGAGGCTTCGATCTCGCTGCGCGGCAGTTCCGGCTGGGCGCGTGCGCGTTCCGCGGGTTCGGGCGCGACGCCGGGCCGGTCGTCACGCGCGGGCGCGGGAAGGACGCCGGCCCGCGCGGCCGGGCGCACATTGGGGCGCACATCGGCCCGCTTGCCCGGGCCGGGTGCGGTCGGTGCCTCGATCGGGACGGGCTGGGACTCGGCGGACATCGGCGGCGGCGCTTCCGGCGCATGGGCCGGTGTTGCGGCACGCTCGGCCGTCGGCGCGGCAACCGCCCGCGAGATCGGGTCCACCGACGCACGGGGCATCAGCAGGGCGACGGCGCTGGCGACCAGTGCGCCGGCGGCGAACCCGGCGCCGGCGACCCATGCCGTGCGCGGTCGCGCGCGGCCGCGCTGCAGCCGGATCTCGCGCGCGGCGGTGGCGATGTCGCTGCTGCGCACGCCGTACTTGCCTGCGAGCGCGGCCGAGAGCATCGCCTTGTCGGCGATGATGTTGATGCGGCGCGGGATCCCGCCGCTCAGGCGCGCGATCGCGCGGATCGCGTTCGTCGAGAACACCGGCGGGCCTTCGTAGCCGGCGTTGCGCAGCCGGTCGCGCAGATAGTCGCCCACGTCGCTCACGCCCATGCGGCGCAGGCGGAAGCTCTCGCTGATCCGGTCGCGCACCGAGGCGAGTTCGCGCAGCGTGAGGTTCTGGTCGAGCTCCTCGAGTCCGAACAGCACGATGCGTGCGCCCGGCGCCCCGTCGGGGTCGGGCAGCGAGAGCAGCCGGATGCGCTCGAGGGTTTCGGGCTCGACCGCCTGCGCCTCGTCGACGATCAGCACCACGGTGCGTCCGGCTTCGGCCAGCGACGCGAACCGCCTGCGCACCAGCGTCGCGGCGATCTCGGGACCGGCGCGCTCGACGTCGATGTGCAGTTCGTCGCACAGCACCCGGGCCAGGTGGTCGGCGCCCAGCGTGGGATCGGCGAGATAGATGATCTTGAAGCGCTCGCGCGGCAGCGACCGGGCCAGCCAGCGGCACAGGGTCGTCTTGCCCGCACCGACGTCGCCGATCACCTTCACGATGCCGTCGCGGTGCTCGAGCACGTGGACCAGCGCATCGCAGACCAGCTTCTGTTGCGGGCCGATGAAGAAGGCCCGTGTCTCCGGCGTGATCGGAAACGGGCGCGCGTTCAGGTTGAAGTGGGCAAGGTACACGGTCGCAGTCTATCGGCCGGAGGATGACCGCACTCTGCCGCGCGCGGCGGGCCGACGCGCGGCGGAAAGTCACGGTATGAACGGTTTTCCGCGGCGGTGTGGTCCCCGTGCCGCGACCCGACCGCTGCGCCGTCAGTCGAGGACCGACTCCACCACGATCTCGACGGAGGACCGGCCGCCGTAGTCGTTGCGCATCAGGCGGTAGGTGATCGTCGGGCGCGCGGGCAGCGGGTCGGTGCGCCCGAACAGGATCGCGGAGCGCCGCGCGCCGCCGACCCGCAGGTCGAGCTTCAGGTGGCGGTCCTTGATCAGGCGCTGTGCGAGCACGTCGGCCTGGTCGCAGAACAGCGGGGGCGGGAAGCCCTGACCCCAGACCGCCGCATCCAGATGCCCGACCAGGTCGAGGTCGACGTCCTCGGCCGCCAGCGGTCCGTCGGTGAGCACTTCGGGCGCGAAGCAGCTCGGGTCGGCGGTCTCCGCGACGGCCGCTTCCAGCGCCTGGGCGAAGCGGTCGACGCCGTCGGCCGGCAGCGACAGGCCGGCCGCCATCGCGTGTCCGCCGAAGCGCAGGATCAGCCCCGGGTGCCGCTTGCTGACCAGGTCGAGCACGTCGCGCAGGTGGATGCCCGCGATCGAGCGCCCCGAGCCGCGCAGGGTGCCCGGCTCGGCCGCCGAAGGCGCAAAGGCGACGACCGGGCGGTGATGCCGGTCCTTCAGGCGCGAGGCGACCAGGCCGACCACGCCTTCGTGCCAGTGTTCGCGCATCACCACCAGCGCATGACAGGCGGCGTCGGGGGTGGCCATGTCCGCCAGCGCCTCGTCGCGCATGTCGGTCTCGATCTGGCGTCGCTCGCGGTTGATGGTGTCGAGCTCGGCGGCCAGCCGTGCGGCGTCGCCCCCGTCGTCGGCCAGCAGGCACTCGATGCCCAGCGTGATGTCGGACAGGCGGCCGGCGGCGTTGATGCGCGGGCCGAGTGCGAACCCGAGGTCGCCGCAGCCCGCCCGGCGTGCGTCCCGTCCAGCCACGGCGAACAGGGCGTTCACCCCCGGGCAGGCCTGCCCGGCGCGGATGCGGCGCAGGCCGAGTTCGACGAGCAGGCGGTTGTTGCGGTCCAGGCGCACGAGGTCGGCGACGGTGCCGAGGGCGACCAGGTCGAGCAGCGACTGCAGCGGTGGCTCGGTGCGGGCGCCGCCCTGCGCCGGCGCGAAGCGTCCGCGCCGGCGGAGCTCGGCGCGCAGGCCCAGCAGCACGTAGAACATCACGCCCACCCCTGCGAGGTGCTTGCTCTCGAACGGGCATCCGGGCTGGTTGGGGTTGACGATCGCGCGCGCCTCGGGAAGCACGTCGCCCGGCAGATGGTGGTCGGTGACGAGCACGTCGATGCCGAGTGCGCGGGCACGCGCCACGCCGTCCACGCTGGCGATGCCGTTGTCGACGGTCACGATCAGGTCGGGGCGCCCCAGGCGCGGATGACGGGCAGCGAGGTCGACGATGGCGGGTGTCAGGCCGTAGCCGTGCTCGAACCGGTTGGGCACCAGGAAGTCGACCCGGGCGCCCATCATGCGCAGCCCGCGGATGCCGACCGCGCAGGCGGTGGCGCCGTCGCAGTCGTAGTCGGCAACGATCAGGATGCGCCGCCCCTGCTCGATGCAGTCGGCCAGCAGCGTCGACGCTTCGCTCAGGCCGCGCAGCGTGTCGGGCGGCAGCAGATCCTTCGGGTCGGCGGCCAGCTCGCCCGGGGCGCGGATGCCGCGGGCGGCATACAGCCGCGCCAGCACCGGATGCACCCCCGCCGTGCGCAGCGCCTGCGCCGCAGCGTCGGGGACCGCGCGCGTGACGACGTTCATGCGGCCCCCTGGCCGGGATCGAGCAGCAGGCGCCGGGCATCGATGCGGCGCCACGGCAGCCAGCGACCGCGGCGGGGCAGGGTCAGCGTCAGGCAGCGGCGCTCGCCGCTCAGCACCAGACGCAGGGTGTCGACGCCCGCCGGCCACGCGCCGGCGGCCAGGGGCGTGAGCCAGGCGGCGAAGCGTCGCCAGCCGTCGTGCCAGTGCGCCGCATCGCCGTTGCGTCGGGCCCGGCGCCAGAACGCGAGATCGACGATCGTCGCCTGGCCGGCCGCCTGCGGCGGCACTGGCGCGGCGACCGTGGCGGCGGGGTCGGGCGCAAGCGCCTGCCACCCGGCGTGCCGCGCCAGACCCCGCAGCGCGGGATCGTCCGACACCATGCATCCGGCGGACGCCGAGGCGGTGAAGGGCTGCGACCAGCCGTCGAGCCACACGGCGTTGACGGCGGGCAGGCCGGCCGCGGCGCGCGCGCCGTTCACCGGATGCTCGTGCCAGGCCATCTGCACCTCGGTGAACAGGCGCCGCCACAGGCGCGCCTCCGGGCCGGCCGGCAGATAGGCGTCGATGCTGCGGCCGACGGCCAGCGTCCAGGCCCGCGCGTGCCAGTGCGGACGCCGATCGCCGTGCATGAACCAGGCATTCGGGGCGTGCGCGTCGAGCGTGAACCCGGCCTCGGCCAGCCCCGGGGACGCGGCTTCGGCCAGGGCGCGCGCGTGTTCCGGCGTGAGCGCGAGTTGGTCGGGGTCGAGCAGCCGCATGCGGTCGTGGCCCACCTGGATGTGCACGGGGGTGAGCCGCCAGGCGCCCGCGGTCAGCCCGTATTCGGCGGCCGCGCAGGCCTCGATCGACACGTCGGCCGGCGCGCCGAAGTGGCCGCGCAGCCACCGCTCGTGCGGCAGCTCGTCCGGCACCAGGGCATCGTCCTGTGCGTCGGACACGACCCGGGCCGCGCGCAGGAGTGCACCGAGCGGGTCGGGCAGGCGCAGCCGGGCCGCGTCGGCGGCGGCTTCGAACCCGCCCGTGGCGGGCCCGGAACTTCGATCGGCGAGCGCGCCGGCGCACAGGAGGATCAGGTCGGACACGGGCGGATTCTATGGCAAACTCGGCCCGCCTCCCGGCCTTGGCCCTTCTGCGACGAGTCCTCCCTTGCAGCTTCCCTTCGAGTTCCAGATCGGCCTGCGCTACACCCGGTCGGGGCGCCGTGCCGGGCGCCGCAACGGGTTCATCTCGTTCATCTCCGCGCTGTCGGTCGCCGGTATCGCGCTCGGTGTCGCGGCGCTGATCACCGTGCTCTCGGTGATGAACGGCTTCCAGAAGGAAGTGCGCGACCGCATGCTGTCGGTGCTGTCGCACATCGAGGTGCTGGCCGGGCGCACCCCCATGACCGATCCCGACACGGTGATCGCGCAGGCGCGCCGCACGCCGCACGTGATCGCGGGTGCTCCGTTCGTGGCGGGCCAGGCGATGCTCACCTACGAGGATGCGGTGCGCGGCGTGATCGTGCGCGGCATCGACCCCGCGCGCGAGCGCGACGTGGCCGACTTCCTCGCGCAGCAGCGCCAGGACGAGCTCGCGCGGCTGGCGCCCGGCGAGTTCGGCGTGATGGTGGGCCGCGAGCTGGCCCGGCAGCTGCTGCTCGAGGTCGGCGCCCGGCTCACCATGATCGCCCCGCAGGGCACGATGACCCCCGCGGGCGTGGTGCCGCGCATGCGCCAGCTCACCGTCGTGGGCATCTTCGATTCGGGCCACTACGAATACGACAGTGCGCTGGTGCTGATGCACCTGCAGGACGCCGGGCGGCTGTTCCGTGTCGAGGGCGTGTCGGGCGTGCGCCTGAAGACCGACGACATGATGCTCGCGCCGCGGATCGGGCAGGCGCTGGCGGCCACGCTGGGGCCCGACCTGTTCGTGCGCGACTGGTCGCGCGAGAACCGCAACTGGTTCGCGGCCGTGCAGATCGAGAAGCGCATGATGTTCATCATCCTCACGCTCATCATCGCGGTGGCCGCGTTCAACCTGGTGTCGATGCTGGTGATGACGGTGACCGACAAGCAGTCCGACATCGCGATCCTGCGCACGCTGGGGGCGAGCCCGGGCAGCATCATGAAGGTGTTCGTGGTGCAGGGCGCGCTGGTGGGGCTGCTCGGCACGCTGATGGGCGTGGTGCTGGGCGTGCTGCTCGCGCTCAACGTGGGCGGGGTCGTGGCCGCGGTCGAACGCGTGTTCGGGTTCCAGGTGCTGCCCAAAGGCGTGTACTTCATCAACCACCTGCCCAGCGACCTGCACTGGAACGACGTGAGCTTCATCGGTCTGACTGCCTGCGCGCTGTCGCTGCTGTCCACGCTGTATCCGAGCTGGCGCGCGTCGCGCGTGCGGCCGGCGGAGGCCCTGCGCCATGAATGACGCGACGACGCCGGTGCTGAGCTGCAGCGGTCTGCACAAGACCTACGGCGACGGGCCGCTGTCGGTGCCGGTGCTCAACGGCGTCGAGCTCTCGGTGTCCGCAGGCGATCACATCGCCATCCTCGGGGCGTCCGGTTCCGGCAAGAGCACGCTGCTGCACCTGCTGGGCGGGCTCGATGCACCCGGCCAGGGCCGTGTGGAGTGGCTGGGTCAGGACGTGGCGACGCTGTCCGAGGCCGAGCGCGGCGCACAGCGCAACCGGCTGCTGGGGTTCGTCTACCAGTTCCACCATCTGCTGCCCGAGTTCTCGGCCCTCGAGAACGTGGCGATGCCGCTGCGCATCCGGCGCATGCCCGACGCGCAGGCGGCCGAGGCCGCGCGCACGGCGCTGGCCCGCGTGGGGCTGTCGGCGCGGGTCGATCACCTGCCGGGCCAGCTGTCGGGCGGCGAGCGCCAGCGTGTCGCACTGGCGCGCGCCCTGGTGACCTCGCCGCGCTGCGTGCTCGCCGACGAACCCACCGGCAACCTGGACCGGGCCACGGCGCGCCAGATGTTCGCGCTGATCGACGAGCTCAATCGCACGCTGGGGATCAGCTTCGTGATCGTCACGCACGACCTCGAGCTCGCGGCGCACGCGCAGCGGGTGCTGACGATGCGCGACGGCGTGCTGGCGCCGGCGGCCGCTGCGGCGTGACCGCCTGGGCGGGCGCGTGCGGGGCGTCGTGGGCGTGCGCATGCTGATCGACACCCACTGCCACCTCGACGCGGCCGAGTTCGACGCGGACCGCGCACAGGTGCTGGCCGAGGCGGCGCGCGCCGGCACGGGCGGCATCGTGGTGCCGGCCGTCGAGGTCGGCAACTTCGACGCGGTGGCGGCCCTCGCCCACGCGCATCCGTGGGTGGGCGCACCGACGACCGGACTGGACGCGAGTGGCGTTGCACCGAAATGCGTCTATGCGCTCGGCATCCATCCGATGTACGTCGATCGCGCACGCGACGAGGACCTGCAGGTGCTGCGCGCCCGCGTCGAAGCGTCGATCGACGACCCCGCGCTGGTTGCGATCGGCGAGATCGGGCTCGACCACTTCGTGCCCGGGCTGGATCGCGCCCGGCAGGAGCGGTTCCTGGTCGAGCAGCTGCGCATCGCCCGCGAGTTCGAGCTGCCGGTGCTGCTGCACGTGCGTCGCTCGCAGGACGCCCTGCTCAAGCAGCTGCGCCGATTCCGTCCGCCGGGTGGGATTGCGCACGCGTTCAACGGCAGCCTGCAGCAGGCGCATGCGTTCCTCGAACTCGGCTTCGTGCTGGGGTTCGGCGGTGCGATGACCTTCGAGCGGGCGCTGCAGCTGCGCCGGCTGGTCGTCGGCCTGCCCGCGGACGCGCACGTGCTCGAGACCGACGCGCCCGACATCCCGCCGGCCTGGCGCCCACGGGAGCGCAACGACCCGGCACAATTGCCGCGCATCGCGTCCGTGTTCGCCGGGCTGCGGGCGCTCGACCCCGCGACGGTGGCGGCGCAGACCACCGCCAACGCACTGCGGGTGCTGCCCCGGCTGGCGCGCGCCGCACGCGGACACGGACATCCCTGAACGACCGGACGATCCGGCGACATCGACCCAGAAGGAGACACGGAATGCTGCATCCCCACGCGCGCGCACTGCTGAAGCTCATCGAGGAACGCGGGCTGCCGCCCACCCACATGCTGTCGCCCGCCGAGGCGCGGACCACGTATCGCGACCGGCGCTTCGTCACCCAGCCGGACGCGCCGGAGGTGTCCGAGGTGCGCGATCTGCAGGCCGACGGTCCGGATGGTCCCGTGCCGCTGCGCCTGTACCGTCCGGCCGGCGTCGACGCGGCGGCGGTGCTCCCGGTGCTCGTGTACTACCACGGCGGCGGCTGGGTGATCGGCGATCTCGACACGCACGACACGTTGTGCCGCGAGCTTGCGAACCTGTCGGGCTGCTGCGTGATCGCGGTGGACTACCGGATGGGGCCCGAGCACCGGTTCCCGGCGGCGGTGGACGACTGCATCGCCGCCACCGACTGGATCCGGCGCAATGCCGCCGCGCTGAAGGTGGACCCGAACCGCCTGGCCGTCGGCGGCGACAGCGCCGGGGGCAACCTGGCAGCCGTGGTGGCCATCGACGCACGCGGCCGTGCCGATGCGCCGATCCGCCTGCAGCTGCTGATCTATCCGGCCACCGACATGCGCCGGATCACGCCGTCGTACACCACCAACGGCCAGGGCTACCTGCTGACCAGCGACACGATGGCGTATTTCCACGACCACTACATCACCGATCCCGCGCACGACCTCGACTGGCGCGCGTCGCCGCTGCTGGCCGAATCGCTGGGGGGGCTGCCGCCCGCGCTGGTGATCACCGCCGGCTACGACCCGCTGCGCGACGAGGGCCTGCAATACGCGCAACGCATGACCGAGCACGGCAGCCGTGCCACGCACATCTCGTTCGAGCGTCAGATCCACGGGTTCATCACCATGGGCCGCGTGATCGACGAGGCCAACACGGCAGTGGCGCTGTGCGCCGCCGAGGTCCGGCGCGCACTGCACGGCTGAGGTCGCGCCCCGGGACGGGGCATCGGGTCTCGGCCTCGGGTCTGGTCATCGGGTCTGGGCATCGGCCGCGCGCCTCGTGCGCGGGACCGATGGCAGCCGCCGCGCGCCCGCCTAGCATGGGGGCATGAAGCGGCTCGGAACGCTGGCGTCCTGGATCTCGCGGCTGCCGCCCGGTGCGGTGGTGGTCGCCGCCTGCTGGTCGGTCCAGCAGCTGC
>Ga0116141_10005111_pt1 | contig 10992 bp, 8 predicted proteins | sample AD_UKC097_MetaG_FD_89744 | JGI IMG/M metagenome (GOLD analysis project Ga0116141, IMG submission 89744) | Active sludge microbial communities of municipal wastewater-treating anaerobic digesters from USA - AD_UKC097_MetaG | ecosystem: Engineered > Bioreactor > Anaerobic > Digestate | place: USA... | reverse complement strand
TCAATTTGTAGAAACGCTCTATACTGAGAAGGTCTTGTTTTTCCATGGCTTCTTGCAGTATACCCTTCTAAGTGTATGAATGAATTGTTTTGGTTCGGAATGCTCCTCGTCAACTTCGCCTTCATCCTGACGGCGTTCCGGTTGTGGGGAAAGACCGGATTGTTCGCGTGGATTCCCGTCAGTGTCATCGTGGCGAACATCCAGGTGACGAAGAACGTAACGCTCTTCGGCCTGGAAGCGACCTTGGGCAATATCGTGTATGCGACCTCGTTTTTGGCCACCGACATTCTCAGTGAGTTTTTCGGAAAGAAAGAAGCGTACAAGGCGGTTGGAATCGGATTTTTCAGTCTGGTGGCGATGACCGTGCTGATGCAGCTTGCGTTGATTTTTACCCCGTCACCGACGGATCTGGTCCAAGGTGCGATGATGACGATCTTTTCCCTGATGCCGCGGATCGCCCTCGCTTCGCTGATTGCATATCTGGCAAGCAATGTCCATGACGTGTGGGCGTTCGCCTACTGGAAAGAAAAGAGACCGGGGCGAAAGACGCTCTGGATGCGCAACAACTTCTCCACCATCGTCAGCCAACTGATCGACACGGTGCTCTTTACCGCAATCGCTTTTCTTGGTGTCTATCCCCGGGGGGTGCTCCTTCAGATCGGCATCTCGACGTATCTTTTGAAATGGATCGTGGCGATATTGGATACCCCCTGCATCTATCTGGCCCGCAGCTGGGTCGATCGGGGGTACATTCCTACCGGGGAACAACTTTGATCTTGTGCTGCAGATCGACGACCCCGTTGATCGTTCCGGCAAAGATGAACTCGCCGGTATTCTTCCGTTCTTTCAGGAGGCGGTCGGTGTAGGTGACAGGTCGCCCATCTTCATACAAAAGACGGTAGTCGAAGTGGCAAAGTACCGCGTGGGCGGCGCAAAAATCCCAGACATAGACCGACGAGTTCATCGCTCCTTGAATCTCGGGGTAGATCACCGGGGCCAAAAGATGGAGGATCGCCGATCCGAAGACCCGGATCTTTCCATGAAAGTTGGTGAAGTCGCAAAGACGATGGCCGCTTGAGGCCATTGCAACTTGGTGGATCACATCTTTATGAGGATTGGGGAAAAACGGTTTACCGTTTATCAAGAGCTCTTTCCCCGGGTCCAGGCGGATGAACAGATTGTCGACTCCGATACCCATCCGAGGGGCGCTGATCATCGCACCGACCGGGTTGCGTTTCTTATCAAGAATGCCCAAGGCAACCGCCCACGTCGGCAGGCCTTGGCTGTACCCGTCGGTGCCGTCGATCGGATCGATGACGAACGTGTATGGAGCTTCTTCGTCAAACGGATCGATTGCTTCTTCACTGACGATGTTCGCCAGAGGAAGATGGGCTTTGATGAAGGCGGTGAGGCGTTCGCTGATCGTCGTATCGACCTCGGTGATCACCGTTCCGTCGCTTTTGAAGGAACGGAGAACCGAACCTTGGCGCTCTTTCGCATAGGTTCCGCATCGAACAACCTCTTCAGCCAACAGATCAAGGAACTCGTTTTTCATTCTCTTGCATAACCCTTTTTCACGTGGTACGGTAACAGGCGCTTATGCAAACCCCGATTACCACCTCTGTCCAATCATATATCAAATCCGGCTCAGCCTACAAGGCATACCGGGGCTCCGAAACCCGCTTGCATGTCGAGGGGCTGGAAGGATATCCGCTGGCGATCTTCTTGAAACAAATCACCAAGATTGGCAATCAACGGCTCTGGGTCGTTGTCCCCACTGAGGAAGTCGCCCGTACCTTGCTGTTGGATCTGGGTTTGGCGTTGGATCCCAAAAGCGGGGACTTGATCAAGCGGACCGCGCAGGATATGAAGATTCACTATCTGCCTTCGACGGGACGCACCCTGTATGCGGAAAAGGAGATCGACAACGTCGAGTATGAACAGGCGAATCGGCTCAGTGAAATTCTTTCCTTGAAGCATGGAATGATCATCACGACCCTCAGGACGTTCGTATCTCCCCTGATCACCCCCGCGTCGCTGAAGCGGTCGGAGCTCGAACTGAAACGGGGAGGAGTGTTCGACCCGGTGTTGATCGCCCGCCAGCTGGCCGAAGGCTCCTACCTGCAGGTGCCCTTCACCTCGGCGATGGGACAGTTTTCCGTCCGGGGTGAAGTGCTGGACATCTTCCCCTTTGAAGGGGCGCGACCTTATCGAATCTACGCCGATTGGGACAAGATCGGCCGGATCTCCGCCTTCGACCCGATCACCCAGGAAACGATCGAAACGGTGGGAAGCGTCTCGATCAACATTCTCCATGAAGGCGGAACAATCGAGTATGCCTCGATCAAGGAGTACCTCCAAAAGCGCGATGCCCTTGCGTTCATCGGTGATGAACGTTTGCTTACGTCCTATAAGAGTCTTCAAAGCGAAGCGAAAAGTCTCTACCGTACCGCGTTTCAGATCGATCGGAACGTCCCCAAACCGAATGATCTTCTCTTGGATTATCCTCTCTTCGTCGAAGAGAATCCCGCAGTGATCATCTGCGATATCACCCGCCGGGCCGGCGGCAACCATCGCTTTGACTTTGACGGTCCCCGATCATACTTCGGAAATTTCACCCTCCTCAAAGATGATTTGAAGGCGCTTCTGAGGGGAGGGTGGAAGCCGACCATCTTCGCCTCCAACACGCTCCAGAGACAGCGTTTGGAGCAGATGCTTTCCTCGATCGAAGGACTGGCTTTTGAAGAGCGGGAACTTTCCGGCGGCTTCGGAATTCCCTCGCTTCAGGTGTTGGCGATCTGTGAGCATGAGATCTTCGGGCGAAGGCGCGAGGTGGTCAAGACCCTTCGACACACCCAAACATCCCCCCTCGATTCCTTCGTCGATCTGAACGAAGGGGATTACGTAGTGCACGTAAACTACGGAATCGGGCGCTTCGAGAAGATCGATCGGGTCTCCTCCTTTGATCGGGAGCGGGACTTCATCAAGATCGTCTATGCGGACAGGGAGAATCTCTACGTTCCGATCGAGCAGGCGAATCTGATCCAGCGTTATATCGGCAGCGACGGTAGCCCTCCCCGGTTGGACAGGCTTGCCGGCATGGGTTGGGAGACGAAAAAGGCCAAAGCCCGGAAGAACGCCGAAGACCTGGCAAAGCATCTCATCACCCTCTATGCGAAGCGGATGAACTCGGTGGGCTACGCGTTCAGCAAGGACACCGACTGGCAGCTCCAGTTCGAGGCCTCTTTCGCCTTCGATGAAACGGCGGACCAGCTCCAATGCATCGAGGAGATCAAGGAGGACATGGAAAAGCCGATCGTCATGGATCGTCTTGTTTGCGGGGACGTCGGTTATGGAAAGACGGAGATCGCCTTTCGAGCAGCCTTCAAAGCGGTGATGGACGGCAAGCAGGTCGCGTTCCTCGCTCCGACGACGATCCTTGCGGAGCAACACTACCGGACCTTCATGAAGCGGGTGGGAGAGTTCCCCGTGCGAAGCGCCCTCCTGTCGCGGATCGTCCCGCCGAAACGGCAAAAACAGATTCTCGTCGAGGTCGCCGAGGGAAAGGTGGATGTCCTCTTCGGAACCCACCGGATCCTCCAGAAAGACCTCCTCTATCACAACCTCGGACTTTTGATCATCGACGAGGAGCAGCGCTTCGGAGTGAAGGACAAGGAGCGGATCAAGACGCTTCGAACCAATATCGATTCGCTTACCCTCTCAGCGACCCCGATTCCCCGAACCCTCTATATGTCCCTTTTGAAGATCCGGGACATGTCGCTGCTGGCGACCCCGCCGATCGAGCGCAGGGCGGTCGAGACGTTCATCGACGGGTATGACGAGTACCTCGTCGCCAAAGCGATCAGAAGGGAGCTGGAGCGGGACGGGCAGGTGTTCTACCTCCACAATCGGGTCGAGTCCCTTCCGCGGGTCGCCGAACGGTTGCGCGAGCTTGTTCCCGAGGCGATCATCGATGTCGCCCACGGCCAGATGGAAGCCGCCGCCTTGGAGGATCAGATGCGCAGGTTCATCCACCAGGGAATCCAAGTACTGGTTTCCACCACGATCATCGAAAACGGCATCGACATCCCCAACGTGAACACGATCATCATCGACCGGGCGGACCGCTACGGGCTTGCCCAGCTCTACCAGCTCCGCGGCCGGGTAGGCCGCAGCGACCGTCAGGGGTATGCCTATCTCTTTTATCCGCCGGACAGCTCGCTCAACGAGCTGGCGATCAAAAGGCTGCGCATCATCAGTGAACTGACCGAGCTGGGCAGCGGATTCAAGATCGCCCTGAAAGATATGGAGATGCGGGGAACGGGCAATCTGCTTGGACGACAGCAAAGCGGACAGGTCGCCTCGGTCGGACTGGACATGTACATCCGAATCCTTGATGAAGCGATTCGAACCCTTCAGAACGAGGGGGAAAAAGAGGAGGATCGCCAAGTCCTTCTGGAGCTTGATTATACCGGCTTTATTCCCGATTCCTACATCAAAACTCCGAGCGTGAAGTTCGAGGTCTATCGGAAGATCTCCTCCATCCAGAACGACGAGCAGCTGGATGCCTTACGAACCGAGCTGGCCGACCGCTATGGCCAGGTTCCCGAAGAGGTGGAGAACCTTCTCTACATCGCCCGAATCAAGATCCTCTGCCGGAAGCTTTCCATCACCACGCTGAGCGACCGCAGAGGAGTCGTCCGGATCGAATTCGGAAAAGTGGCGGATTTGAACATCGACAAAGTGATGAACCTGATCGCCCTTTCCAACAAGAAGGTGCGGCTTGATCGAAACGTGCTGAACATCATGTATATCGAGGTGGAAACGGTGAGCCTGAAGGACAAGGCGCTCTTTTTGCTGGAGCACCTTGAGCGGCTTTTGTAGAGGTGTCTTGATGAATGAAACAATCTTCAAGGATTTCCCCGAGCTGAGAGTGGTCGACACCCGGGAAATCGGAAGTGATCGGAAGATAAAAAGCTATGTGCTCAGAACCGCCGGTTTGAAAAAGCGGGAGGCGAGGGCGATCGAAACGTATTGGCCCCGCTACGGCCTTTCCTTCAAAGAGGAGATGCTCGATTATTCCGTTCTCTTCGGAAACGACAATCCGGTGGTGATCGAAATCGGGTTCGGCAATGGGGCGGCGACCGCTCATATCGCCAAGATGCGGAGCGAATACAACTATATCGGCTTGGAAGTGTTTCTTACGGGAATCGCCAAGCTGCTCAACGCTGTAGGAAAAGAAGGGTTGGACAATATTAAAATGATGCGCTTTGATGCCGTCGAGGTACTCAAGCATATGATCGCCGATGCTTCAATCGCCGGATTCCACATCTTCTTTCCCGATCCATGGCCCAAAAAACGCCACGTCAAGCGGCGGCTCATCCAAAAGCCGTTCGCCGAGCTGCTGGCCCGGAAGCTCATCAAAGGCGGGTATATCTATTGCGTTACCGATTGGCAGGAGTACGCCGATCAGATGCTTGAGGTATTTGACTCCATTCCCGATCTCACAAACCCCTATGGTGGATTCGCCCCTCCGATTCCTTGGCGCCTAAAGACCTCTTTTGAGAAGAAAGGGATCGAGAAAGAACACCCGATCAACGAAGTGTGGGTTGAGAAAGCATAAGAAAAGGGAGGGGCGAACCCCTCCCAAGTCCTACAAATTGACTCTCATGCAATCAGAAATGTAGTGAGCTTCTGATTGTCCCGGATTCTCGATCCTTACGCCTCCTCCTGGGACTCCTTGTAGGCGCGGATCACATCGTCTGCCAACTTGCCGGAAAGCGGCTCATAGTGGTCAAACTCCATTTCAAAACTTCCGGTCCCGCTGGTCATGGACTTCAGGTCGATCGCATAGTTGAGCAGTTCGCTCTGCGGCACCAAAGCCTTTACAAGAATCAGGTGACCGATATCTTCCTGTCCGAGAACCCGGCCGCGTTTGCCGGAGAGGTCGGAAAGGATATCTCCAAGATACTCCTCGTCGATGAAGACCGACAAGGAAACGATCGGTTCAAGCAGGGTCGCTCCCGCTTTCTCCAAAGCCAGTCTCATCGCGCCTTTGGCGGCGAGCTTGAACGCCATTTCACTCGAGTCGACGGGGTGTTCCTTGCCGTCATGGAGGGTGATGCCGATATCCATCATCGGATAGCCGGCGAGGAATCCCTCTTCCATCTGCTCGTGGAGGCCTTTTTCAATTCCGGGGATATATCCCTTGGAAACGGCGCCGCCTTTGATGACGTTCTCAAAGGAGTAGTATTGTCCCCGCTCAAGCGGCTTGATATCGATGAGGACTCGGGCGTACTGACCGTGGCCGCCGCTCTGCTTTTTGGGTGTATTCACAAATCGGACTCGTCTTGCTGATCGTCTCCCGATAGGCGACTTTCGGAAGCTTCGTGTTGATCGTGACCTTCTGCCGATCCCGCACTCGATCAAGGATCATGTTCAAGTGCAATTCACCCTGGCCGGCAACGACGTTTTCCTTCGTCTCTTCATTGAACCCGATCGTGAACGTGAGGTCTTCCTCGGCGATCCTGTTCAACGCTTCGTTCATCTTCACTTCCGCTTTCTTGTCATCGGAGGAGATCGCAAGCGCATAGATCGGCTGCGGGAAGGCGATCGGCTTGAAGATGAGCGATCCGTCTCCGCCCTCCACCAGCGAGGTATTGGTTGCGGTGATGCCGCTCTTGGCGATTACTCCGACATCTCCGGCGACCAGGGAACCGACTTCATTCAGCTTCTTTCCGACCATGCGATACACTTTGCCGGGGCGTTCGCGCTTGCCGGTCGCCGGGTTGGTGAGGTCGGTATCACCCTTGATCGTTCCCCGAAGCACCTTGATGAAGGAAAGCTTTCCGCTGAACTGGTCAATCGTCGTCTTGAAGACGAGCGCCGAGCCCGGTCCCTCTTCGGTGATGGGAAATTCGTGGTGTTTCCTTCGCCGTCGATGCTCCAGTCGGTTGCTCCCACCGGGTCGGGGAAGTTGTTCTGGATGAAGTTCATCAGCGGAATGATCCCCGAACCGAGGCCCGAGGCGCCGGCGAAGATCGGAACCAGCCGGTTTCCTCTCAACCCAAGCTGCAAGCCTTGACGAATTTCATCCGGTTCAAGCGTTCCCGCTTCAAAGTACTTTTCGATCAGCTCATCCGAACCTTCGGCGGCGGATTCGATCAGCTCGGTGCGATACTCTTCAACCAACTCTTCCAGCTCGGCGGGGATGTCGCCGCTTGTCTCTTTTCCGTTTGGTTGGTAGTAATAGACTTTATTTTCAATGAGGTTCACGACCCCTTTGTATTCACTGCTGGCTCCGACCGGAATCACTACCGGAACGAAGGTGACGTTGAAGGACTCCTTCAAGTCATCAAGAACTTTATGAAAATCGGCGTGGTCCCGATCCATTTTATTGATGAACACCGCCCGCGGCTTGTTTCGGTCATCCAAATTGCGCCAAAGCTTGATCGTCTCGATCTGCGGACCGACGCGGCCATCGACAACCATGATCGCTGATTCGGTGGATCGGAATCCACTGATCGTTTCGCCTATGAAGCCGGCTGTTCCCGGGGTGTCGACGATGTTGAAGGTCTTGTCCCCGTAGGTCATCGACTGGAGCGTTGCATAGATAGAAATCTTGTTGGCGATCTCCGCCTCTGCGTAGTCACTGGTGGTCTTTCCACTTTCAATCGTTTCTGCCCGGGAAATAACCCCGGCATAGGCAAGCATTTGCTCAACGAGGGTTGTTTTCCCGGTTTCATTGTGGCCAACAATGGCGACATTCCTCAAGTCCGTGCTTTTAACACTCATAGATCCTCCTTCGATCACCAATTGATAATCCAAAACGCATACCGGTATGGTACGCTCCTTTGGTGGCACCTGTCAAAAGGTTTCTTTTGTTCATGCAGAGAGTTGCGTCTAGTATCCTACACCACAAACAATTCGATGGTCTAGACGTTGGAAAAGGATTGATCCGCTTTGATATTCGCCCCGGGGGATGGCGAACCGCTTCTGGAAAAAAAATTCGACAAAATGTGGCGTTGGCCAATATGGTGTGGTACATTTGACATAGGTGCCGTTTTCGAAGACTGAACGATAAAGGGAACCGGATGATTGCGTTGGTAAGTAATCAGGAAAGTGATGCGCATATCATTAAACGTGCGCTTGTTCCTCTCGAGGTTGTTCACTTCGACCGGGTTTCAGCAGGGATTGACTTCCTTGAAGAGGTGGAAGCTCCCACACTTCTCATCGTCGACCTTGCCCTCGGCGAAGAAGCGGAAGATCTCATCACGCTTTTGGTCGGGAATGCATTCTATGCCCATATCAAGGTGATGGTTCTCTGCGATACCGAAGAGGAATGCGAATCCTGCCTTCAGCGGATTGTTCGTCCGCTCTCTCAAAGAACAGTTGAGCCTCTCATGGGAATCTACCGGGAATTCCAGCAGCGCCATCCGGGTGGACGGACCGAACAGGATGACATCTCCTACCAAGCGCTGTTTACGCAAGTTCCTCTCGGAATCGCCGTTTCAAAGCTCATCAAGCGCGGAAACTCCCAAAGTCACGTAATTCATCAAATCAATCCGATGTTTGAAAAGATTTTGGGACGAACAAAGCAGGAAATCATGCATCTGGGGATTGGGGGATATACAAACGCACAGGACTGGGAGCGGGAGCAACTGCTCTTGAAACGGCTTGAGAATCGGACGATTACCCATTACTCCCTCGACAAGCGATGTCTTCGGGGCGATGGGAAGGAAATATGGGTTCAAACGCTGGTCTTTCCCCTTCAGTTTCATAAAGAGGACGAATTTCATTATTTTGGCATTATTCGGGATATCACCGAAGAAAAAAAACTGGCTCTGAAAGCAAGCGAGGAAGTGAATCAGGTTCTGCAGGAAAAACTGCGGGGGATGGGGTATCGGTCCCATCTGGATGATGAACTCACCGTCTTCCATCTTACCAACGGTTCGTATGACCTTACCGGCTATACAGCGGATGAATTAACCGCCGGTCAAGGATTCGATTATAACAAGCTCCTTGAGCCGAGCTCTCACCGGAAAGTAATCGATCGGCTTCAGGAACAGATCAGGATCGGCAAGCACGCCCGCCTCGAGTATGAGATCATCACGAAAAGCGGAGAGCATAAATGGGTGTTTGAGCTGGGGCGGCTGACGGAAGACGATCCGCCGATTCTTGAAGGAATCATTCTGGATTTTTCCCACTACAAAGAGCTGGAACAGAGTCGAATCTACGAAAACGAACGTATTCCGCTGACCGGCCTGCTGAATCGAAGCGCTTTAAAGCGACAGATGGAAGAGGATAAACAGAATCCGGAGATTCAAGAAAGCGCTCTGATAAGCATCAATTTCACACCCCTCTATGAGTCGGTCTCCCGACTCAACCACTCCTATGTGGAAGACCTTCTGGTGCAGATCGGGTCGATCCTGGCCCAGTTCAAGAGCGAAACCGCGTGGGTGTACGGCCCGATCGACTACAGCTTTGCAATCTATCTTTCATCATATCCAAGCCGGAGCGGACTTGAGGCGCTCGGGACCCAGATCATCGGCCTTGTCGGCAATCTGCTCTCTTCCGAACACGTCGGCTGGGGAGTCGGAATCATTGAAATCGACTGGAGTGAAGAGCCGGAGATCAATGAACTTCTCCATCAGGTGATCCAGGCCAGCGATTTGGCCTCCAAAACCCATTCCGGCCGCCCGGCGATTCGTTTTTATGAGCGGGTGATCAGCGAACTGATCCACCGTGAGAGCAGCATCCTGCGGGAGCTTTCTTCGATTGTCGAAGCAGTGGATGATGATCGCTTGTACCTGAACTATCAACCGGTGGTTTCCGTGCAAACGAATGAAATCGTCGGTTTTGAAGCGCTTGCCCGGCTGATGAGCAATGAGCTGGGGCTTGTGGGGCCGAGTGAATTTATTTCCATCGCCGAGAAATACCGGCTTATTATTCCCCTTGGATACCAAATCCTCACCAAAGCACTTCGATTCCAAAAGCGCCTTGAAGAAAGAGGATGTGCCGACTACTGGGTTTCGGTAAATCTTTCAGCGTTTCAGCTCCTTGAGCCGGGGTTCGCCAACGTCGTGCAATCGCTGATGGCCGAAGAGGGCACGAACCCCGAAGCGATCGTGTTCGAGCACACGGAATCCGGTGCTTACTCATCCCTTACCGCAGTCAATTCAGTTCTCAAAACGCTTCAAGGTTTCGGATCGCGAATCGCCCTCGATGACTTCGGCGTCGGTTATTCTTCGTTGGCTCGGGAGAGCGAGTTGAACGTCGATTATGTAAAGATCGATAAACTCTTTTCAGATCAAATCATCAAGCTCGGAGCGGATCGAAGCGTTCTCGGGGACGTAATCAAGATGATTCACAAAGTGGACCGCATCACGATTGTTGAAGGAGTGGAAGAGGAGCGGCAGTTGGATTACTTGAAACAAAATGGTTGCATCCTCTATCAAGGGTTCCTCTATTCAAAACCGGTTGCCGAAGAAGCTGCCCTCAGGCTGTGCACATAAAAAGAGGCCGTCGCATGTTCAATGTTTGCACCGGCCCCTTGCACTTTCTTTTCGGTAGTTACCGATTTTCACTCAATGCCTGGTCAATGACCTTTGCAATATCCTGTTTGAGCCGGTATGCAAACTGATCCATCACGGTGACATCACCGGTGAACTTGTCCCCGTCCTCGCAGAAGAACGTCCAGCAGGGAACTTCGAGAGCTCGACCGATCTTTTCAATCGTGGAAAAGGAGGGGGCTTTCCGGGAGGTTTCAATTTCGGTGATGAATGAGGTGGAAACCCCGATTTTTCCAGCAAGTTTGGCTTGGGTCAACCCTAATTTTCGCCGTCGCTCCTTCAAATTGCGGGCAAAAATATCCTGTAATGTGTATGTTCGCTCCACGTTGTACTCCTTCTTCAGCTGTTCAAACAAATAAAAAACGAAAATGTTACATTAACCGATCCACTATCGTATATTCATACACGAATAATGCGAATT
>Ga0116141_10005107_pt1 | contig 10997 bp, 10 predicted proteins | sample AD_UKC097_MetaG_FD_89744 | JGI IMG/M metagenome (GOLD analysis project Ga0116141, IMG submission 89744) | Active sludge microbial communities of municipal wastewater-treating anaerobic digesters from USA - AD_UKC097_MetaG | ecosystem: Engineered > Bioreactor > Anaerobic > Digestate | place: USA... | reverse complement strand
TTATTTGATTATCTATTTGCTTGCGATATTTAAAAAGTAATGAAACATCATAATTTCCGGACAAAAGATTCAGATAAGTTTTTTCCATGGCAACAATAAATGAATTTGCTTCTCCAGAAGGATAGTTTTCCAACGCAATTGCAGGGTTGCCTTCACGCATACTCTGAGCACTTGCAGAATAATCCTCTTTTGAAAGATATTTGCCGGTACATGCTGATGTAAAAAAAATAAGTCCGGACAAAAAAGCGGAAATTAATTTATTCATGTATTTCTCCAATAAAGTTTTAATACAATAGGCAATAATATAAAATAGTTCTTTCACGCACATCTCTGAGGCATATTTTGAGCTTTCCCGCTGCGGACTTCGTCCGCCTCGCGGTAAGTCGGAACGAGGCCGACATACGAGACGCTTCCCTCGCAAACAGGAGGTTTGCAAAAAAGCGTCTCGTCAGTATCCGCCTCCGTGCGAATTTGCTATTGATATCAATAAAATTATTCGTTATCTTCGCGAACATCCTGTTCGCTCCGAATGCACATATAAATCAACTTTACGCCTCAATCCCCGAAGAAACGCTTGAGTTATCCCGCTGGGAGCTAAAGCTCCTCTCGCGGGCAATGTTTGCGCTTCCTGCGCAAACTATTTATTCTTCCTATAAAACTCTATCAAGCCATTTGTTGATGAATCGTTTGAAAGAGCTGTTGAATCATTTTCCAGCTGAGGCATTATTTTCTGCGCAAGTACTTTTCCAAGCTGTACTCCCCACTGATCAAATGAAAAAATATTCCAGATGATCCCCTGAACAAATATTTTATGCTCATACATAGCTACGAGTTTACCTAGAACTTTAGGAGTAAGTTTTTTTGCCATTATACTGTTTGTAGGTCTATTCCCTTCAAAAGTCTTATGAGGAATCAGTTCTTCTTTTTCACCTTCTTTGCGGAGCTCTTCCGCAGTTTTTCCAAAAGCAAGAGCCTGAGGCTGGGCAAAGAAATTACTCATAAATTTTATGTGATGATCACCGATTTTATTCTGGCTTTCAGCAAAACCTATGAAATCGCAAGGAATCAGTTTTGTTCCCTGATGTATCAGCTGATAAAATGCATGTTGTCCGTTTGTTCCCGGTTCACCCCATATTACCGGACCGGTACTGTAATCGACTCTCTTACCGTCTCTGTCAGTGTATTTGCCGTTTGACTCCATATCACCCTGCTGAAAATATGCCGGAAAACGATGCATGTATTGATCATATGGAAGAATCGCATGTGATTCAGCTCCAAAGAAATTATTATACCAAATTCCAAGAAGAGCCATGATTACCGGAATGTTTTTATCAAATGATGTGTTTCTGAAATGATTATCCATTGCATGATAACCTTCAAGTAGTTCGTAGAAATTATCATAACCGATTGAAAGCATGATTGAAAGACCGATTGCAGATGTAAGTGAGTATCTTCCGCCAACCCAGTCCCAGAATTCAAACATGTTTGCAGTATCAATTCCGAATTTTGACACTTCTTTTGAATTTGTAGAAAGAGCAACAAAATGCTTCGCAACAGCTTTCTCATCGCCGAGTTTTTCAACAAGCCACTTCTTCGCGCTTTCAGCGTTGGCCATTGTTTCCTGAGTTGTAAATGTCTTCGAAGCGACAATGAAAAGAGACTCTTCCGCATTGATCGCGCGTAAGGTTTCGGCTATATGGGTTCCGTCGACATTGGAAACAAAGAACATCTTTAGGTCTCTTTTCGAATAAGGCTTGAGGGCTTCTGTTACCATAACTGGACCCAGATCCGAACCGCCTATTCCGATATTTACCACATATTTAATTGGCTTACCGGTAAATCCCTTCCATTCACCATCTCTGACTTTTTCAGAAAAAGATTTCATTTTTTCTAAAACAGCGAATACATCATCAGTAACGTTTACGCCGTCTACATTGACAGGAGTTTTAGACATGTTACGCAAAGCCACATGAAGTACTGAACGGTTTTCTGTTTTATTAATTTTTTCACCTGTGAACATGTTTTCTATTTCTTTTTTCAGGTCGGATGATTCTGCAAGTGAAATAAGAAGTTTTAAAGTTTCTTCATTGATTCTATTTTTTGAATAATCTAAAAGGATATCTCCTTCATTAATCGAAAACTTTGAAAATCTTTTCGAATCTTTTTCGAACATATCTCTCATATGTTCATTTTTTATAACTTCATAATGCGCTTTGAGAGCCGCCCACTCTTTTTTTTCAGTCAATCTGCTCATTTTCCGCTCCAATATAATATTTCAATAAAACAGGAATTTTTCTTGATAAATTTCCCGTCGAAATTAATCATTTATCAAAGGGAAAAGCGTCAATCAATAAATTATGTCCGGTAAAGATTCCTATTCCGTCAAAAAAAGCGGCATTAAAATATTATTTTTAATAGCTGCCGCATGTGCGATATCATCATGTGCAGCACCTATGTATTTTCATACTCCTAATCCATATAAGACAGACTACCAGACAAATGTTACACTTATTTTCTGGTATGGAGATCCTCGTTATGTAATGTATTTTAAACAGAAAACCGACTTCTTGACCGGTATTGACACAGATCCACTTTACACAGAATATAAGGAACAACAGATTAACCGTTTCGGTAAAGATGAAAAAAAAGCATTTAATACTTTCAACTTCTACATGAGTATCGATTTTTAATATTTTTGTTCAAAGTGCGTATTACACCGTCTATTCTCTGTTCATAAGGGTTAAGCTCTTTTGCTCTTTTTATAAACTCATCCGCTAGCTCAAGCCGTCCTGAAGCAAGCGCACTTTCAGCCGATTTAAGCCATCCGCCGTAATAATTAGGAACAAGATCAGTAACCTGGATATAACTTTTCAATGAGGATTCAAAATCACCTTCAAAGAAAAAAGCCTTCCCATTTCTAAGATAAGGCCATGGATTTAACGGGGTAATCTTTGCAGCTTTTGCATAAAATGATCTCGCCTGAGATATTTTATCGCAATCAAGCTTATAGTCGCCATGCAAAATTTCCGTTACCCAAGAATCTGCTCCGATATTTTTTCTGTGATAATCAAAATCTTTATCCCGGTACCAAGCCTTTTCTCTGGTGATGGATGCACAATTCAGTATATCATCAATCATATTATTTGATTCATCATCATTACGGAGATATATTCCCCTTGTTTTTTTGAACCAGTCCAAGTCTGAAATTAGTCCTTTTTTTACCGCCTGATTATATAAAGCTGTTCCGGGATAATACGCGACAGGAGAAACAAGAACATCTCCTGGAAGAATTTTACCAATGAGCTCTTTTGTTTTTCTGACATCCGCTTTGGTTTCTTCAAATACTCCGCACATCAGATAAATAGAAAGATAAACTCCGGCACGGCGTACCATTTCTGCTGCAGAAATAATTTTATCCGGTGTTATTTTTTTATCATACAGTGAAAGTATCTTCTCTGAACCGGATTCAACTCCAAACTGAATATGCTCCAATCCGGAGAGTTTCATTGCAGTGAGCATTTCAAAATCGATTGTATCAACCCTGCTCTGGCAATTCCACATAATATATATTTTGTTTTTAATAAGTTTGTCGCAAAACTCCATTACGCGGTTTTTCTTTAATGTGAAATTGTCATCTCTGATTCCGAAATAAATAATTCCGTAACGGTTCTGAAGATATTTAATTTCTGAAATAATGTCATCGACAGACGAATAAGTAACTTTGCGTGTCCAATATGCCGGCGAAGAACAGTAAGTACATGAATTGGGGCATCCCCTGGATGTGATAATATATTTAAACTGCTCATTAGGATTTATTCCGATTGATAATCCGGAAAACTTTGATGAAAGCCTTACTTCGGAAAGATCATCAAGCCTGCGGCATTCATATATTTTTCTTTCTTTTTTATCTGCATTTAAATCATCAATAAGATCAAGAAATGAATTTTCACCTTCACCCTTTATTACAGAATCAACTGATGCGAAACGTTTCAGATATTCTTCCGCCAAAAATGAAGCATGAACTCCGCCTATTGTCAGATGAAACTTTTTTCTTCCTTCAAAAAGTTTTAAAAGCTTATTCGATTCGTTCTTATTATGTGTAAAAATTGAAATTCCAAGAATATCAGGTTTTATTTTAAGTATTTCTTCATGAGCTTTACTGCTGCCTGCATGAGAATAATTCGCAAGCACGATATCATGTCCCTTTGACTCAAGAAATGATGTGATTGAAAATAGACCTACCGGCAACAGGGATATATAGTAATCATTTCTGTCTTCATGGTCGCATAGATATACAAGCATTATTTTCATTGTTCACCGCTGACTTACAAAAGCATATTGCGTAAAACTTTCAAGATAATTTTGTTTGACATCAAACCCCATGCCGATTTTATTTCACTTAATAAAAACTAAAAACAGGCATTTAATGAAAAATATAATTCTCGGACTTCTTGCAGGTGCTCTATTATCCGTAATACCAATTATCAGATTCGATGAGCCGGAAGTCATTCTTCCGGAATGGGAAGGATCATTCAATCCTTCTCTTAACATTCAAGCCTCTCCATATATAAAAGACGGCAATGGTTCATTTTCAGTAAAAACACTTTCTGAAGTCTATTCTCTGAAAACAAGCGGCATATCATCTTCGGCTCCCGTGCCTGAAGGATATATCGCATCGACAAGCGGAAACGGACAATATTTTGCACTATATCAAAAGATCGGTGAATCCGTTGATTTTTACGACATTACTTCTGCAAGATTCTGGCAAAAAAAGTCCGAGCAATACCCTTTTGTTTCCTTCAATGCGAAAATTGTTCTGCTTCTTGTCGCGGATCACAGTGAAGTTAAAATTCTCGACAAAAACGGGAATCAGCTTGAAAACAGAATTGCAGGCAGATTTTGTACAAATATTTCTTTTTCTAAAGAAAATGATTATGCCGTGATAGGATTTCTGGATGGATCATATTATCTGATTGATGAAAACGGTAAAACTATTCACTCCGGAAAAACTATCGAAAATCTACCAGTGAAAACCGCTTCAGTTAATATAAACGGATCATTTCTTGCGGTTCATTTCGGAAATGAAAAAAAGGATTATCTCAAAATAATAGATATCAAAAATTCGAAAGATTTTATTTCACAATTACCGAACGTAAGCGTTACAAAAACAGCTATCGATATCAACAATGACGGAAATTCAGTAATTATTAGCGGTGATCAGATTCTCTTTTTCTCCAATAAATGCAAAACCATTGCTGTATATAAAATTCCGGAAATAAGAACGGGGCACACTTCCGCTATAATGACGGGTGATTTTGCAGCTCTTTCATGTATGAACAACACAGGTTCTACTGTTTTCATGTTTAGTCTTGAAAATGGACTGCTTTATAACAGAAATTTCCCTGATAAAGCAATAGACCTTAAAAATTCCGGAAATGTCATTCTTGCAAGAGGAACGTCGAATCTATACTGTTTAAGTTATTCACGATAGAATCACGAACATTTTCGAGATTTTGCGCGAAATCAATTCTGCCGTGTTTGATGCATCCCTTTAAAAGAACTTCAATCTTACGATAGATTTCTTCTTTAAGCATAATTTCTTTATCCGGCGAAAGTCGTTCATATGTACCGTCTAAAAATTTTATCATCGAATAAATTCTAAATCTATCCATACCCCATTTAGATGAAGAAAGCTGATCATGTGATCCGCCGTATTTTATAATTAATTTTTCATTCAAAAGACCGAAAGATTCTTTTGCAGATATTCTAAGCCACAGATCATAGTCTTCACAAACCGGCATAGTTTCGTCAAATAAACCATATTCAGCAAAAATTTCTTTTTTTACCACAACAGCAGACGGAGAAACCAGGCATAGTTTTAATGAATTATAAAAAATATCTCCGAAAATTTTTTTATGAATGTTTTTAGGATTTACTTTTTCACCTCGCCGGATCCATTCTTCTTCTGACTGAAAAATTCTTACTTCAGGATTTTCAATTATAAATTTATGCTGCAGAGATAATTTATTACTTTTCCACTCATCATCCGAATCGAGAAATGCAATATATTTGCCCTGAGCTATTCTGATTCCGGAATTACGGGCCGAACTCACTCCCCCGTTTTCTTTTCTAAATATGATGACATCAGAACTAAAACTAAAATTTTCTAAACCGTCAGTCGAACCGTCATCGACAATAACCAATTCATAGTCCTGAAAATCCTGCGAAAAAACAGAATTCATCGCCCGTTCAAGAAACTCTTTTCTGTTAAATACAGGAATTATGACCGAAAAAAAAGGTTTATTCCTTAAGCAGAAATTTGAGCGGACGTTTTTTGAGTTCATCAGAAATCTCTTTTATAGTTTCACTTGTCTGCCTCAAAGTTCCCATGGTTTTTACTACATCTGCCTGAGAATCATCGAGGATATTGCTAAGGGTCGAACTTGAATCGGAAAGTTCACCCAGAAATTTACGGATATCCTGCTTGCTGTCGCTCGAAATATCTTTTATAATATTTACAGTATCTGTTACAGAAACAAGAAGTTTATGAACATCACCCAGCAATGCTTCTATGCTGACATATTCTATCCCTTCAACAACATCACCGGCTTGAAGCGGTTTACCTTTTTTAACAGGATTTCTCAGTTCAATAATGGCATCACCAATTACATTCTGATTTTGAATAACAGCTACACAGTCTTCATTTAAAAATATCTGATCAGAAATTCTCAGAGTAGCAAGAAAATGAAGTTCCGGCTGATACACAGGTTCTATGGAAACAACTCTTCCGATATCATAACCTTTCACTTTTACAGCTGTTCCGTCTTTAATCATTTTTATATTATCAATTTTGAGATATACATCAATCGTGTCTGTACTAAGTGAATAACCAAGTTTAAGAATGACAAAAACTGTCATCAATATTATAGGTATTATAAAAAAAAGACCGACTTTTATTTCAAAAACACGTTTTGCCATTTCAGCCTCACACCATCATTGGTCCTTTCGGAGAGAATGTCATATATTGAACCACATATTCATTTGTTGTCGACAAAAATTCTTCACGGGTACCGTCAAAAACAACTTCACCGCGGTAAAGCATTATAAAACGGTTTGCAATATCAGAAAAAACAGCAGGGTTATACGCGACTATAATAACTGATTTCAGGGGGGAATCTGCCCATTTTTTTAATGAACGCATAACTGACATAACATTCAACACGCATTGAGCTTCAAGAGGATGTTCTGCGAGAAGAAGATCCGGATTAAGAGCAATTGCTCTTGCGAATGCGGTCTTAAGCCTTTCTGATTGATAGATGTCAACAGGTCGCATATCCCGCGAAAGATCTATTTCCATTTCATCAATCAGCTGATTGACTCTGTAATCAATTTCATCAGAAGTCATTGTGGAATGATATCTGAGAGGAAGTGCGATATTTTCATATACAGTCATGTTTGTAATCAGGCCATAACCCCTCTGAAGATACACCATATCTTTTCTTATAATGTTGCGTTCGAAATAAGAAGCATTTTTAACATCATGACCTTTAAAAAAGACATCTCCGTCAAAATCGTCAATTGCGCATGAAATAAACGGACATATTTTATCAATTCCTGAGTTTTCGAGACCAAAAAAAACAATATTATCTCCCTGTTTGAGATCAAAACTTATACCTCTCAAAGTCGAATGGATATCGAGCATATAAGACATGTTTCTGACCGATAAAAAACTGTTTTCCATATCCCCCAGCATAACCTAGTTATAAATAAAAAAGAAATGAAATCAAGGCATTTATAATAAATACGGAAAGAAGAGTACGAACGACAGCCCTTGAAACAAAAATCGGAATTTGAAACGCACTTGTAGGACGGAATCCGTAATAACAGCATATTAAAGGTATAAGAATTCCGTACATCAGACTCTTCAGAAATGTTATAAGAAGATCTTCAAAAGAAAAAGCATTTATTATTGTAGCAAGGAATTGCTGAGGAGGAATAAATATAAACAAACGTGAAATCAAGTATCCGCCGGCAAGTGCCACAACATCAAACAGAATAACAAGAGAAATAATCGAAAGTATGCTTGCGATTATTCTTGGAAACACAATATACAGCTTGGTATCAATTCCAAGAAGTTCAAGGGAACGTATTTCGTGATTCTGTTTTTGAGTCGCGATTTCTGCAGAAATCGCAGAACCGCTGCGGCTTGTGACGATCATCGCAGTAGCCAAAGGTCCTATTTCGCGAATTATTATTAGAACAAGAAGATCACCTATAAATGAATCTATACCGAATTTAGGAAACTTTTGGGACGCCTGAATTATTACCGTAGCTCCAAGCATTAGAGCAACAACAGATATTAAAAAAACAGCATCAAGACCGGTATATTTTGTCTGAAGAAGAACTGTAGAATATAGTGAACGCATTCTAAGATATTTAAGAGACTTAAATGAATTAAATATTGATTTGAGATAGTGCTGAAATTCAATATAACCGGAAAAAAAGGCTATGACCCTTCTCCCTGTAAGCGCAAGAAAATTTGCTATTTTACCCCACAATCTCATGGCTTCTTCTACTTCCCTGCGCAAACAATGTCAAACAATTATGCCGTTCTTAATAGAAATAAAAAACTCATTTAAAGTTATGAGCATTTTTTTTAAATATTTGCAGAATTTTTGCCGATACATTATATTGACTAGGGATATTTTACGAAATATCCCGTCTATCCCCGGAACAATAGGAGTAAGGGATGTATTTTGACTTTAAGGGGTTTATTATGAAATTTATTCAATCAAAAAAAGCTGTTTGCGTATTTTTGGCATTGTTTGCTTTTTTTTCTGTATCACTGCATTCACAAGGAGCAACTGCCGCTGCATCTGATGCAGAAAAAAAGGAAGCTGTTGCAAAATCAGACGAAGATTCTCCTTCCGATATGACAGGATGGCGTGTTACTGATTTTCAGCCTTACATTAAAGCTCTTGCTGAATTAGAAAAACTTAGCGATGAATATTCTGAAAATCTTTTAAAAATGGCAATAGACGAATATTCAACCGGGCTTGACATCCTAAGCGATATGGAAGTCGAAGTTAACAAATTAAAAGCTGTTTTTGCCAAAAAAAACAATTTAAATGAAAGATGGTATTGGCAGGAAATCGACAGAAAGAATCAGGAAAAACGCCAGATTTCTTATTTAAAATATGAAGCAAAAGTTAAATCCATAACTTATTTTACAAGAGCAATTAATCATATGGACGATATTCAATCGGTTAAAATTAAAGCTGATACTGCGTATACAAACGCTCAGATAAAACTTTTTCAGGCTTATGTATCAACCCAGTATGACATACAGAACCTTCTTCCTTGTATTCCTGTTCTTGAAAGATACGTGCAAATAAATGAAAAAACCAAAAATGACGTTTGGGCATACAATTACATGGCAAGCTGCTACGGATTTATGGAAGCTTCAACAGCAAAAAGCAGAATTATCAGCGAAGAAGAAAAGCTAAAATGGAAACAGAAAAAGAACAGATCTCTTCTTACAGCTGCGGAGCTTAAGTACGGAATCGATACTCCTCAGTACAAACACCTCAAAGAGACTGTTGAACTTGATGAGAAAAAGAGCGCATCAATTAACGATTTCAGATAATACCCGTTTTAATATAAGAATTTATAAGAACTCTCCTTCAAGGGGAGTTCTTATTTTTTTGCCTTCAGAAGCCTTCTTTATCAATGACTCATATGTCGAATTATAAAGTTTAACTCCGAGTTTATTATGCTCTTCGAGTATTTCCTTCAAAATTGTTTTATCTGTAAGCGGATTTACTGTTACGGCTCTCAAAACTGAAATTTTTTGAGGTGAATACTTTGTTGATTCAAGTACTGTTCTTGAAACAAAAGAATTATCCGCATCACGAATAGATCTATGAAGCTCAATATTAAGTGAATTTATTAAAAGATTGAGATTGAATAGACGGGATTCAGCGTCATCTCCACCTTCTAATTTGAGCTCAGATATTCTTTCCCTGATTTTTTCAGGTATGAAGCGGTAATTGATTATAAAAAGCTCAGGATAATTGAGAAGTTCAAAATTTATATGCGTTTCAATCATCGATCTGTAAATAGATGTTAATTCAAAAGCATATTCAAACAATAATCGAAATCCTTCAGAACCAAACACTTTCATGGCGCTCCATGGACGTAAAACGGTAAACGGACGGGATCCTTCTACAGTAAATCTTCCAAGGTCAACAGAATCAGGTCTTAAAATATATGTTGAATTGCGTTTAATGTTTTCAAGATCTCTTTCATTCTTAAAAAGAACCATACCCATTGAGTTAGGAGAAAATAATAATTTGTGACAGTCGAAAGTAACTGAATCTGCCGTTTCTATTCCGCTGAAAAGATGCCTGTATGAATCTACAAAAAGAACAGGGCCTCCCCATGCGGCATCTACATGAAAATGAGCTCCAACCGAATCCGCACATTTTCTTATAGCGTTAAGATCATCGATATTTCCTGTTTCAGTTGTTCCTCCAATACCTACAATCGAGATAACCATTATCTTTTTTTTATGAGTCGAATTATACTCATTTATAAGACGGCATTCATTGATAAGAGAATCAATTTTCATCTTATTGTTCGAATCTACAGGTATTTTTATTACGGAATCTTCGCCAATACCGATAATTGAAGCAATTTTATCTATTGAATAATGTCCTCTCTGAGAAACAATTATTAATGCTTTTTCACAATTATAGTAGTTCATCGCTTCCCGGATTCCTTCTTTGGAAACACCCCCAAAAGATCCCTGCGGCTTAAATAATTTATTTCTTGCGACAAATAAAGCTGTTAAATTAGCCAAAGTTCCGTATACAGTTACCGCGCCAAGAGAAACTGAATGATTCTGAATATTTTTTTTGTAATAAGATGAATTTTTGGAAAAAACAAGTCTGTGAATCCACGCGATAAACTCACGTTCTACAAAAGTTGAAGCTTTT
>Ga0116141_10005105_pt1 | contig 10997 bp, 12 predicted proteins | sample AD_UKC097_MetaG_FD_89744 | JGI IMG/M metagenome (GOLD analysis project Ga0116141, IMG submission 89744) | Active sludge microbial communities of municipal wastewater-treating anaerobic digesters from USA - AD_UKC097_MetaG | ecosystem: Engineered > Bioreactor > Anaerobic > Digestate | place: USA... | reverse complement strand
CGGATGCTGCGCACCGCGCTCGGGCCGTCGATCGCTGGATGGTTGGACGATCCCGCCGTCATAGAAGTGATGCTGAACCCGGACGGCCGGCTTTGGCTCGATAGGCTCGGCGAAGGTATCAGCGACACGGGCGAACTGCTGAGCGCTGCCGATGGCGAGCGCATCGTCCGCTTGGTCGCGCATCATGTCGGCGTCGAGGTTCACGCCCGCGCCCCGCGCGTCTCGGCCGAGCTGCCGGAAGGGGGCGAGAGGTTCGAGGGGCTGCTGCCGCCCGTCGTCGCCGCACCGGCCTTCGCAATCCGAAAGCCCGCCGTCGCCGTATTCACGCTCGACCACTACGCGCAGGCCGGCATCATGTCGGCGGCGGAAGCCGAGGCGTTGCGCCACGGCGTCGAGAGCCGCGCCAACATCCTCGTCGCGGGCGGCACGGGCGCGGGCAAGACCACGTTGGTCAACGCGCTGTTGGCAGAAGTCGCCAAGACTACCGATCGCATCGTTCTGATCGAAGACACGCGAGAGCTGCAATGCGCCGCGCCCAACCTCGTCGCCATGCGGACCAAGGACGGCGTGGTGTCGTTGTCCGAGCTGGTCCGCTCGTCGCTGCGCCTCCGGCCCGATCGTATCCCCATCGGCGAGGTTCGCGGCGCCGAGGCGCTCGACCTCATCAAAGCCTGGGGCACCGGCCACCCCGGCGGCGTCGGCACGATTCACGCCGGCACCGCGCTCGGTGCGCTCCGCCGGATGGAGCAGCTCATCCAGGAGGCCGTCGTGACGGTCCCGCGCGCGCTGATCGCCGAGACGATCGACCTGATCGCCGTGCTGGTCCGCGACGCGCACGGACGCCGGCTGACCGAGCTGGCCCGCGTCGAAGGGCTCGACCCCGCGACCGGCGACTACCGCCTCGCACCGCTCACCACCCCCCAACCCGGAGACCTGCCATGATCCATGCCCTTCGGCATGGCGCGCGCCGCGCCATGCTTACCGCCACCGCGAGCGTGATCGCGCTGACCTTCGCCGTTCCGGCCCACGCCGGCGGCTCGTCGATGCCGTGGGAAGCCCCGCTCCAGTCGATCCTCGAAAGCATCGAAGGGCCAGTGGCGAAGATCATCGCTGTCATCATCATCATCGTGACCGGCCTGACGCTGGCGTTCGGCGAAACGTCGGGCGGCTCGCGCCGGCTGATCCAGATCGTGTTCGGCCTGTCGATCGCGTTCGCTGCGTCGAGCTTCTTCCTGTCGTTCTTCTCGTTCGGCGGCGGGGCGCTGATCGCATGAACGGCGCGGCCGATCATGGCGAATCGATCGCGGGCTATTATGCCCCGGTCCACCGGGCGCTGACCGAGCAGATATTGCTCGGCGGCGCGCCACGCTCGCTCGCCATCGTCAACGGTACGCTGGCGGGCGCGATCGGCCTCGGCCTGCGCCTGTGGATCGCCGGCCTGGTTATCTGGGCCGTCGGTCACGGGCTTTCCGTGTGGGCCGCCCGCCGCGACCCGCAATTCGTGGACGTGGCGCGGCGTCACCTCCGCTACCCGACATGGATGCGGCCATGATGAGCTTGCGCGAGTATCGCAGCAAAGCTGCGAACCTTCCCGACTTCCTGCCCTGGGCCGCGCTGGTCGGCGAAGGCGTGGTGCTAAACAAGGACGGCTCGTTCCAGCGCACCGCGCGGTTCCGCGGCCCTGATCTCGACAGTGCGACACCGGCCGAGCTGGTCGCCACGATCGCCCGGCTGAACAGTTCGCTGCGTCGGCTCGGCTCCGGCTGGGCGATCTTCGTCGAGGCGCAGCGCACGCCAGCGCTCGACTATCCGGAAGGCCACTTTCCCGATCCCGTGTCATCCCTGGTCGAGTTCGAGCGCCGCGAACAGTTCCGCGAGGAGGGCGCGCATTTCGAAAGCCGCTATTTCCTCACCCTGCTGTGGATGCCGCCGGCCGAGGAAGCGGCGCGCGCCGAAGGCTGGCTTTACGAGGGCCGCTCCACATCCGGCGTCGATCCGTGGGAGCTGCTCAAGGGCTTCACCGATCGCAGCGACCGTGTGCTCAATCTGGTCGAAGGATTCGTGCCCGAGGTTCGCTGGCTCGATGACGCGGAGACGCTGACGTATCTGCACAGCACGGTTTCGACGCGCCGCCAGCGCGTGCGCGTGCCGGAAACGCCGATGCACCTCGACGCGCTCCTGGCCGACGAGCCGCTGACCGGCGGGCTGGAGCCGCGCCTGGGCGAGCATCATCTGCGTACGCTCACCGTCGTCGGCTTCCCGAGCGTGACATTCCCCGGCCTGCTCGACGAGCTGAACCGCTTGGCCTTCGAGTATCGCTGGGCGACCCGCGCGATCATGCTCGACAAGACCGACGCGACCAAGCTGCTGAGCCGCATCCGACGCCAGTGGTTCGCCAAGCGCAAGAGCGTCGTTGCGATTCTGAAAGAGGTGATGACCAACGAGGCGTCGGTCCTTGTGGACAGCGACGCCTCGAACAAGGCCGCCGACGCCGACACCGCCCTGCAGGAGTTGGGCGCCGACTATGCAGGTATGGCCTATGTTACCGCCACGGTGACGGTATGGGACCGTGATCCCGCAATCGCCGCCGAGAAGCTGCGGCTGGTCGAGAAGGTCGTCCAGGGTCGCGACTTCACCGTCATCCCCGAGGGCATGAACGCCGTGGAAGCGTGGCTCGGCTCACTGCCCGGCCACACCTACGCCAATGTGCGGCAACCCCCGATTTCTACCATTAATCTCGCCCACCTGATCCCCCTGTCAGCCGTATGGGCGGGGCCGGAACGGGACGAGCATTTCGGTGCGCCCCCCTTGCTCTATGGCAAGACCGAAGGCTCGACCCCGTTCCGGTTTTCCCTTCACGTCGGCGACGTCGGCCACACGCTGATCGTCGGCCCGACCGGCGCCGGCAAGTCGGTGCTGCTCGCGCTGATGGCGATGCAGTTCCGTCGCTACGAACGGGCCCAAGTCTTCGCCTTCGACTTCGGCGGCAGTATCCGCGCCGCCGCGATCGGCATGGGAGGCGACTGGCAGGATCTCGGCGGAATGCTCGCCGACGAGTCCGCCGACGGCGTGCAACTTCAGCCGCTGGCAGGGATCAACGATCCGGCCGAGCGCGCCTGGGCGGCGGGATGGCTGGCGGCGATCCTCGCCTCCGAAGGCGTCGCGGTCGATCCGCAGGCCAAGGAGCATTTGTGGTCGGCGCTTGGCTCGCTTGCCAGTGCGCCGGTGCCGGAACGCACGTTGACCGGACTCGCCGTGTTGCTCCAGAGCCAGCAGCTCAAGCAGGCGCTTGCGTCCTATTGTCTTGGTGGGCCTTGGGGTCGGCTGCTCGACGCCGAGGCCGAGCGTCTCGGCGAGGCGTCGGTGCAGGCGTTCGAGACCGAGGGCTTGGTCGGCGCCGGATCGGCAGCCGCCGTCCTGTCCTACCTGTTCCACCGGATCGAAGGCCGGCTGGACGGCTCGCCGACGCTCATCATCATCGACGAGGGCTGGCTGGTCCTAGACAGCCCGGACTTCGCCGCGCAGCTCCGCGAGTGGCTCAAGACGCTGAGAAAGAAGAACGCCAGCGTCGTGTTCGCCACGCAGAGCCTAGCGGACATCGAAACCTCGAACATCGCGCCGGCCATCATTGAGTCCTGCCCGACACGCATCTTCCTGCCAAACGAGCGTGCGGCCGAGCCGCAGATCGCCGCCATCTACGAGCGCTTCGGGCTCAACGCCCGCCAGATCGAAATCCTCAGCCGGGCGACGCCCAAGCGCGACTATTACTGCCAGTCGCGGCGCGGCAACCGGCTGTTCGAGCTGGGGCTGGGCGAGGTCGCGCTGGCCTTCGCCGCCGCTTCTTCCAAGACGGATCAGCTTCGCATCGCCGAGCTGATCGAGACCCACGGCCGCGAGCGCTTCGCCGCCGAATGGCTGCGCCGTCGTGGCCTGGCCTGGGCGGTCGATCTTCTTCCCGAACCTCAACCCGATCCGCTGGACGGTCGCCGGGAAGATGCCGGCCAGCGCCCCCTTGCCTTGAAGGACATGACCCCATGAAACCCAATATCCTGCGCCGCGCCATGCTGGCAGGCGCCATCGCCACGTCGAGCATGATCGGCATCACCGCCGCCACGCCGGCGCACGCTCAGCTTGGCGGGATCGTCTATGACCCGACCAACTATGCGCAGAACGTTCTGACGGCCGCGCGGTCGCTCCAGCAGGTCAACAACCAGATTCAGCAAATCCAGCAGCAGGCGACCAGCCTCGTCAACGAGGCGCGCAACCTGGCTTCGCTCCCGTTCAGCTCGCTCCACCAGTTGCAGCAGCAGGTCCAGCGCACCCAGCAGCTTCTCGGCGAAGCGCAGCGCATCGCTTATGACGTGCAGAACGTCCAGGAGGTCTTCAACGGCCGCTACAAGGGTGCGGCGCTGACCGGCACCCATGCGCAGATGGTCGCAAACGCCAACGCGCGCTGGGCGGATAGCGTCGGGGCGTTCGAGGACGCGCTGCGCGTTCAGGCCGGCGTCGTCGGCAACATCGACGGCGCGCGCACGACGATGGACGGCCTGGTCACGTCCAGCCAGTCGGCGACGGGCGCGCTTCAGGCGGCGCAGGCGGGCAACCAGCTTCTCGCGCTGCAATCGCAGCAGCTCGCCGACCTGACGGCGCTGGTGGCGGCGCAGGGTCGGGCGCAGGCGCTGGACTCGGCCCGCAACGCCGCAGTCGAAGCCGAGAGTCGAGAACGGCTCCGCCGCTTCCTGACGCGATCCACCGGCTATCAGCCGGGCAACGCCCGCATGTTCCACGACTGATCGTCATGGAAACCAAGCTCCTCGCGCGCATCGGCGCCATCATCTTCATCGCCATCGCCATCACGATGACGGCGATCGAGATGAGCCGCGCGCCCGAACCCCCGCGCGCGGAGCCGGCGGTCGTCGCCGACACCTCGGCGACGGACCCACTGCTGATCGAGCTGCGCCGCTGCCAGTCGATCGGGGCGGCCGGGGCAAGCGATCCCGATTGCCTGCGCGCCTGGGCCGAGAACCGTCGTCGGTTTCTCGCGCCCGGCGCGCGTCCCGCCGCCCGCATTGCCGATGGCGCTACCCCGCAGGAGAATTGATATGGGCGGCACCGGCGTCGTCGATCGCTTTCTGGATGTCTTCACCCGCTATATCGACAGCGGGTTCGGCCTGCTCGGCGGCGAGGTGGCGTTCATCGCCACCACTCTGATCGTCATCGACGTGACCTTGGCCGCGCTGTTCTGGACTTGGGGTGAAGGCGACGACATCATCGCGCGCCTCGTCAAGAAGACGCTGTTCGTCGGTGTTTTCGCCTACATCATCGGCAACTGGAACAGCCTTGCGCGGATCGTCTTCGAGAGCTTCGCCGGGCTCGGGCTCAAAGCGTCGGGCACCGGCTTTACGGCGGCCGAACTGCTCCAGCCGGGCCGCGTCGCCCAAGTCGGGCTGGAGGCGGGTCAGCCGATTCTGGAGTCCATTTCAGACTTGATGGGCTGGGTGTCCTTCTTCGAGAACTTCATACAGATCGCGGTCCTGCTGTTTGCTTGGGTGCTGGTCATCCTTGCCTTCTTCATCCTGGCGATCCAGCTTTTTGTGACGCTGATCGAGTTCAAGCTGGCGACGCTCTGCGGCTTCGTCCTCATTCCGTTCGGCCTGTTCGGCAAGACCGCCTTCATGGCCGAGCGCGTGCTGGGGTTGGTGATCTCGTCGGGCATCAAGGTGCTGGTGCTCGCCGTCATCGTCGGCATCGGCTCGACCTTGTTCGACGAATTCCGCGCCGGGTTCGGCGGCGCGCAGCCAAGCATTGAGGACGCGCTGGCCGTCGCGCTCGCCTCGCTGTGCCTTCTCGGCCTTGGTATCTTCGGCCCGTCGATCGCCAATGGCATCGTCTCGGGCGGCCCGGCGCTTGGCGCAGGGGCTGCGGCGGGAACCGTGCTCGCAGCCGGCGGCGCGTTGGCCGGTGGCGCAGCCGCCGCCCGCCTCGGTGTCGGCGCTGCGGCGGGTGCGATCGGCGGCGCCGCGCGAGGCGCAGCCTTCACCTCGGGCGCCGCCAATAGCGCCTATGCCCTCGGCTCGGCTGGCAAGACCGGCGCGGCAGCCGTTGCCGGCGGCGCTGGCGGCGTCGGCCAGGCGGCGGTCGGCGCCGCCATGTCGCCGCTCCGCAAGGCGGCGGCCTCGCTCAAGGATAGCTATCGCTCGGGCGGCCGTGCCGCCGTCACCGCCACGGGCGGGACCATTTCGGGCGGCAGCTCCACGCCGTCGCCGGACGCACCGGCCGGCGCGCCCGCTTGGGCGTCCGCGATGAAGAACCGCCAGACCATGACCCACGGCGCGGCCATCGCCGCCCACACGCTGCGCTCCGGCGATGGCGGCGGCAGCGGCGCGTCCGTCGACACCAGCCAGAAGGATTGATCCATGTTCAAGCGACCGAGCATCCGCTACGGCCAGACGCCCGAGCCGGCCACGCCCTATCAGCGCGCGGCGCAGGCGTGGGACGACCGCATCGGCTCGGCGCGCGTGCAGGCGAAGAACTGGCGGCTCGCCTTCTTCGGCACGCTGGCGCTCTCGGGCGGTCTGGCCGGCGGACTCGTCTGGCAATCGACGCGCGGCCATATCGTCCCCTGGGTCGTTCAAGTCGATCGGTTGGGCGAGGCCCAAGCGGTTGCGCCGGCCGAAGCCGGCTACCGCCCGACCGATCCGCAGATCGCGTTCCACCTCGCCCGCTTCATCGAGCAGGTCCGCGCGATCCCGGCCGATCCGGTCATCGTCCGTCAAAACTGGCTCAGGGCTTACGACTTCACGACCGATCGCGGCGCGCTCGCGCTCAATGACTATGCGCGTGCCAACGACCCGTTCGCCAATGTCGGGCGGGTGCAGGTCGCGGTGGAGGTGTCGAGCGTCATCCGCGCCTCGCCCGACAGCTTCCGCGTCGCCTGGATCGAGCGCCGCTATCAAGACGGCAGCCTAGCCGCCACCGAACGCTGGTCCGCGATCCTCACCATCGTCGTCCAGCCGCCGCGCACCCCCGACGCCCTGCGCAAGAATCCGCTCGGCGTCTTCGTCAATGCCCTCAACTGGTCGAAGGAGCTGTCGCAATGACCGGCATACCCATCCGCCGCGCGGCCACGGCCGCGCTGTTCGTCTCCGCATCCGCGCTCGCCGGCTGCGCCACCACGTCGGCTAGGCCGCCCGTGATCGCTTTGGACGATCCGCCCCCGGCGATCGTGGCGACGCCCGCGGCCGAGCCGCCCCGCGCGGTCGAGATCGTCACAATCCCCGAGCCGTTGCCACTGCCCGGCCAGTTGAAGCCGGTGACGGAAGGTCCGCGGCCGGCGGAGCCCGCCGATCCGCGCCGCCGGGTCGGCGACGCCAACGACGCCGCGCGCATCCAGCCGGTGCGCGACGGCTTCCTCAACGCCATCCAGCAATATCCGTGGACCGAAGGCGCGCTCTATCAAGTCTATACTGCGCCCGGCCAGATCACGGACATCACCTTGCAGGAAGGTGAGCAACTCGTGGGGCCGGGGCCGGTTGCGGCCGGCGACACGGTGCGGTGGATCATCGGCGACACGGAGAGCGGCAGCGGCGCGACCGCGCGCGTGCATATCTTGGTGAAACCCACCCGGCCGGACCTTGCCACCAACCTCGTCATCAACACCGACCGGCGCACCTATCATCTGGAGCTGCGCGCCACGCCCGCTACCTACATGGCGTCCGTGTCCTGGACCTATCCGCAGGACCAGCTCATCGCCTTGCAAGGCCGTAACGCCGCTGCCGCCGCTGCCATGCCGGCCGCGACCGGCGTGGATGTGATGGCGCTCAATTTCCGCTACCGGATCGAAGGCGACCGCGTGCCGTGGACGCCAGCCCGCGCCTTCGACGACGGGCGGCAAGTGTTCATCGAGTTTCCGGCCGGGATCTCGCAGGGCGAGATGCCGCCACTGTTCGTGACCGGCGCGCGTGGTGACGCCGAGTTGGTCAATTATCGCGTGCAGGGCCGCTACATGATGGTCGATCGCCTTTTTGCCGCCGCCGAGCTGCGTCTGGGCGATCGGCGCACCGAGCAGCGCGTCCGCATCGTGCGCGATGACGGACGGAGGGCGCGGCCGTGACCGACAGCCACGATCCGACCGTCGAGGATCGGCCCGCCCCGCAGTCGGCCCGCTCCGATCCGACGGCGTTCCAGCTTCGCGGCGATCCACCCCGCGTCATGCGGCTGTCGCGCAAGGCGCTCGCCGTCGTCGGCGTCGCCGCCGGGCTCGGCATAGGTGGTTCGCTGATCTATGCGCTGCGGCCGCCGGGCGATCGAGCTGCGCAGGAACTCTACAACACCGACAACCGCGCCACGGCAGAGACCATCACGTCGGGACCGCGCGACTACGCACAGGCACCCCGGCTCGGCCCGCCGCTTCCCGGCGACCTCGGCCGCCCGATCGTGTCGGCGCAGCAGCGCGGCGAGGAAGTGCCCTTGCCGCCGATCGGCGCGCAGCCCGGCCCGCCCGATCCCCGCGCACAGGCGGCGGAAACCGCTCGGCAGCGCGCGGTGCAGGAACGCGATGCGGCTCGCACCAGCTCGGTCTTCCTTGGCAGCGGCGGCGCGCGGGCGAGTGGGGAGCCGGTCTCGACGCCGGGCTTGCCGGGGCCTTCCGCGCAGGAACTAGCGCAGCAGGCGGCGCAAGGCGACCAGGCTGGCAAGCGCGCCTTCATGGGACAGGCGGCCAACCAGCGCACGGTCAGCGTCGAGCGCCTGACCGCGCCTGCCTCGCCCAACATCGTGCAGGCCGGCAGCATCATCCCGGCTGCGCTCATCACGGGCGTCCGCTCGGACCTACCCGGCCAGATCACGGCCCAAGTGACGGCCAACGTCTATGACAGCCCCACGGGGCGCATCCTCCTCATTCCGCAAGGCGCGCGGCTCATCGGCGAGTATGACAGCGAGATCGCCGCCGGGCAGACGCGCGTGCTGCTCGCATGGGATCGGCTCATCATGCCGGACGGCCGCTCGATCGTTCTCGAGCGCCAGCCCGGCGCCGACGGCGTGGGGTTCGCGGGCCTACAGGACCGCGTGAACCAGCATTGGGGCAATCTGCTCAAGGCCGCCGCCGTTTCGACACTGTTGGACGTCGGCGCAGAGCTGGGCGCAGACAGCGAAGACGACCTGACCCGCGCGCTGCGCCGGGGATCGCAGGACACCGTCAATCAGACTGGCCAGCAGATCGTGCGGCGGCAGCTCAACGTGCAGCCCACGCTCACCATCCGGCCGGGGCATCCGCTTCGCGTGGTGATCACGCGCGACTTGGTGCTTGAACCTATCGGAGCGACACGATGACGAAACTGAAGCTGGGAGCCTTGGCCGATGACCGGCCGGTCAAACTGACGGTTGAGCTACCCGCCACCGTCCACCGCGATCTCGTGGCTTATGCCGCCGCACTCGCGAGTGAGACCGGCGCGGAGGCCGTGACGCCCGAGAAGCTGATCGCGCCGATGGTCAGCCGGTTCATGGCGAGCGATCGGGGGTTTGTACGCGGTCGGCGCGGCGCGAAGGACTAACCGCGCTAGTGCTCAGTTGCCGAGGAAACGCTTGCGACGCTCGGCGGCATCGACCTTGATGAGCGCCTCCTCGGCGTTCGTGCATTCACCCCCGCGCACCGAACCGTCACGACAGCCGGCGACGACCTGACGGGCTTCGGCGACGTTCGCCACGAAATACTGCGTGCTTCTCGCTTGAGCCGACGCAGGTGCCGCGCCGACCGCGACCGTCTTGTTGGCCGGTGGCATTATCACCGGGCGAAGGATGAATCCGCCGGTGAAGCCAACGACCAAAGTCACCAGCACGATAATGCGTGTCTTGCCCTGCAACATGGCGGATTACTCCCAGAATTACCCAATTATCCTATTGCAATCTATGCGAAAAATCAAAGGACAGCGCGTAGCGCATCTTGATAAAGCCGAGGAATCTACGAAGCGCCGGGTTGCGATTTTCGTCTCGCCAATAGCCCGCATATCCCGCCAGCGCCGGGCCTTGCTCGCCGTGGATCGGGCGATAGACGAGATCCGGGTAGCGCGCGCCGGTCGAGCCCTCGCAAACGATGCTGACCGCCGACCCACCGCCGAGAATGCTCAGGATCGTCTCGCGGCTGCACTGGTGCATCTGAATGTCCGGGGTGACGCCCGACACGGCCAGACGCCCCAGCAGCATGTCGCGCATTTCCGCGCCCGGATCGGCCGCCGGAAGGTAGAAGCGCTCCCCGCGCAAATCGGTCCAGTGAACGACGTCCCGTTCGGTCAACGGGTGCGTCGCCGGCAGCGCCGCCAGCATCCGCTCGCTCCACAGCGGCTCGCACCGGAAACCGTCATGGCTGGTCGCGCCCATCAAAATCGCGATGTCGATCTCGCCGGTGTCCAGGCCGGCAAGAAGAACACTGCGGTCGGCCTCGACGCATTGCACCTCGACATCGGGATTGGCGGCTCGCCAACTCATCATGGTCGCGCGCAGGTTGCCTGCCGAGACCGAGCTATTATGCCCGAGCATAAGCCCACCCGCCCGGCCTTGTCCGGCAGCGCGCATCATCGCCACCAGCTTGTCGGCAGTCGCCACCATCGGCTTCGCGCCGCGAATGAACGCAGTGCCGGCAAGCGTCATCCTGACTCCGGCCCGCGAGCGCTCAAAGATCGGCATTCCAATCGAGCGTTCTAGCTTTGAGATAGCGCGGCTCAGCGTCGACTGCTCGACATCGAGAGCGCGGGCTGCGCGATAAAAGCTGCCGTGATCGGCTGCGGCGATTGCGTAACGGAGCTGCCGAATATCAAAGGCCATGGTACGGGGTTGCGACTGGAGTTCGCATACTGCCTACTCAGACAATCTTATCGTGGAAGGCAGGCCAGGATGGCTAAAAACCGCGTCTGCAAAGGCAGGCTTACCGAAGCGAGGCTTTTTGCCTGAAACCCCAATCGGCTCGCGTGGAATACCAAGGAGGTTGGTATCGATCTTGCCAT
>Ga0116141_10005100_pt1 | contig 11003 bp, 7 predicted proteins | sample AD_UKC097_MetaG_FD_89744 | JGI IMG/M metagenome (GOLD analysis project Ga0116141, IMG submission 89744) | Active sludge microbial communities of municipal wastewater-treating anaerobic digesters from USA - AD_UKC097_MetaG | ecosystem: Engineered > Bioreactor > Anaerobic > Digestate | place: USA... | reverse complement strand
CGTCGTCGAAGCCGGTACCACTCACGGTGACGAAGTAGGTTCCGGGCTGGGGCAGGCGGATCTCGTAATGGCCGTCGGGCTCAGGCCAGGCGGTGTCGACCCAGCTTCCGCCGTCGCTCCATACCCGGACCCAGGCGTTCGTCACCGGGCTGCCGGTTCCAGAGTCGGTCACGGTCCCCCTGATCCCCCCGCAGGCGTCGAGGACGAAGTCGACGCCGGTCTGGTGACCCCCGGCGGTGACCGTCAGCGGGTCGCCGGTGAGCGGATCGCAGCCGTCGGGCGCGCCGCCCGGGCAGGGGATGTCGTCCCACAGCTCGTCCTGGAGCGGGACTCCGTAAGGGTACGCAATTGTGGTGAGGTAGTAGGTGCCTGACGGCAGCCAGTCCACCGCGTATTGGCCGGCAGAGATGTACCCAAACCCGAGGCTCGCGCCGGCGACGGACCACACGCCGACGTCCCCGTAGACGGGATCGCCGGCGTCCGTGCGGGTCACCTCCCCGCTGATGGTGGCCGGGTTGCCGACCGAGAGCTGGTACGCGCCGATGGCTCCATTCATACCCGCCAGCCGGATCAGGTACTGCTGGCCGGCGTCCGCCCAGAACGACACGCCGGACTGGAGCCCCTGGATGTCGTCGTTGCACTCGAGCTGGTTGGCGAAGGTTCCGGGACACGCCGTGTGCACCGACAGCACGGTGTCGTAGGAGGATCCGAGCGTGTCCACGGCGACCTGACCTGAGGCGGCGGCGACGTAGCGGAACCAGACGTCGGGCGAGAGCATCGAGGCTCCGCAGGACGCCTGTCCGTCGTTGGTGGCGGCGCTGGAGTCGCCAACGTACACCCCACCCATCGCGGCCAGGTCCGCGTGGGTGCAGAGGTCGTTGGGTGGCGCCATCGTCTTTGCGTGCCCCACCCGATGCGCCCGGCTCGCCCTCTGCCTCGCGGGAGGAGCGAAGGTGCCCTCGGCTGCGAGCCGGAGGTTCGACACCTCGAGCGCGAGCGCGTGGACCTTGGCGGCGACCACCTCGCGATCTGAGGGGGCGAGCCCGCGAACGGCGGCTTCGAGAGCTTCGACGTTGGCGCTGAAGCGTCTGGCGTCGCTTGCGACCGCCGAGCAATCGAGCGCGCCGCGCTCGAGGTTGAGCCGCGCCAGCTCGATTCGCCGCTGGATGCGCAGGTCGAGCGCCTGGATCCTGGCCAGGATCTCCTCCTCGGACCTGGGCTCTGCCGCCGCACCGGTTTCCGTCATTGCGATCAGCAGGGTGAGAGCGATCGCCCACCCCGCGGTCAGACCTCGGGTCACAACCAGCGCTCGCATGCCGTCGCTCCTTCCCGCAGCGAGATCAGACCACGGTCCCCAGCCTCCCTGGGATCTCGCGCCGAGCGTGGACACGGGACGTGCCCAATATGATGGTTATCACGTTGCGGCGATTCTACCACCGCTGGCGGCCGACCGTGGGGCGGCGCCCACTGCGGGAAGGTGGTGACCCGGACCGGGCTCCCGGCGGGCGTTCAGCTGCGCAGCCGCGCCGCGAACTCGTTCGCCTTGGCCCGCACCCGCTCCTCGTCGACGGTCGTCGCCTGCCAGTCCCGGACCACGACCCGGCCGCGCACGAGCACGTGGCGGACGTCGGCAGCGCGGGCCGCGAACACGATGTGGGAGAACGGGTCGTAGATCGGCGTCGCGTGGGCTCGGCCGGTCTCGAGACAGATCAGGTCCGCCTCCATGCCTTCGCGCAGGGTGCCGATGCGGCCATCGAGGCCGAGCACCCGCGCGCCGCCGACCGTGACCAGCTCGACCATCGTGCGCGCCGGCAGCACGGTCGGGCTGCCGGCGACCCCTTTGTGGAGCAGCGACGCGATCTGCGCGTCGCGCAGCAGGTCGAGGGTGTTGTTGGAGGCCGCGCCGTCGGTCCCGAGGCCGAGCTTGACGCCCCTTGCGACCATCGCCGGCGCCGGCGACACCCCTGAGGCGAGCTTGAGGTTGGAGACCGGGTTGTGGGCCACGCCGACGTCGAACTCGAGCAGCAGCTCGACGTCCTCCGGCGACACGTGCACACAGTGCGCCGCGACCGTGCGCTCGGACAGGACACCGAGGTCCGCGAGGTAGGCGACCGGCGACAGGCCCTTGTCGCTGAGCGAGCGCTCGACCTCCCAGCGCGCCTCGGCGAGGTGGATCTGCATCGGCACCTCGTACTCCTCGGCGAGCTCGGCCTCCCGGACGAGGTTGGGCGCGGACACCGAGTAGGGCGCGTGGGCGGCGACCGACGGCGTGACCAGCGGGTGGTCGCGAAACGCCTCCAGGAGCTCCCGCTGCCGGGCGAACATCTCGTCGGTGGTCGCGCAGCGAGGGGTGGGGAAGTCGATCAGCGACTCGGCGACGACGCCGCGCATCCCGGCCTCGGCGAGCACCGCGGCCACCTCGTCGCCGAAGAAGTACATGTCGGTGGTGGTGGTGACCCCGGCGCGCAGCTGCTCGGCCACCGCGAGCTCGGTCCCGAGCCGGACCGTTTCGCGGTCCATGTGGGTCTTCTCGGCCGGCCAGATGTGGCCCTCCAGCCACTCCTTGAGCGGCAAGTCGTCGGCGATCCCCCGCAGCAGCGTCATCGCCAGGTGGGAGTGGGTGTTGACCAGGCCCGGAAGGATGATGCAGCTCGACGCATTGATCAGCTCGCCGGTGGGCGCGAGGTCGAGCAGCTGCTCGGCGGGCCCCACGGCGGCGATGGTGCCGTCGGCGATCGCAACCGCCCCATTCGCGATCGGCTCGCGGCCCTCCTCCATCGTCAGGACGGTGCCGCCCAGCACGATCGTGTCCCAGTTCGCGGCGTCGGTCATCGGCTCCTCCACCGGGCCGGCCCGGAGCCACGATTGTAGCGGAGGAGGGCTGCTGGTCCGGGCGGGGCGTCGTGCTCGTGCCCGCTCCCGTGCCCGTTCCCGTTCCCGCTCGCTCGCTCCGTCCTCGAGTTCGCTTCGCGCCGATGCTCTGGAAGCGCTCCCCGAGGACGGGAACGGGAACGGGATCGGGAACGGGCACGGGCGCGCTTCGGAAGCGGAAGCGGGCGCGGAAGCGGAAGCGGGTAAGTGGACTTGCCGCCGGCCCCTACTCCTCGGGGCCCTCCTTGAGGCGGCGGAGGTCCCGGCGCTCCCGCTTCTTGGGGGCGCCGGCGCCGGGCGGGCGCCGGAGCGGCGCTCCCAGCCGCTGCAGGCGGCGCAGCTCGACCTCCTCCCGGGTCGGCGGCGGCGTGTGGTCGATGTAGAGCTCGCGGGCGCTCGCCCGGGCGACGTTGCGGTCGGCGATCCCGGCCACCTCGACGATCCGCCACCGTCCGGCCGGCAGGGAGATGCGAATCCGGTCGCCCGGGCGGATCAGCCGGTGGGGCTTGCCGCGGTCGCCGTTGACCTCGACCCGTCCGAGCGCGCAGGCTCTCTGTGCCTGGGACCTCGACTTGAACAGGCAGGCGACGTCGAGCCAGACGTCGAGGCGGACGGCGGGGGCATCGGCCATGGGACCGGGGCCGCCGCTACTCCGCCGGCAGGTCCACGGCGGCGCGGCCCATCGCCTCGTACTCGAAGCCGCACTCGCGCATCTTCTCGGGCTGGTAGACGTTGCGGAGGTCGACCACGGCGGGCCGCGCCAGCAACGAGCGGACCCGCTCGAGGTCGAGCGACCGAAACTGGTTCCACTCGGTCACGATCACCAGCAGATCGGCGCCCTGGGCCGCGTCGTACGAGTCGCTGCAGTAGTGGACCCCTGCCGGCAGGAGCGGGCGGGCGTTGTCCATCGCCACCGGGTCGAAGACGCGGACGGCGGCGCCGCCATCGACGAGCGTCCGCACCAGAGGGATCGCCACCGACTCCCGCATGTCGTCGGTCTCGGGCTTGAACGAGAGGCCGAGCAGCGCCACGACCTTGCCGGCCGGCCCGCCGGGGATTGCCGCTAGCACCTTCTTCACCGACCGTTCCTTCATCCGCTCGTTGACCTCGATCACGGTCTCGACGATCTCGAACGGGCGGCCTGCGCTGCGCGCGATGTCGGCCAGCGCCTGGGTGTCCTTCGGGAAGCACGAGCCGCCGTAGCCGGGGCCCGGGTGCAGGAACTTGGGGCCGATCCGGCGGTCGAGCCCCATCCCCTTGGCGACATGGTGCACGTCGGCGCCGAGGCGCTCGCACAGCTCGGCCACCTCGTTGATGAAGGTGATCTTGGTGGCAAGGAAGGCGTTGGAGGCGTACTTGATCAGCTCCGACGACTCCACGTTGGTGATCACGAACGGCGTCTCGATCAGGTAGAGCGGCGAGTAGATGTCCTTCATGATCGCCACCGCCTGGGGATCGCGGGCGCCGATCACGACCCGGTCGGGTCGCATGAAGTCCTCGATCGCCGACCCCTCGCGCAGGAACTCCGGGTTGGAGACGACCGAAAACGGGAACGCGTTCCCGGTGCGCTTGCGGATGATCCCCTCGATGAGCTGGCCGGTCCCGATGGGAACCGTCGACTTGGTGACGACCACCTTGTACCCGGTCAAGTTGTCGGCGATCGACTCGGCGACCTGGATCACGTACGAGAGGTCGGCCGAGCCGTCCTCCTTGGGCGGCGTGCCGACCGCGATGAACACGGCGAGCGCGCGCTGGATGGCGGTCTTCAGATCGCCGGTGAAGTGGAGCCGGTCGGCCTTGGCGTTCTTGGCGACCAGCGCGTCGAGGCCGGGCTCGTAGATCGGCATCTCGCCGCGGAGCAGCATGTCGATCTTCCGCTGATCGTTGTCCACGCAGGTGACGTTCATGCCGAGGTCGGCGAGGCAGGCGCCGGTCACCAGGCCAACGTACCCCGTTCCGACGACGCAGATGTGCATTCGAAGCCTCCGCTCGCGTCCGCGAGTGGAGGATGTTAGCAGAACTCGCGCGTCGCCTCGACGGGCTCGTGCAGTGCGTCAACCCGTCTCCGTGCCCGCTCGTTCGCGCCGTTCTCGAGTGCGCTTCGCGCAGATCTTCTTCCGGCGCTCCCCGTGGGTGCCACCTTCGGCGATTTCAGGTCTCAAGCACCTCTTGAGGAAATCCGTTGTTCCGAAATCGCCAGAGATGGCACGCCCGCATGACGCCCTCTCCTCGTACTCGCCTCGCCCCTCGAGCGCGGAAGCGGCGGCGCATTGGCTCGGAGAGGGGGACGGGAACGGGGACGGGAACGGGGACGGGGACGGGGCGGGCGGGCCCCTATCCCCCAGATCCCAGATCCTTGCCCCTATACTTCTCCCATGCTGTTCCCGATCCGCGACTCGATCGCGCCCCGGACGGCGCCGGTGGTGAACATCGGGCTGATCGTGGCCTGCTGCCTGGCCTTCGTCTACCAGCTGATCCTCGGCGGCGACGTCGAGCGGCTGTTCTCCGCCGCGGCCTTCATCCCGGCGCGGCTGTTCGGCTCGCTGCCGGCGGCCGCCGCCGGCATCCCGGACTACGGCATCGCCGGCAACCTGGTGACCATCGTGGCGTCGATGTTCATGCACGGCGGCTGGCTGCACATCATCGGCAACATGTGGTTCCTGTACGTGTTCGGCGACAACGTCGAGAGCGCCCTCGGCCACCTCCGCTACCTCGCGCTCTACCTCGGCGGCGGCACGGCGGCGGCCCTCGCCCACGCGGTGGCCGAGCCGTCATCGACAGTGCCCACGGTCGGTGCCTCCGGGGCGATCGCCGCCGTCCTTGGCGCCTACCTGGTGATGTACCCCCACTCGCGGATCCACACCCTGGTCTTCCTCGGCTTCTTCATCACCGTCACCGAGCTGCCGGCGGCGGTGATGCTGGGCTTCTGGTTCGTCCTCCAGTTCCTCCAGGGCGCGCTGTCCTTGGCGGCGCACCCGCAGGCGGGTGGGGTCGCCTGGTTCGCCCACGTCGGGGGCTTCGTGGCCGGTCTCGCTGCCGCGTGGTGGGTGCGGGCGCGGGGGCGGCTGCAGCGGCCCGCGCAGCGCTACCAGATCTGGTACCGGCACTGAGCCCGGCGAGACCTCGCAGCAAGTACCGTCTGCCCTCGTTCCCGTTCCCGTTCCCGTCCCCGCACCCGGACGGGGCAATCGAGCATCAAGCGCGCCTCGTTTCGCTCGAGCCACATCAGAAGGCCCGACGACGTTCGGTTGCTTCGGGAGCGGGAGCGGGAACGGGAACGCTTCGGAAGCTGGCGTGTGGGCGGACCAGGCCCGGGCCCGCCGGGTTATCCTGTGCCCCTGGAGGTGGCCGCCGATGCCGGTTCCGCTGCTCGATCTCACGCGCCAGTACCGCCCGCTCCGGGAGCAGATCCGCGAGGCCATCGACCGGGTCTGCGACAGCCAGCACTTCATCCTCGGGCCCGAGGTCGAGGCCTTCGAACGGGAGGCCGCGGCGGCGCTGGGGGTGGCCCACGCGGTCGGTGTCAGCTCGGGCACCGACGCCCTCCTGGCCTCGCTGATGGCGCTCGGGGTGGGGCGCGGCGACGAGGTGGTGGTCCCCACCTTCACCTTCTTCGCGACCGCCGGGGTGGTCGAGCGGCTGGGTGCCAGGCCGGTGTTCGTGGACGTCACGGCCCATGACTACTGCATGGACCCGGCGGCGCTGGCGGCCGCGATCTCACCGCGCACCAAGGCGGTGATCCCGGTCCACCTGTTCGGCCAGGCGGCGGACATGCCGTCAATCGCGGCCGCCGCCGGGGCGGCGCCCATCGTCGAGGACTGCGCGCAGTCGTGGGGAGCGGACCTCGATGGCCGGATGACCGGCGGCCTCGGCGTGATGGGGGCCTTCTCCTTCTTCCCGTCGAAGAACCTCGGCGGATTCGGCGACGGCGGGCTCGTCACCACCGGCTCCGCCGAGCTCGCGCAGGTGCTCAAGGAGCTGCGCATGCACGGCCAGTCTGGCCCCTACGAGCATCCGCGGGTCGGCGGCAACTTCCGCCTCCACGCCCTCCAGGCGGCGGTGCTCCGGGTCAAGCTGCCCCACGCCGCGGCCTGGGTCGAGGGGCGGCGGCGCAACGCGGAACGCTACCGCGTGCTGTTCGACGAGGCCGGCCTGGACGGGGTCGTCGAGCTGCCCGAGGCCCTGCCCGGCCGCGGCCACACCTTCAACCAGTTCGTGGTGCGTGCTCCCAGGCGCGACGAGCTCAAGGCGCGGCTCGCGGCGCAGGGCATCGGCTGCTCGGTCTACTACCCGCTGCCGCTCCATCTGCAGCCGTGCTTTGCGCACCTCGGGCACCGCGCGGGGGACTTCCCGGTGGCCGAGCGGGCGAGCCGCGAGGTGCTGGCGTTGCCGGTCTTCCCGGAGCTCGCGGAGGGCGAGCTCGCCACCGTCGTCGAGATCGTCGCGGACTTCTATCGGTCGACGTGATCGTGGCCATGGAGCGAGGCAGACGCACGCGATGAGGGTCCTGATCGTCGCCAGCCGCTTCCCGCTGCCGCCCTGGCGCGGCAACCAGGTGCGCACCACCGAGTGGCTGCGGGCGCTCGCCGCCGAGGACGTCGCGCTGGTCTGCCCGAGCCCGGCCAGGTCGCAGCTCGTCGGTGAGCTGCGGCGCGACCGCCTGGCGCTGTGGACGCACGGGTCGGGCCCGGTCGCGGTTGGGAGCGCCCTGGTCGGGTCGGCGGCCGGCGGGCGTCCGTTCCAGGAGGGGCTGTACGCGACCGGGTCGGCGCGGCGGGCGCTGTCCCGCGCGGTCCGCGAGCACCGGCCAGACGCCGCCATCGTCCAGATGGTCCGCTGCGGCTGGGCGCTCGACCAGCTCGGCCGCGAGGCCCCTGGTCTGCCGGTGCTGTTCGACGCGATCGACGCCATGGGCCTCCACTTCGACCGCGAGTCGCGGTTCGCGCACCCGGTGCTGCGGCCGCTGCTGCGGGCCGAGGCCGGCCGCTGCCGCCGCCGCGAGCGCGAGCTCGCGGGCCGGGCCGCCCTCGCGGTCGCGGTCTCGGCGCGGGACCTCGATGCGATCGGCGCCGAGTCCGGGCGGGTGGTGCCGGTGTCGGGCCGGCCGGTCGCGGCCCCGCCCGGCGGCCGGCCAGGGCCCCGGGTCCTGCTGTCCGGGAACCTCGGCTACCGGCCGACGGTGCGCGGCGCCGAGTGGTTCGCGGCCGAGGTCTGGCCCCGGATCGCGTCCCTGGTCCCGGAAACGCGGTGGGTGCTGGCCGGCGCGCGCCCAGCCGCCGCCGTCCGCAGGCTCGGCCGGCTGCCCGGGGTCGAGGTCCACGGTGATGTCGCGGACCTCGGCCCGTTCCTCGCCTCGGCGACGGTGGCGATCGCCCCGATGGCGAGCGGCTCCGGGGTGCCGATGAAGGTCCTCGAGGCGTGGGCGTCGGGCGTGCCGGTGGTCGCGCATCCGTGGACCGCCGCCGGGCTGGCCGCCGACGCGCGCGACGCGCTGGTCGTTGCGGAGAGCGCGGAGGAGTGGCGGCAGGGGGTGGTGGCTCTGCTGTGCGACCAGCCGGCGGCCGCCCGGCTGGCCGAGCGCGGCCGCGAGCTGTGGCGCCGGACCTACCACCCGGAGCAGGTGGACGCGGCGCTGCGCGCCGCCCTGGTCGCGGCCAGGAGCGCTCAGGTAGGCTGCAGGTGACACCCCGTCGCCCCGGGGGGACGAGGCCGGCGAGGCTGGCCGCTCCAGGCGGCGAAACGGCTGGCACCCTTCGTGCGTACCTTCTCGAGCGGCAGGCCGCCGAGGTTCGCCTCTCTGTCAGCGGGCGGTGGTAGGTTGGGACGCCGGTCGGCCGGGAAGGCGGCTCGGGCCGCGCCAGGTTGTCCGGAGAGTCTGGTCGAGGGAACGGAGGGATGATGGCGACACCGATTCGTGATGCGATTCGCCGCGCGCCGATCGGCTGCCTGGCGGCGGCCTGCTTCTCCCTGCTGGCGGCACGGCCGCTCGCTTCTCAGCAGGAGGTCCCGGACGTCCCGCCTGCCCAGACGCCGGTGTTCACCGAGCAGGTGGAGGTCAACGTCGTCAACCTCTACGTCACCGTCGTCGACCGCAAGGGCGAACCGGTGCAGGGGCTGACGGCGGCCGACTTCCGGATCGAGGAGGCCGGCCAACCGATGGAGATCACCAACTTCTCGGCCATCGGCACGGTCGAGGTCGGGATCTCGGAGGCAGCGGCGCCCGCCGCGGCGGCGCCTGCGGCCCCCTCCGCGCCGCCCGGTGCTGCGCAGCGGCCGCCGTCCCAGGTGGCGGTGGTCTTCGACCACACCGGGCTGGAGAAGCGGCAGCGCACGCGCGTGCTCAAGGCGTTGGTGCCGTGGGCGGGCAGCGCGACCGCCGGCGGCGGCCGGGTCATGGTGGCGGTGCTCGAGCCTTACCTCAAGATCCTGCAGCCGCTCACCTCCGATCCGTCGCTCGTGATCTCGGCGCTCGAGGAGGTCAACCAGCGCCCGACGCAGGGCGACATGATCAAGAGCTCCAAGCGGATGCTGACCAGGGGCATCCAGGCGGTCCAGGCGGTGTCCACCGAGTTCGACCACACGCAGCCGACGTCGCGCCCGGGCGGTGGTGGGGGAGGCGGCGGCGGAGGGGGCGGCGGCGGAGGCGGCTCCTCGGGCGGCGGATCGGGCCCGTTCACGGTGGCCCAGACGGTGGAGTCCACCGCCCTCGGCGAGCAGCAGGCCAGGGCCTACTTGAACCAGATCGAGATCCTGCGCCGCCAGGAGCAGGAGCGCGTGGGTGCGACGTTGATCGGCATCGACCGGCTGATCCGCGGCATGACCGGGCTGGCCGGGCGCAAGGACGTGCTGTGGGTCACCGAGGACCTGATGGTGCAGCCTGGCCTCGATCTCTACCAGGTCTACTTCACCAAGTTCAGCAACCTGTCGCAGAAGCTCAACCTGACGCAGCCCCAGATGTGGGGGACCGAGCTGCAGCTGCAGCGGGAGTTCCGGTACATCGCCGACATCTCCCAGATCGCCGGCACCGTGCTCCACCTCGTCGACGCCTCGGATCGCGATCGGGAGGCCGCGTCCGCCGACTTTGGCGCCTCCGACGCCGTCTCGCAGTCGCTGTCCGACCCGCGCGGTGCGGGCGCCACCGGGGGCTACGACTTCGCCTCGATGAGGATCCTGTCGGAGGGCGGCGCCTACCTGGCGGACGCGACCGGCGGCATCGCCTTCGGGGGCAGCCGGAACTTCGACGAGTTCTTCGAGAGGCTCGGCGGGGTGCTGGGCTCCTACTACTTCATCGGCTACCGCAGGCCGGTACCGCCCGACGGCAAGGCCCACGATGTCACGGTCCTCCTCGCGCGCGACGACCTCCGGGTGCGGACCCACGAGCGCGTCCCCAACCCGACCGCCGACCAGCGGCTCGGCGACATCGCCGCGTCCCGCCTCCTCATCAACGAAGGCCCGAACCCGCTCGAGCTCGAGGTCTCGCTGGGCAAGACCGAGCCGGCCGAGGGCGAACGCTACATCCAGGAAGTCCGGCTCGAGATCCCGGCCCGGAATTTGCTGCTCGTCCCGGATGGCACCGACCAGGTGGGCTCGCTCGCGGTCGCCGTGGTCGCGGGCGACGCCGGCGGCAACCCGCTGCCGGCGAGGCTGCTCCAGCTGACGGTCCGGCTGCCGTCCGATCGGCTGAGCCAGAGCACGGTGGCGATGGCGCGGCTTCGGTTGATGGTCGAGCAGGCGTCGACCCGGCTCGCGGTCGCGGTCCGCGATCAGCGGTCCGGGAGCGAGGCGTCGGCGCTGGTGGAGACGGGGCCCTGACCCGCGGGGGTGCGGCGCGGTGGTCAAGTTCCTGACCCTCCTGGCCGGCCTGGTGGTCGGGGTGGAAAACGTCGAGGTCGCGGTGATCGAGCCCGCGGCGAGGGTGGAGCTGCGGCTCAACGGCCGGGTGGTGGCCGGTACATCGGCCCCGCCGTGGGTCCTCAGGTGTGACTTCGGCCGCGAGCTGCACCCCGGCCTAGTCGAGGCCGTTGCCTTCGACGAGTCCGGCCGCGAGCTCGGGCGCGACGCGCAGCGCGTCAACCTCCCGGAGAGCCGCGCCGAGGCGGCCATCGTGCCCGAGACCGACGAGTCCGGCCGGG
>Ga0116141_10005098_pt1 | contig 11004 bp, 9 predicted proteins | sample AD_UKC097_MetaG_FD_89744 | JGI IMG/M metagenome (GOLD analysis project Ga0116141, IMG submission 89744) | Active sludge microbial communities of municipal wastewater-treating anaerobic digesters from USA - AD_UKC097_MetaG | ecosystem: Engineered > Bioreactor > Anaerobic > Digestate | place: USA... | reverse complement strand
CGGTCAGGTCTCTGGAAAGATTTCCTGCGTAGATGTTCATACTCTACTCTCCTTTTAAAGTTTACGTTATAAAGGAGAGGAGTATGCCGATAAGGGCCCGTGCCCTCTACCTTTATAATCGAGGAGGTATTATAGCATATAATTCAAAAACAAGTTATCACTGCAAAAAAATTTTTTTCAGGCAGGCCAGAAGCGGCTGGAAAGAGAGGTCAACTCCTCCAGATCTATAAGAAATGAGCCGGCTATGCTATAAAATATAAGAGAGACACAATCAAATTTGGCGGACGGAAGCCTGCTGCCACTGGTCTTGAACTGATAGAAAGGCCGAGTCCGGAAAGGGGAAGGAACATGAGCTTCGGGGAAAACAAAAAGCAAAGCCAGAAACGGTTGGCTGGAGAATCCATTTTCTTCTGGCTGGGTACTCTGGCTGCCATTTTGTTAATCGGTTCTTTGAACTGGTTAAGTGCTTCAGCGGCCGAGCAACAAGCCAGTAGACGTATCAGACCTGTGCGCGACGACGTTGGCTTCAGCTGGAATGCCAACAGCATGAAAATACTGGTCGACTATCTGGCTGCCAATGAACAGGAAACTTTTCGAAGTGAAGGGCTGGTCGCGGCTATTTCGCCTCATGATGATTATCTTTTAGCCGGGCGCATCTATTATCCACTTTTCAATCTGATCAGAACCAAAGAAGTGGTTATTTTTGGCGTTACCCATGGAACTGTTCGTCAGGAAATTAAAGGCCTCGATAGTGTCTTGATTCTTGATGATTATGATTTATGGCCCGGCCCCTTAAAGCCGGTTCAGGTTTCCCCGCTTCGTGAATATATTAAAAAGAATTTAAAGCCTGCTTATTTTGTCGTTAAAGATCAGGCTCATGAGCTGGAACATTCGATTGAAGCCCTGCTGCCCTTCCTTCAATATTTCAACCCGGAAGTAAAAATTACACCTGTCATGGTGGCGCCCATGCCTCTGGATAAAATGGAAGAAATAAGCAGCGAGCTGGCCCGGGTAATTGCAAATTATATGAAAGAGAAAAAACTGGTAGCGGGCCGTGACATTTTCTTTTTGATTTCAGCTGACGGCAACCATTATGGAAAGGACTTCAATAACCTGGCTTTTGGCGAAGGACAGGAAGCCTGGGAAAAAGCGCGTGCTTTTGACCAGAAACTGATCTCCAGCTATATGACTGGAATTATTGACAAACAGAAAGTGGCTGGCCTGACCGCTGAGTTCTGGGGTAAAACTTATCTGGACTACAAAAATTCCTACTGGTGCGGGAAATATTCCATTCCTTTCGGCCTCTTAGCTTCAGAAAAAATTAGCCAGGAGACCGCTGGCCGGAAGCTAAAAGGAGAACTCATTCGCTATTCTGATAGTTATAGCGAAGGCGCTCTACCGCTTAAAAAAATTGGTCTGGGAACAACCGCACCTTTTTCTCTGCGCCACTGGGTAAGCTACGCGGCCATTGGCTATTATCTTGACTGAGCTGCCAGTCGGCTGACAGAATCGGCAGAAGACTTTTTTAAGCTTTGCCCAGCACCATGGCCAGCAGAGCCATCCTGACGTACAGACCGTACTCCATTTGTCGAAAATAAGCGGCCCTTGGATCCTTATCAACCTCCATCGAAATTTCATTGACACGAGGCAGAGGGTGCATGATAATCATCCGCTCCTTAGCTTCTTCCAGAGTTTTCGGCGTAATGACATAAGCATCTTTGACCTTCTCATACTCTTCCAGATTTTCAAACCTTTCTCTCTGTACGCGGGTCACATATAAAACATCCGTTTCCGGCAAAACACCCTCCAGAGTGCGGTGCTCTTCCTGAGGCAGACACTTTTCACCCACCTCCTCAATGACATCGGGTGGCATGCGCAGGGCGTCAGGCGAAACATAATGGAGCCTGATGTTTTCAAACCTGGTCAGCAGGCGAGCCAGGGAATGAACTGTTCGGCCGTACTTGAGATCACCGAGCATGGTTACAGTGAGGTTATCCAGATGGCCGAGCTCCTCCCTGATCGTGAAGACATCCAGGAGGGCCTGAGTGGGATGCTCACCCACCCCATCTCCGGCATTAATCACCGGTTTACCGGCATAGCGGGCAGCCAGAGCGGCCGAACCAACCTCGGGATGCCTGATGACAATTACATCGGCATAGGCAGCCAGAGTGCGCACCGTGTCGGGCAGGCTTTCGCCTTTAGCTACCGAGGAATAACGGACTTCACTGATGGGAATAACCGCCCCTCCCAGACGCTGCATGGCGGCCATAAAGGAAGCAAACGTTCGAGTCGAAGGCTCATAAAATAAGTTGGCCAGAATTTTCCCCTTGAGCAAATCAAAAGTGCCGATTCTTTCCACCATCACCCGCATCTCATGGGCGACGCTGAAGATATATTCGAGGTCCGGCCTGGTAAACTGCCTGACAGAAAGGATATCTTTCCCGTACCAGGGAGCAGTTTGCTGGTCGCCAAAAGGCAGATAAGGACTCTTTGGTTTAGTGGGCATAATATCTCCTTTTTATTCTCACCTTAGATTTTAGCTGGTTTTTGCCTGTCATGGACGAGCTTTATTTTTCTCTAATATATTCACTACCGCCTTCTCTGTCAATTGATTAATAAGGCCATCAATTGAGTTAAAAAACCTGGTTTCAATCTTCAGCCAGTGTGATCCGTGTATTTTCCCAGCCATTGTTCAGCCCGACCCGGGGCCTGGCCGAATGGTCATTAAGGTTTGGACCACGGCCCCAGGCTTATCATTCACTTATGATCATTCAAGCCACTGGCCTGAAAATTCCTGCGAAACGAAGGTTCTTCAATCTGTAGCGAATTAGATTTATAATAAATCAGATAATCAGTAGTTCCGATTGACGGCTCCTTCTGCAAAAGGAAACAGCCGATATCAGATATCAACCGATAAAGGAGGAGAACAATGACGGAAAGAGCAAAACGGATAGCCAGCTGGCTCTTTATTATTATTTTCTTTTTGATTCTGGAACTCTTCTCGGGGCCGGCTCCCCTTTCTGCCCAGAATGTTAATCTGGGTGTATCCTTTGCCGATAGCCGGTTGCTTGGCTTTTATTTTTCTATTTCAAAATATTTTAATGTCCCCTCAGAGACGGTCATTGATATCAGAAGTCGTTACCGCCTGGCCGATGAGGATTTACCGGTAGTCTTCTTTATAGCCAAACAGGCCAGAGTTGAGCCATCACTTATTATAAATCTGCGGTTAAAGGGCCTGAGCTGGTGGGATATATCGGTGCAGTTCGGACTCAATCCTGAGATTTTCTTTGTGCCGGTCACCGTCGTCAAAATCGGACCTCCTTATGGTAAAGCCTACGGTTATTATCGCCACTATCACGGCCAGAAAAAATGGGGGGAGGTCATGTTAAGCGATGAGGATATTATCAATCTGGTCAACCTCAAGTTTCTAGCTGAAATCCATCAGGCAGAGCCGGAGCGGATAATGGAAATGAGAGCCAGGGGCCTGGGGTTTGTGGATATCCACGAGTCGATCCAGATGCAAAAAAATAAGGGACAGGGTCAGGATAAGGGAAAGACAGAAGAGCAAAAAGATAAGTCAGAAAAAAAGGGCAAAGGCAAGAATAAGTAAACAACAATAAATAAATAAGTGGATTTATTGCCTCAAAATTATCGAAGTCTCTATAAATAACTTAGAATATTAGACTTCGTTTTCTGCTTTTATCTACTATCTATTTATATAGTCTTATACGAGTATCTGATTTATACCCGGTCACAAATTTGTCGTCTGAACAATTAGCTGTCAAGAAAAGGACGCGGCTTAAGTGCGATCTCAAAACGTTTTAAAGATAAGGTTTCCATTCCTCTTTTTTAAAGTTTCTGCTTTGAGCTCGAAAGGGTGAGACAAGAATAACCGCCGCTTCTTCTGTCTGCCGGTAGCGACTGTACCTTATGGTCAGAAGAGCGGCTTTTTTTAGCAGTGGCCGGTTAAATATTTCGAGCGACTGACCGGCTTCAACAGTCTCCCTGCCTTTTTCCTCCCCAAACTTGCCAAGGACGAGGCTATCTTTATCTTTATTCTTAAATCTGACGACAGTTAGCGGCCCTTTGAAATCAGGCAGGGTTAAAAGGAGATCAGAAGCCAGAGCTGTGTTTGCTAATTTTTTGTTTTCTTCCTCGTCCCGACCGACGATGATCAGCCCCTCATCTTCAAAAAAAACGCGGCCAAGTTTTATGAGATCAATATCTTCCCGCCGCCACTCGCCTCGCCAGTCCCGGAGTTTTTTGAGCTTCTCCGCAAAAACGGCATCGGTTAAAAGGCACCCTCCAGCAGGAGCAGGATAATCAGTCAGACCATAATAGCGGGCCAGCTCTATCTGCCGCTGGCGACAGCGTCCGGAAAGATCAAGAAGCTGTTGGCGATTGACCAGGCCCAGTTCCTCCGGTCTGGTTGGAGGCAGAAGACGCGCGGAAAGCGGACGGAGGACAAGCCCCCTGGCTTCACCTGATTTCTCAACCAGCTCGAGTGCCTGTCTGTTTTGAGACATAGGCCTTTCCCCCAGAACTTCGCCTGTTGAGATAAAATCAGCTTCGTAGCGAGGAAGAAGTCTGGCCGCCAGTTTCACCATCTGGCCGTGGCAATCAATACAGGGATTTAGATGGCGGCCATAGCCATAGCGAGGCTGCTCAACAATCCGAATCTGTTCTTCTGTGATCTCAGCCAGAATTAAAGGCCAGCTTAGTTTTTCGGCCGCTACCACCGCCCGGCTGGCGTCGAAAAAGACACTTTCAAAAGTCAGACCAACAATCTCCACCCCCTGCTCTTCCAGAACTTTCCCGGCCAGCAAGCTATCCAACCCGCCGGATAGAAGCAGCAGGGTTCTGGCTCTTGATTTTTTTTGACCGGGTAGTCTGATTTCCTTGATTTTCATCTCAAACTGCGATCGGCCATCTCTCTTATTTTTTTCGAACGGGAAGCGCGATGGATCAGATTAAATGTCCAGGGACAGCGAAGGAAAAAAGTTATTATTTTATTGATGCTGCCAGGCACAATAATGACCTTATAGCCACGGAGAGCACGAAGAGAGATTCTTACCACCTCTTCGGCGCTCATCCAGAAGATCTCCGGGACGGCGGAGAGATTAAGTCCGGCTCTCTCATGAAATTCCGTGTGGGTCAGGCCGGGACAAAGGGCCTGGATTCTGATACCGGTATCGTAGAGTTCGGTCTGGAGATTTTCAGAAAACATTAGCTCAAAGGCTTTAGTTGAGCTGTACATTGTTCCAGAAAGCGGAGAGAAGGCAGCGACTGAAGCCACATTGATAATTGCCCCCTGGCGGCGGGCGATCATGGCCGGCAGGGCGGCGCGGGTCAAGATGGTGGTCGCCACCACGTGGACTTTAATCATCTGTTCAGCCTCACCTTTCTCATCAAGGTGAAATTGACCGTGGCCACCGAAGCCGGCGTTATTAATCAGCAGCTCAAGTTCCGGAGTCTGAGCTACTTTTCCGGCTACTCTGTTCAGGTCTTCTTCCAGACTCAGGTCGGCTGGAAAAACTTCTGCGTTAACTCGATACCTGGCCCTGAGGTCTTGTGCCAGATCTTCCAGGCGCTCGCGCCGCTGCGCAACCAGAATCAGGTCGGTGCCGGTCTCAGCCAGCTGGCGGGCATATTCCTGGCCCAGACCAGAAGAAGCACCCGTAATCAGCGCCTTTTTAAATTTATAGTTTATCTTTTTCATCCATTTCTCCTCTTAACCCCATGGCTTGGTGAGTCAATTTCCCATATTATACTTTTTAATGTTTATTAATCGGCTGAAAGACCAATCCAGGCAAATAAATCACCACAGGCCGCCCTCTTTAACTGTCCCGGGGCAGTAACCTCCAGTATCGGTGTTTTTGACTTTCTGCTCTTTGTCCACTGATCGGTTTTTTCACTCTTCTCCTGTTTCTAGTCCTCGACAAAAAACCCTGATCCATAGCTTACCATCGGATCAGGATATTTTCTATTTTATTGATTCAGGAAGAGACAGGCCTACCACACCTAACCGGCGGTCAGCAACCTACTCCAGCTGGCAACTATTTATTTTTAAGTGTCTCCAGAATTTCCCCGAGGAGGCGGACTTCTTCAGAAGGAGCCGGAGCCGGTTGGACAGCTTTTTTCCTGTCCAGCCTCTGCTGGAGCTTTTGCATCGGGACAACAATTCCAAAATAAATGACCACTGCCACGATTAAAAAGTTAACCACGGCATTGACAAATTTCCCCAGTAAAATCGGCCCAAGGACAATACCGGAAAAATCAGGCCGGCCAAAAATAGCTCCGATAAGTGGGGTCAGTACATCGCCTACCATCGAGTTGACAATCTGATTGAAAGCCGCTCCGATGATGACCGCTACAGCCAGGTCAACCACATTACCCCTCATTATAAAATCTCGAAAGCCTTTAAACATCTTATGCCTCCAGCCGTCTCTAAATTGTCATCATTGTAAAAAAAAGCTGTAATTTTATCAACAGAGTTTAACGTCTCGGTTTGACAGCGGATGGTGATCATGGTAAGGTGTGCCCACAGGAAAAGAAAGTTGAAGGCAGTCACCCGGTGGCTAGCGGTTCAGCCGCTTTTATTCTCACTTCTATTTTTCTCATTTTCCACCATTGCTTATCCTGCCTCCACCAGCCAGTTGATTCCCCGGACCAAATTCGGCTCCAGCTGTTTTGCACTGGCTTTCTTATCAGTCCCAGCTTCCGGCCTTCAGGAAGTCACTATCAACTATTATTCTAACCCAGCTAAAGAGCTTGATCTGCTGGTCAAAGTTCTTAAGTTTGAGCGCCAGGCCACTGCCAAGACTCGATCAGGGGAGTTTTTTATCATCGGGATTGTCAGTCAGAAATCTGACCCGATTTCTTCCTGGCTGAGTTCTGATTGGCTGGCTCTCAATGATCGGTTGAAACAGCAACCCATCAGGGTCGGCCAGCTGCCGGTGTCGATTGTTGAAATTGACCTTGATTCTTTCCCGCCGAATCTCCTCGAAGAAAAACTCCGCCAGGAAGCGGTTGATTTCCTTTATTTAGGCACGCTTAGCCCGGAGAAAAGCACAACTCTCATCAAAGATATCTGCCGCCTCTGCTCAAAGCTGAAATTGGGCACATTTACTGCCAACCTGGAGCAGGTTAACTCAGGCGTCGCCCTGGTCTTCTCCCTGACTGGAGCCAACCCCCAGATCATCATCAATCTGGAGGCAGCCAGAGCTCAGGGTTTAAATTTTTCTTCCCGACTATTAAATCTGGTCAATATAAAAAAAGGTTGAGGGAAGCTCGTGGAACCACCAATCAAGAAGGAGAGTCCAACCTCCCCAGATACTATTTCTAATCCTTCTTCCTCTACCACAGTGAATTCACCTGGCTCAAATCCACCCTCTTCCAGTTCTCTGGCTGACTTGGCTTGGCCACCCTCGCCTCCCCGGTCGCAGCGCAGTCCAATTGTCCTGAAATTTATGCTGGTTTCATTGCCTCTCCTGATATTGGCCTGCCTGGCCCTGGTCATCCTTGGACCCCGCTTATACCGACTAAGTTTTTTGAGAAATCTGCAGGATAAAGCCAGCTCTATCGGTCAAATTGCTACCTACAGCCTGGCTCCTGCCATAATTTTTGACGACCGGGATAACATGATCGAGGTTCTGAACAGTCTAAGCCAGATTCCTGAAATAGACTATATTTTAGTTTTTGATGCCAGCGGCCAGGAACTGGTTCGCTATCAGCGTCCACTCAACCCACCGGAGGCCCCTTCATCAGAATCTGTATCAAAAATTCAGCCTGCTCCTCCCACTCAGGTGCCTTTAACTTCACCGTCTTCAACTCTTCCTCCTTTAGCTGAGTTAACCAAGACGGTTCTAACCAGCGATGGCTTGTATTATAACCTTTATACCGGAATTGAACATGAAGGAGAACCAGTAGGCTCCCTCTCAGCCGGCTTTTCTTTAAAACTCATCAAGGCGGAGATGACCAGGATCAACCGGCTATTTTTGATGACTTCTTTTCTGATCTTTGCGTTTGGATTTTTGACCATTTATTTTTTAAGTGTTCTGGTCACCCGTCCCCTGCGTAAGATGGCCAGAACAGTCAACGAAATTGCCGCCGGTAATCTCAACTTAAGGCTCGAGGTGACTAGTTCCGATGAAGTGGGGCAACTGGCCTCAATTTTTAATTATGGACTGGATGAACTTCAGAAAACCATGATCAATCTGGAAGAGGCCAAGGAAACCCTGGAAAAAAAGGTAGAAGAAAGAACGGCCGCCTTACAAAGGCAGGTAGAAGAAACGGAAGCCATCGCTCGTAAGCTCAGAGAGAGCGAAGAACTTTTCCGCTCCATGGTGGAATCGCTGGGCGAGGCTGTGGTTATAGTTGATGCGAGTGAAAGATTTGTTTTTGCCAATCCAGCTGCCCGGAAAATTTTTAATGACGCCGCGCAAAATCTGGAAGGGCGCAGCTTGGAGGAGTTTACCACTCCCGCCGATTTTGAATATATTCGCCAGCAGACTCTACGCCGTCAACAGGGTTTTAATGACACTTACGACCTGGAACTCACCTTTCCTGATGGAAGCAAAAAAGCGGTGATTGTCAATGCAGCCCCGCGGGTTGATGCTGACGGCCGCTTTTCTGGAGTACTGGCAGTCCTGACCGAGATTACCGAAAGGAAAAAACAGGAAAAAGCCTTAGCCGAAGCTAAAGATAAACTGGAAAAAGCTATTACTGAACTCGAGCAGAGAAACAAAGACATAGTTCAGCTAGTTGAAATGGGCGAAGCTATTTCTCTGGCCAGGTCAGAAAAAGAAGCGGTTAATCTTATTGTTAACTATGCTCAGAAACTTTTCCCTGGCTTTTCCGGACTGTTTTATCTTCGCCAAGAAAATGAGAATTTTCTGCAGCTGGTCTCGAGCTGGAATGTGTCTGCCCCGGCAGAAACCATTGTCAATCTGGATGACTGCTGGGCCCTTCGTCGCTCCGTCCCCCATTTTGTAGATCCATCTAATCAGGCCTTCCTCTGCCCTCATCTGCGGGAGACAGTTAGAACTCCGGGCAAGACAGCCTGCGTACCACTCATTTCAGGCGCTGAAACTATCGGTCTGCTGGTGGCATTTTGCTGTCCGTCGCTGGAAAGGCAGGAGCCCGCTTCACCTTTACTTTCCGAACTCACCGAGCTCGAAGCGAGGAAACCGCTGCTTATTGGTTTTTCGCAGCGGGTTGCTGCTTCTCTGGCTAACATCAGATTAAGAGAATCCTTACGCCAGCAGTCAATCCATGATCCACTGACCGGCATTTTTAACCGCCGCTACCTGGAGGAGACGTTGCAGAGAGAATTCGCCCGGGCCAGGCGTCTGGGCCAACCCCTGTCCGTCATTATGTTTGATATTGACCACTTTAAGGCAGTTAATGATTCTTACGGACATGAAGCAGGCGATGTTGTTCTTCAGTCCATAGCCCGTGAGCTGCAGTTAGCAGTTAGGACCGAGGACATTGTCTGCCGTTTTGGCGGCGAAGAATTGGTGGTGGTGATGCCCGGGACAGATCTTAAAAAAGCAGCGGCGCGGGCCAGCCGGATTCTGCAGACAGTCAGAAACCTGGAGCTCCTGATCGGTGAGAAAAAGCTCATCAAAATCACCATGTCAGCTGGTGTGGCTTCTTTTCCTTCCCAGGGGAAAACTCCAGCTGAAGTGCTGCTGGCCGCGGATCAGGCTCTATTCCGTGCAAAAAAGCTGGGGCGGGATCGGGTAGTCGAAGCAGAAGGATAAATTGATTTATAAAACTTATAACTAAATGAGCGGGAAGAAGAAAAGTCAGCGATAACAGATCTTAAACAAGATGGCTCAGATGTACGTAAGGGGTTCAAGGCGAGACACGGTTTCTGCTGCTCGGGTGGCGGTATGAGGGCGACCAGTTAAAGAAGATGTATCTCCGGCTTAGAGCCGTCTAGTTGCCGTGTCTACTAGCCTCAAAGGCTTCTATTTCTTCAGTCTGATTTAAAAGAAACTCAATGAACAGAACACCATCTGTAGCCCGCTTTTCCCCGCCTTATATCATAACTCCCTTTTTTAAGCCCCATGACGATGAGGCGTGCTTTTTTTACCAGGCCTGTCGGGTCTTCAAGACAAAGGCTGCCAACTTTTTTATTGAATTCGAAGCTTTTTATCTCCCCCGCTGAGACTTCCAGATCAATCTTTTGAGCTACCAATCTCACCCGTTTTCTCAACCCGTCTTCAGGGAAGACAATTATATTATCTCCGGTGGTTTCGACCCGGCAGCCATAGCCGACCAAACCAAAAGACTTATCCTCTACCAACTAGGATTTGGCCACTCTTAGAAAACCCCATAGTCCCAGCCCCCTTCAAAAGTCCGGGGAGGTATATGATCAAAAACGCCAGGCTTAAGGATAAATCCCCAGAAACCCATGCCCTCGCTCAGCATATTAGAAACCACACTCATCACTCCCGGATAACCTTTCTCCAAAGCTATCTCGTCGCCGCTCTACTCAAAGTGGGCCCGAAGAGCCAGTTCATTTAACTGCCGATTGGTGTGCCAGCCGGGCGTCCCAAGCAGGCGTTAACGTTACCAGGTCTTTTTTAAGAAAGCCGCTGCCAGCCTGTCAAGCCTTTTCTGGCAGCCAGTCTATTTTAATTTTGTTTTAATAATTTTCATAATTTAATATATTAGATATTAGCGATTAGCGAGAGGAGATGTTATGAATTTTTTTAAATTTAAGCTACAGCCAGAAGCGTCAGACGAAAACTACGGCTTTCCAAGCGCTCCTTTTCAGAAAGCCGAAAAGAATAGAAAAGCTTTACTTTTGTCAATTATCGCCCTGGCAACACTTTTCCTGATAGCGATCAGAGTTGAGGCCCGGGTGACCAGGGCTGATTATGAGCGCGCCCTGAATCTTCGTGAAAAATGGCAATATCTCACCAAAAATGTGGCGGAGCCGGCTGCCTGGATAGGAACCTCTCATCGCTTTTACTACCGAAAAACAATTGCTGG
>Ga0116141_10005097_pt1 | contig 11005 bp, 9 predicted proteins | sample AD_UKC097_MetaG_FD_89744 | JGI IMG/M metagenome (GOLD analysis project Ga0116141, IMG submission 89744) | Active sludge microbial communities of municipal wastewater-treating anaerobic digesters from USA - AD_UKC097_MetaG | ecosystem: Engineered > Bioreactor > Anaerobic > Digestate | place: USA... | reverse complement strand
TATTGAAGTTACCACAGGTACCATCGGCGCCAAAGCTGGTGGTGTTGTTGATGCTGAAAAATATGAGAGTGTTCTGATTAAGTACACCAACCCAATCATCACCAGACCAAATGCTGATAACAGCGGTAACTTTGGTGAAATGCTTGTTGACGACAATTCAGGTGGCACAAGGGTTGAACTCCAGGATGGTAACCACCAGTATCACAACAACTGGGAACCGAACCTCACAGGTATCCAGATTGATTCGCTCGCGAGATTCTCATCATTGACGGGTGTACTCTATTTCTCATTCTCAAACTACAAACTCGTTCCCCGTAAAGATGATGATCTGGCAGGATATACAACCAGTGTAGAGAATGAATCAGTACCTGTCGAGTTCGCTTTGAAGCAGAACTACCCCAATCCATTTAACCCTTCAACAGCTATTGAGTTCAGTCTTCCGAAAAGTGACAATGTAAAACTCGAGATATTTGATGTACTTGGAAGAAAGGTACAAACCCTGATCAGCGAATTCAAGGAAGCCGGCAATTATAAAGTATATTTCAATGCCGCCTCACTTCCTTCAGGTGTATATCTTTATAAGATCGACGCGGGTAGCAACACATCCGTGAAGAAAATGATTCTGATGAAGTAATTTCCTTTAACTTGAGGAGGCTCCTTGTGGAGCCTCCTTTGGATTATTTATGAAGCTCCAAAAAAATATACTCATACTCTTTTCAATAATTCTGGTTTTGAGCCTCTCGTCATGCAAGGACAGTCTGACCGGTGTACCTCTCGGTAACCAGCCGCCGAACACCCATCTCTTTTTGTATCCTGACTCCACCGTCGCTCAGCAACCCAGCAAACTGACGGTTAACTGGTGGGGTGATGATCCCGATGGTCTGGTAGTCGGTTACTATTTCAGTTGGGATGAAAGAAATTGGTCGTTCACGCCAAAGAATGACAGTGCTTTTGCCCTTCAGATAGGCGCCGCAGACACTTCCTATAATTTTCAGGTAAGTTCCGCTGATAATGGTGGAAATGGCGTTTACGATAACAGCGTGGTTCAGAATGGTATCAATTATGGTCCAGAGCCCTTCGTGGATGCCAATAATAACGGAGTCTATGACGCGGGCGAAAAGTTTTATGATATCGGCTTGATCGATCCTACTCCGGCGAATCTGAAATTCCCGATCAAAAATACTCCACCGGTAATTGAGTGGGATACCCTTACTGTGATCCCTGCCTCATCACTCCCTGTAATGACATTCAGATGGAAAGCATCGGATCTTGATGGTAATGAATCGATCCAGAAGATCAACATCGTTCTTAATGATACTACAAATACAGCAAACTTTGTTGAATTAAGAGGCTCGACACGCCTTGTCACCCTTCGTGTACGCGATTTTCAGTCGGCTAATCCGGAAACAGAAATATTGATTGATGGAGCTGAATTCAATATTTTCCCCGCAACACTAAAAGGGATGGTACTCAACGGATTCAATAAAGTGTTTGTACAGGCAGTTGATATATCCGGTGCCAAAACACCTTTCATAGAGATGCCGGGAACAAACAAGACCTGGTTCGTTAGAAAACCTGTTGGCAAAATGCTTCTTATAGATGACTATGCCACCGCTGATGATGCGACGGCTTTTTACAATAACCAGCTTACAACAATTCAGGGCGGAGCACTCGCGGGTAAGTATGATACACTGAACATTTCGGGTAAACAAATCCCGTTTTTCAGTTATAATTTCTACCTGACCATCAAACTTTTTGATTATATTGTTTGGTACGCCGACAATAACCCTTCGATCCCCGCCGCTCAGAATGTTGTCGACAAGTATCTAGCCAATGGAGGAAAGATATTCATGTCGATGCAGTTCCCGCGGAACCCCACTCCTGAGATCCGGGATCTAAGAGAATTTCTGCCTGTGGATTCGATCTCGCGACTCATACAAGTATTACCCAACGGCGTAGAATTTGTTGTTGAATCAGGTAACCCTGCCAATAATGGCTATCCGACACTTAAAACCTCAACATCCGTGTTGGGTAATTTCGGGCTTTACCCGAACACAACTCTTGCACGGCCAATCTATCGCTCATCGGGAACTCAGATACCGGGTCATGTTGGGTTTATGAACGGCAATAAAAATCTATTCTTTTTTGGATTACCGCTCAACAAACTGAATGGTAATTCGAATGTCAGCCAACTCTTCGAAAAGGTGCTTTTCGGTGAGTTCGGAATTTCGATATGAAGCACGGTGCACGCATGAGAAAATTGATATCACTACTATTTCTACTGTCTGTCGTCACCGTCTATGCACAGAACGGAAGCATTGGCGGAAAGATAATCGACAAGAAAACTGAAACTCCGCTTCCGGGTGTGAATGTGATCTTGAAAGGCACTTATTATGGTGCCGCCACCGATGTTGATGGTAATTTCATGATAAAGAATGTTGCTCCCGGTTCTTACACCGTGGAGATATCATTCATCGGCTATAAAACTGTGCAATTCACAGGAACAAAGGTGACGGCCAATAACAAGACAACGATCGATGTGAAGCTTGAGGAGACTTCTTTAACTCTCACTCAGGATGTGGTGATCATCGGTGAAAAACCCCTGGTTGATGTTGAAGAAACACAGAGCAAGAAAACCGTTTCAAGCGATGACATCGAACTGGCAGTGGTCGAAAATGTAACTGATGTAATTGCCCAGCAGGCGGGAGTTGTATCGAGTGACAATTCGCTCCATATCAGAGGCGGCAGATCATACGAGAACGCCTTTCTACTTGACGGTGTATCCGTGCAGGATCCACTCGCCGGAACCGGTTTTGGGTTACAGTTGAGCGCCAACTCTCTTGAAGAAGTTGAAGTTATCACCGGTGGTTTCAATGCAGAGTTTGGGCAGGCCACTTCCGGTGTCGTGAATGTGAGGACCAAAGAGGGAAGCGTGAAACAATTCAATGGTTACCTCTCCTACAAGACTGATAACCTCGCCTCTTCGGAAACCAATTACAATGTTTTTAATATCGATATTTTCGAGATCAGTTTATCAGGTCCCGAGCCTGTCACGAATTTTATGCTCCCTGCTTTGGGGATTGAGATACCCGGTGAGATATCATTCTTTACCAATCTTTATGTAGGTTTCTCTAACGGTATTACACAAGGATATTATAAACCAAAGATAACTCCCTTGAACTCTTCAACATTCTTTGGTACCAGATTCGCTCCCAAACTTGAAAACAGTCTCTATGGATTAGGTAAGTTAACTTACAAAGTTACTCCTACATTCAAGATATCATACTCGTTCAACCAATCGGTCTCGATCAATCAGAATTCTCAGTCATTACAGTCGAATCTGGAATATATCGAACCAAGTCCCGGGTACCAGTACGAATTTCAGAATATTCTCGAAAACGCCAATGTGTTCACGCACAAGAATATTTACAACACGCTGAGTCTCACCCACACGGTGAATACCAAGACCTTCTATGAGATCAAGCTCGGTAAATTTCTTACCAACTTAAGAACTGATGCAAACGGCAGGGATTGGACACAGTACCGCCAACCAAAAGATATCCCCAACTTCCCGGTTGAGTATTACAATACCGGCAGGGATACCGTGGGTGTGATACCCGGTGATGGCTTCTGGGATGTTGGAAATCCATACACATGGCATGACCATTATCTCGATGAGTTCTCAATAACAGGTGATATAACAAGTTTCTTCGATGAGAAGAACAAGTTCAAAGCCGGTTTCAAACTTCAGTTCCAGGAAATGCAGGTGGTTGATATCTACCAGCCATGGGTGGGTACACTTGGGTTGAATAACGACATTTACAAAGTCCACCCGATGATCGGTGCTCTCTATGCCCAGGATAACATAAATTTCGGCGGCATGATCCTGAACTTTGGCCTTAGGCTTGATTTCTGGTTCCCCGGAAAGTATGTTGATGACGCGGTTAAAAACCCTGATGTTATAACCATCCCGGATCAGGTTCGGGAGAACTATTATCAGGATAGCTACAAGTTCTTCGGCGACAGGTACTTCAAGGCAAGGCTTAGCCCTCGTCTTGGGATATCGCACCCGATAACCAACTCTCAGACCCTCTTCTTCTCATACGGGCATTTCAGCAAATGGCCAAAGCCCCAATTCGTGTACGCGAAGCTCGATCCGTATAACTCTCAGTCGTCATTCCAGAGGTTCGGTAACCCTAACCTCAAACCGGAAACAACTGTAGCATATGAACTTGGAGTGAAGACCCAATTCTCTGATGATGATGTTCTAACTGTAACTGCTTACTACAAAGATATCTTTGACTATATAAGCACCAGGACAGCGAGAATATCAAGCCCCAGGTTTGCAACACAAAGATTCACTACCTATGTGAATGCCGACTATGCCCGTTCACGCGGTCTTGAGTTCGAGTATCAGAAAAGGATAGGGAAGTGGTTCCGGGCAAACGCGGTTTTCTCATACTCCGAAGTAACCGGCAAGAGCTCTTCAGCGGATGAAGGCGTTCTGATTGCTCAAGGGACACTTGAGGAATCGATAAAAGAGCAATATATGGCTTGGGACAGGCCTATTACTGCAACTCTGACCACCAATTTCTATGTTGCTCCGGGAGAAGCACTCTTCGATTTTGGAAATGGAATTTTGGATGATTACAATCTTAATATGAGATTCTTTTTCCAGTCGGGTAAGAGGTACACGCCCGCGGTTTTCACCGGGAGCTATGAAACCGATGGCAGACCTCAGTATGAATTTGTTAGAGGAGAACGGTACACAGCGATAGCTGATAACTGGTTCTATATCGATGTGAATTTTGAAAAATACATTAAACTCGGAAGTTTCAGGTTCAGTGTGTTCGTGGAAGTTAATAACATCCTCGATACAAAGAATTCGGCGATCATCAATCCTGCAACAGGCAAGGCATACGAGTATGGCGATCCCACTCCGGGGTCGTGGAACGATCCTCTCTATCCTGATCTGCAGGCACCGTTGAATCCGTATCCGTACAATCCGGCAAGATATTTATCCAGACGAAACATTAAACTTGGTGTAAGCTTTAAGTTCTAAAATGAAAAAATTTCTATTTCTCTTAGCAATATTGATAACAGGCCAGACATTCGGGCAGCTTTTCCCGGTACTCGGCGGTCAGCGTGCGGGTATATCTGCGGCACAGTTTCTTAAGATCGGTGTCGGCGGCAGGGCCTCCGCTATGGGTGATGCTTTTGTGGCAGTGGCCAACGACGCGAGCGCGCTCTATTGGAATCCCGCTGCATTGGTTCAGTTCGATAACAACCAGGTTATCTTCTCACACAACAGCTGGCTGGTCGATGTAAAACATAACTTCGCGGGTGGTGTTTATCATATAACCCCGGATGATGCCGTGGGAGTCTCTCTTACAATGCTTACAGCAGGCGATATGAAGGTCACCACAGAGTTTGCACCCTTCGGTACGGGTGAATACTTCACTTTCTCCGATCTGGCCGTCTCTGTGAGCTATGCACGAAAAATGACCGATAAGTTCAGCTTTGGTGCCACTGTCAGATACATGGAAGAGACTCTTGACAAATTGAAAATGAGAGGTGTCTTGGTTGATTTCGGTACTTACTACTGGACCGGTCTTGGTTCCACCCGTTTTGCTGTGGCTTTTTCTAACTTCGGTAATCAACTCGCGCCTGATGGCGATGTGGTGCTTGTCGGTGGACGGAACAAGTCGAGCTGGCAGGAGTTTTCACCTCCGACCATGTTCAGACTTGGCTTCGCATTCGAACCATATGAAACCGAAAATCACAAAGTAACAACATCTATACAGTTGAATCATCCAAACGATAATAGTGAGAATGTGTCACTCGGAGCCGAATACACTTTCAGGGAGCCATCAACAGGACTTTCTTTCCTCCTCAGGGGTGGTTATAAAATCAATGTTGAGGAACAAAATTACAGTTTCGGTGCCGGTCTGGATCTTCCGATTTCGATGGCCAGGTTCACATTCGATTACGCCTTGGTGAATTTTGAACGACTTGGCGCGGTTCACAGATTATCAATCATTCTGGGGATCTAAAAATGAAGAAAATATTTGCTATTTCAGTAACAGCCCTTCTTCTTTTCTCCGGATGTGGTGAGAAATTTGATCTTGGCGTTTTTGACTCTGAAAAAACCGGTGGTAATGTAGCAGGTGATACAGTTTATGTTAAACTTACACCCGAGTGGGGTGGCTTCAGTAGTCCGACAGATATCATAATTGGGAAAGACTACTTCATATATCTCACTGACACAGACAATAACAGGGTGGTGATGCTGAATCAGAATGGCGACATACTGAGTACACTTACCATCCCTAAGCCTGTAAAAGTTGAGCAGGATTATCAGTTAAACCTGATTGTTATTGCTAAATTCGATACAATAGTCAACAATGTTAGTCGCTCCGTCGACGCGGTTTACAAAGTCAACATGGTTGCCGGCGGACATAATATAGGTTCGGCCCCTGTATCAAGAATCCTCCCCAAACCGGGAAGCGGTGTCTCTGCATCAGATCTTAGAGTCAGTTATACCGGTGTCTCGGTATTCTATAATAATTCATTCTACATCAGCAGAACAGGGCCCAATAATTCTTCGGTGGTTGATCCCGACAATTCGATACTCTCTTACCAAAAGACCACTACCGGGAGGGATACTTTAATCGGACGACTCCCCGCCATCGATCCCAACGGCACGGGTATCCTCTCCGCTAATGGAATTTCTTCACTCGTCGCTTTCGATAAAAGAAATATCGATTTTATCCTCACACTTAAAGGTGAAAACAGTTTCAGGGTACAGTGGCTGACCTATGTAGTTAGCTCTCTGGGTGAGCAGTATGACCTTAAACTCTCGCCACAAGGCGGTTCGGATCTTATGCAGATCAACAAGTTCAACGATCCTTCTGATGTAACGATTGACCGGTCAGGAAATATTTATGTAGCCGATATCGGAAAAGATTCTGTTTACAGGTTCAACCAATTTGGGGGAATACTTCAGAAACTTGGGGGAGTGCAGAATTTTGTAACACCCGCGGGAGTCGCGCACTACGATAAAGTATTGTATGTGGTTGACCGCGCGAACGGTAGAGTCGTCAGATTCCGTTTATCAACTGATACCTGATGACGATTTGCAGGCTCTCTTTCCGGGAAAATGCAGATTGAAAAAGAGCTAAAAATATAGTAAATTTGTAACTTGAGTTTTTAAAAATAAGGAAGAAAATGGCGCTTCAAGGCAAAATCGTTCAAGTTATTGGCCCGGTGGTGGATATCCAGTTCGATAGCAACCATCTACCCGGCATATTAAACGCAGTTAAGATACCCCGTGAGAACGGCGAAGAGTTAGTGGTTGAAGTTCAGCAGCACCTTGGAGAAGATAAAGTAAGAGCTGTTGCGATGGATACTACCGACGGTCTCGTAAGAGGAATGTCCTGCTTCGATACCGGTAAGCCGATTATGGTTCCTGTTGGTCCAAATACACTCGGAAGACTGATTAATGTGATAGGTCAGCCCATCGACGGTAAAGGTCCGATAGATACCGACAAATACTATCCAATCCACAGACCCGCACCCGAATTTAAGACGCTTTCGACCGGAACTGAGATGCTCGAGACAGGCATTAAAGTTATCGACCTACTCGAACCGTATTCTAAAGGTGGAAAGACCGGTCTCTTCGGCGGAGCGGGGGTTGGTAAAACAGTTGTAATTCTCGAACTCATCAACAACATCGCCACCCACCATGGTGGATACTCAGTTTTTGCCGGTGTTGGCGAAAGAACAAGAGAAGGCAACGACCTTTACCTGGAAATGAGCGAGTCAGGCGTTATCAACAAAACCGGCCTTGTTTTCGGACAGATGAACGAACCTCCAGGAGCAAGACTTCGTGTAGGACTTACAGGTCTTTCACTTGCTGAGTATTTTAGAGATGAAGAAGGTAAAGATGTTCTTCTCTTCATAGATAACATCTTCAGGTTTACCCAAGCGGGTTCAGAGGTTTCAGCTCTGCTCGGGCGTATGCCTTCAGCGGTGGGTTATCAGCCCAGTCTTGCTACAGAGATGGGTGCTCTCCAAGAAAGAATCACTTCAACTGATAAAGGATCGATTACTTCTGTACAGGCTATTTATGTTCCCGCGGATGATCTTACCGATCCTGCTCCTGCAGCAGCGTTCTCTCACCTCGATGCTACAACCGTTCTTAGCCGTCAGATCTCTGAGCTTGGTATCTATCCTGCAGTTGATCCTCTCGATTCCACTTCAAGAATTCTTACTCCTGAGATCGTTGGTGAAGAGCATTATTCTGTGGCGAAGAGGGTTAAAGAGATACTCCAGCAGTACAAAGACTTGCAGGATATCATCAACATCCTTGGTATGGACGAACTTTCTGACGAAGACAAAATCGTTGTTAGAAGAGCCCGTCGTATTCAGAGATTCCTCAGCCAGCCTTTCCATGTTGCCGAGCAATTTACCGGTATTAAAGGAAAGTATGTTGAGTTGAAGGAGACCATTGCCGGGTTCAAAGCGATCCTCGATGGTGAGTGTGATGATCTTCCTGAGCAGGCTTTCATGTATGTCGGCAAGATCGAAGAAGCATTTGAAAAAGCCAAAGAGATGAGCAAATAATGAAAGAGTTCTATCTGGAAATACTTACACCTTCCAAAAAAGTGTTCGAAGGGAATGTTCTCTCCGTCACACTTCCCGGTACGGTGGGCGAGTTTCAGATCCTTCATGATCACGCGCCAATCATCAGTTCGCTCGAGGTAGGCAGAATGAAACTGCGTTCCACTAGCGAGGCTGAGAGCGTGTATGCTATCTCAAACGGTGTTGCCGAAGTGCTTAAGAACAAGGTGCTAATTCTTGTTCGTTCGATTGAAAATATTGATGATATCGACATCAGCAGAGCAGAAAAAGCGGCCGAGAGGGCAAGGAAAAGGCTCAGTGACAGGAACAATCCTGAAGTGGATGTGGCGAGGGCTGAAGCCGCGTTGCAACGCGCACTGAACAGAATGAAGCTCAAAACAACTTTATTATAAAAAAAATCCCGGTCGCGAGACCGGGATTTTTTGCTTTAATTCAGATAACCGTCCCGTTCCATAATCAACTTCATACTCTCCCGCTTGTCTATCTCAATCGACATGTTCTTCAAATGTTCTACAAGAAAATAGAGCCGTTCACCTTCGTTTTGGAGCGTGATCAGCGACTGTTGCTGCTCCAGAGTAAGACCTGATTTCTCAGCAAGTTTAAACGATTTGAATCTTGTCTCAGCGAGATTTATATAAAAATTGTCCTCAAGATTGACATTCGCTTTATCGATTACTTCATTGAAAACTTCGATAGCTTCATTCTCCAACTCGGAATATATGCCGCTGATAAGATCGTTGTACTGGTCAACTTCCGCTTCATAATATCCAATTTCGTTCTCTTTAACTGTCTTAAGCACGAATCGTTCCTCACCCTTGACGATGATATCGAAACTTCCATCCGGATAATTCTTTGTGACAGACTCGACCTTTACTTTCGTTCCAATACGGCCGATCGAGTTTTTATCAAAAATAATTATTCCAAATGGTTCGTCAAGTTTCATTGAGAACTTAACCATGTTCTTGTACCTCTCTTCAAATATGTGAAGCGGGTATCTTGAACCGGGATAGACTACAAGCGAAAGAGGGAAAATCGGGATCATATGGAAATCAGATTGGTCCCGGCGGTTAGACCGGGACCGTGTAATTATTTTGCTTCAGAGAATCTTTTTGCTACTTCATCCCAGTTAACAACATTCCACCAGTTGCCAACATATTCATTTCTTCTGTTCTGATATTTGAGATAGTAAGCATGTTCCCAAACATCAAGACCAAGAACAGGGGTTCCTTTTACATCAGCAATATCCATCAATGGATTATCCTGATTTGGCGTGGAGGAAATAACAAGTTTTCCACCCGCGACCACTAGCCACGCCCATCCTGAACCGAATCTTGTCATGGCAGCTGCATTGAATTTCTCTTTAAACTCATCAACTGAGTTGAATGTGGAGTTAATGGCTTCCAGAAGAGCTCCTGATGGGGTGCTTCCGCCTTGTTTCATCAGATTCCAGAAAAAGGAATGATTGTAATGGCCTCCACCGTTGTTTCTTACAGCAACGGGGTATTTAGAAATATTGGCCATTAAATCTTCAAGCGATTTGCCTTCCATCTCTGTACCGGCAACGGCGTTGTTGAGGTTGGTCACATAAGCCTGGTGGTGCTTTGTATGATGGATTTCCATGGTCATCTTGTCGATAACCGGTTCAAGGGCATCATAGCTATAGGGGAGCTTTGGTAATTCAAATTTTGACATCGTGGAATTTCTCCTGGTTGGATTTAATTGATTAATTGTTTCAATGGCGTTACTTACCGGTTTAACTGTCGCTGCCGCGGAGAGTACGCCCAACGCTGTTAGAAAATTTCTTCTTTTCATTTAGACTCCGAACGATTGACCGCAACCGCAGGTTTTTGATGCGTTCGGATTATCGAAAGTAAATCCCTTGCCGTTCAAACCGTCGGAGAAGTCGAGTTGTGTCCCCATTAAATAGAACAAACTTTTCGGATCAACGAATAGCCTGACTCCCTTATCTTCAATTACCGTATCAGCATCATTGGGAGCATCGGAAAAATTCATCGTATATGAAAGCCCTGAACAACCACCGCCTTTTACACCAACTCTGAGCCCGCTACCTTGGGTTATAGAGTTTTCTTCCATTATTTTGGTAATTTGTTTGGCGGCTTTTTCGGTTATCAGGATTTCCTGATCAACTTGATTCATGCTCATCTAATCTCCTCGATTTATTTGGAAACGCCGGCTTCTGTGTTCACAACCGGGGGTGCAGTGGAAAATTCAGGATAGTTAATCATCCAGGTTTTTGGACTCATGAAAACGAACACATGGTTCGTTTCGAAGAATTTAATAAACTCTTCGGTTACTCTAATCAGATCGACTGATTTAACTTTGACATTCCGTGATTCCAGAT
>Ga0116141_10005086_pt1 | contig 11015 bp, 6 predicted proteins | sample AD_UKC097_MetaG_FD_89744 | JGI IMG/M metagenome (GOLD analysis project Ga0116141, IMG submission 89744) | Active sludge microbial communities of municipal wastewater-treating anaerobic digesters from USA - AD_UKC097_MetaG | ecosystem: Engineered > Bioreactor > Anaerobic > Digestate | place: USA... | reverse complement strand
TGCGCATCATCAACGAGCCCACCGCGGCGGCCCTGGCCTATGGCCTGGAAAAGAACGACGGCAAGAAGATCTCCGTCTATGACCTCGGCGGCGGCACCTTCGACGTCTCGATCCTGGAGATCGGCGACGGCGTGTTCGAGGTGAAGGCCACCAACGGCGACACCTTCCTGGGCGGTGAAGACTTCGACCTGCGCATCGTCGACTACCTGGCCGACGAGTTCCGCAAGGAAAACAGCGTTGACCTGCGCAAGGACAAGCTGGCCCTGCAGCGCCTGAAGGAAGAGGCCGAGAAGGCCAAGAAGGAGCTGTCCAGCGTCACCCAGTACGAGGTGAACCTGCCGTTCATCTCGATGAACGCCTCGGGCCCGCTGCACCTGAACATCAAGCTGTCGCGCGCCAAGCTGGAAGCTCTGGTCGAGGACCTGGTCGCCAAGACCATCGGGCCCTGCGAACAGGCGCTGAAGGACGCCGGCCTGAAGAAGTCCGACATCGACGAGGTGATCCTGGTCGGCGGCATGACCCGCATGCCCAAGGTCGTCGAGACCGTGAAGGAGTTTTTCGGCCGCGAACCCCACAAGGGTGTGAACCCGGACGAGGTCGTGGCCCTGGGCGCCGCGGTCCAGGCGGGCGTGCTGCAAGGCGACGTCAAGGACGTGCTGCTGCTGGACGTGACCCCGCTGACCCTGGGCATCGAAACCCTGGGCGGCGTGTTCACCCCGCTGATCGAGCGCAACACCACCATCCCGACCAAGCGGTCCCAGACCTTCTCGACCGCGGACGACAACCAGTCGGCCGTGACGATCCGGGTCTTCCAGGGCGAACGCCCGATGGCGCAGGACAACAAGATGCTGGGCCAGTTCGACCTGGTCGGCATTCCGCCTGCGCCCCGCGGCGTGCCGCAGGTCGAGGTGACCTTCGACATCGACGCCAACGGCATCGTCAACGTCTCGGCTCGGGACAAGGCGACGTCGAAGGAGCAGTCGATCCGCATCCAGGCCAATGGCGGCCTCTCCGACGCTGACATCGAGCAGATGGTCCGCGACGCCGAGAGCCACAAGGCCGACGACGAGAAGCGCAAGGCGCTGGTGGAGGCCAAGAACCAGGCCGAGACCATTGTGCACTCGACCGAGAAGGCCATGGCCGAACATGGCGACAAGATCGGCCAGGCCGAGAAGGACGCCATCACCACCGCCCTGGCCGACCTGAAGTCGGCCCTGGAGGGGGATGACGCCGAGGCGATCTCGGCCAAGACCCAGACCCTGATCCAGGCTTCGATGAAGCTTGGTGAGGCCATGTACGCGGCCCAGCAGGGCGGCGCCGAGGCCAGCGACCAGGGACAAGGCGGCGACGATGTGGTCGACGCCGAGTTCGAAGAAGTCGACGACGACAAGAAGTCGGCCTGACGATCCGGCCGGTGGCGACCCATCCCACAATGCGGTCGCCGCCGGCTCCGGTCACCCGGGCTTGCGGCCCGGACCTTGCAGGGAGGCTTTCGTCCTCCCACCTCCTATTTCATGACCATTTGAAGCCCTGACCGTCGATGCGGGACTATTACGAGATCCTGGGCGTGAGCCGTGGCTGCGATGAAGCCGCGCTGAAGTCCGCCTTTCGCAAGCTGGCGATGGAGCACCACCCCGACCGCAATGGCGGCTGCGAGGAGGCCGCCGGCCGGTTCAAGGAAATCAACGAGGCCTATTCGGTCCTGTCCGACGCCAAGAAGCGCGCGGCCTATGACCAGTTCGGCCACGCCGGGGTGAACGGACCCCAGGGCGGCCCCGGCGGCTTCGGCGGCGCGGACATGAACGACATCTTCTCCGAGGTGTTCGGGGATGTGTTCGGCGACATGTTCGGGGGCCGGCAACGCCGCAGCGGTCCGTCCCGCGGCCAGGACCTGCGCTACGACCTGGAGATCACCCTGGAGCAGGCCTATGCCGGCGCCGAGGTGGAGATCGTGGTCCCGGCGGCCATGACCTGCGAAAGCTGCGAGGGCTCCGGCGCCAAGCCGGGAACCAGCCCGACGGTCTGCGGCTCCTGCGGCGGCGCCGGGCGCGTGCGCGCCAGCCAGGGTTTCTTCTCCATCGAGCGGGCCTGCCCGCGCTGCGGCGGCTCCGGCCGTCTGGTGCTGGACCCCTGCAAGGACTGCCATGGCCACGGCCAGGTGCGGAAGCAGCGGACCCTGCAGGTGCGTATTCCCGCCGGCGTCGACGACGGCGCCCGTATCCGGCTGGCCGGCGAGGGCGACGCGGGCGCGCACGGCGGTCCGCGCGGCGACCTCTACCTCTTCCTGTCGGTGATCCCGCACGAGCTGTTCGAGCGCGACGGGCTGGACCTGCTTTGCACCGTCCCGGTGCCGATGACCGTGGCGGCTTTGGGCGGCGACATCGAGGCGCCTTGCCTGATGGGCGGCGAGAACTGCGACGGCAATTGCAAGATGACGGTCAAGGTGCCCGAAGGCGCCCAGACCGGTCGCACCGTGCGCCTGAAGGGCAAGGGCATGCCGTCCCTGCGCTCCCGCGACCGTGGCGACCTGGTGGTGGAGCTGTTCGTGGAGACCCCCACCAAGCTCACCGCCCGCCAGAAGGAGCTGATGCGCGAGCTGGCCGACCTGTGCGGCGAGCAGCAGAGCCCGAAGTCGGCCAGCTTCATCGGCAAGGCCAAGCGGTTCTGGGAAGAGGTGACCGGCGGCTGATCCCGTCGGCTAGTCCACCAGCGTCGAAAGCTCGGGCCAGACATAGGCGACCTCGTAGAGCAGACCCCCTGGGCCATGCTCTTGCCGAGGAGCCTCGGCGCGCCCGCCCATCCGCTCATAGAACCGCCGGGCCGGCAGGTTGTCGCGCAGGGTGGAGATCATCAGGCTGCGGGCGCCCTGATCGGCGAAGATCCGCGCCATGCCGGTGAGCAGACCTCTGCCAACGCCCAGGCGCTGGGCCTTGAGCCGGACATAGAGGGTGTGCACCTCGGCCTCGCCCGCCACCTTGCGCCGCGACGGCCCGCCTGAAGCGTAGCCGATCAGTCCCCCGCGATCCGCCGCCGCCAGGGTCGCGGCATGCTCGCCGGATCGCGTCAGGTCGGTGAGGAACCGCCGGGCGTGGGCCGCCTCGTCCATCCGGTCGAGATAGGCGTCCGGGATCAGGCCGCGATAGGATTCTCGCCAGGCGGCCACGTGCACGCGGGCCAGGTCCTCGGCGTCGGCCGGTCCGGCGGGAAAGATCAGGGCGGGCATGGGCGCCTCCTCGACTTTCCCACAGCTTGCGGGGTTTTGGGCCGGGATCAAGCCGCCGGCCGGGGATGACGCGGGCGCCGGGCGCCGTTAACCTTTGCGCCGCCCATGAACGCCCCCCTGTCCCCCGCCTCCACCCTGCCCGACGCCGCCGGCGCCACGCCGGTGATGGCTCAGTTCTTCGAGACCAAGGCGCGGCAGCCGGACGCCCTGGTCTTCTTCCGCATGGGCGATTTCTACGAGCTGTTCTTCGAGGACGCCGAGAAGGCCTCAGCCGCCTTGGGCATCACCCTGACGGCGCGCGGCAATCACGGCGGCCAGCCGATCCCCATGTGCGGGGTGCCGGTGCACGCGGCCGAGGCCTATCTCGCCAAGCTGATCCGCGCCGGATTCAAGGTCGCTGTCTGCGAGCAGATGGAGGATCCTGCCGAGGCCAAGAAGCGGGGCTCCAAGTCGGTGGTCCGGCGCGACGTGGTCCGGGTTGTGACGCCGGGCACCCTGACCGAGGACGGCCTGCTGGACGCCCGCGGCGCCAATCGCCTGGCGGCCCTGGCCGTGCGGGCAGGCGCGGCGGCGGTGGCGGCGGTGGAGCTGTCCACCGGCGAGGTGGAATGCTGGGCGGTGGCCCGCGACAGCCTGGCCTCGGCGCTTGCGGCGCTGGGGCCTTCCGAGATCCTGGTTCCGGACCGGTTGTTCGCCGACGAGGGCTTGAACGCCGCCCTGCGCGCGGCCGGTGGCGTGGTCCAACCCATGCCCTCGGCCCTGTCCGAACCGGCGGCGGCCGAGGCGCGGCTCAAGCGGCTCTATGGCGTTGAGACCCTGGATGGGTTCGGGACCCTGACCGGGGCTGAGATTTCGGCGCTGGGCCTGATCGCCGCCCACCTGGAGACGACCCAGGCCGGCAAGCTGCCGGCGCTCACCGCGCCCCGGCGGGCTGGCGAGGCGGACGTCATGGCCATCGACCCGGCCACCCGCGCCAGCCTGGAGATCGAGAAGAGCCTGTCGGGCTCGCGGGACGGGGCCTTGCTGGGCGCCATCGACCGCACCATCACCGCGCCGGGCGCCCGCCTGTTGGCCGCGCGCCTCGCCCGGCCCCTGCTGGACCCGGACGCCATCGGCGTGCGGCTGGACGCCATCGCCTGGTTCCTGGAGCATCGCAGCCAACGTCAGCGGTTGCGCGAGGCCCTGCGCGGCCTGGGCGACATGGCCCGCGCCCTGTCGCGGCTGGCGCTTGGCCGGGGCGGCCCGCGTGACCTGGGCTGCCTGCGGGACGGCTTAAGCGTTGGCGGCCAGATCGCCGCCCTGTTCGCGGACGCCGCCGGGCCGCTGGAGCCTGCGCCGCCGCCGGAGATCCTGACCGCGGCGGCCGCCCTCGACAGCGCCCGCCATCCCCGGCTGGCCGAGTTCCGCCGCCTGCTGGACGAAGGCTTGGGAACCGACCTGCCGCTGCAGGCCCGGGACGGCGGCTTCGTGGCCGCGGGCGTGCGCCCCGAACTGGATCAGGCCCGCGCCCTGCGCGACGACAGCCGCCGGGTGATCCTGGCCCTCGAGCAGCGCCTGGCCACCGAGAGCGGGGTGGCCCTGAAGGTCCGGCACAATGCTGTCCTCGGCTATTTCGTCGAGACCACCGCCAAGGCGGCTGAGCCGCTGATGACGGCGCCCCTGAACGCCACCTTCATCCACCGCCAGACCCTGGCGAACCAAGTCCGCTTCACCACGGTGGAGCTGGCCGAGCTGGACGCCCGCATCGCCCAGGCCGCAGAGCGGGCCCTGGCCATCGAGCTCGCCACCTTCGAGGCCTGGCGCGAGGTCGCCCGCGAGACCGCCGCCGAGATCCAGGCCGCCGCCGAGGGCGCCGCGCGCCTGGACGTCGCCGCCGGCCAGGCCGAGTGGGCGGAGGACGCCGGGGCGACCCGGCCGATTCTCGACCGCTCCACCGCCTTCGAGGCCGAGGGGGCGCGTCACCCGGTGGTCGAGGCGGCGGTGCGGCGGGCCGGCGAGGCCTTCACCCCCAATGACTGCCGACTGGATGGGGCCGGGGTGGCGGGCGCCCGGCTGGCCCTGGTCACCGGCCCGAACATGGCTGGTAAGTCGACCTTCCTGCGCCAGAACGCCCTGTTGGCTGTGCTGGCCCAGGCCGGCTGCTATGTGCCCGCCCGCCGGCTGCGGCTGGGGGTTGTGGACCGGCTGTTCAGCCGCGTGGGGGCCGGTGACGACCTGGCCCGGGGCCGGTCGACCTTCATGGCCGAGATGGTTGAGACCGCCGCCATCCTGACCCAGGCCACGCCGCGCTCCCTGGTGATCCTGGACGAGATCGGCCGCGGCACGGCCACCTATGACGGCCTGGCCATCGCCTGGGCCTGCGCCGAGGCCCTGCACGAGGTGAACCGCTGCCGGGGCCTGTTCGCCACCCACTATCACGAACTAGCGGTGCTCGAGGACCGGTTGGCCTTCGTCGCCAACCTGTCGCTCAAGGCCAAGGAGTGGAACGGGGACCTGATCTTCCTGCACGAGGCGGGTCCTGGGCCCGCCGACCGGTCCTATGGGGTGCAGGTGGCCAAGCTGGCCGGTGTGCCGCCAGCGGTGGTGTCCCGCGCTCGAGAGGTGCTGGAGCGTCTGGAGCGCGAGGCCGGCGCCCCGGCCCACCTGGACGACCTGCCCCTGTTCGCCGCCGTGGCCGAGCCGGCCCAGGCCGCCTTTGAGGCCAGCAAGGTCGAGGCGGCGCTGGCGGACCTTGACCCAGACAGCATGAGCCCTCGCGAGGCGATGGACGCCCTTTACCGGCTCAAGGGCCTGATGCGGTGAAGGTCCTGATGGTCGATGTCGACGGCGTGGTCGTGCGACATCCGGCCGGCCGGCGCTGGGACCGCGACATGCAGGCCGACCTGGGCCTGGATCCCGGACTACTGCAGCAGCGGTTCTTCGCCGCCCACTTTCAGGACGTGGTCACGGGCCGGGCCGACCTGCATGATCGCCTGGCGCCCGTGCTGGCCGAGATCGCGCCGCATCTGACCAGCCAGGCGTTGGCCGACTACTGGTTCGCCCAGGACGCCCACCTGGACCAGACGCTTCTGGAGGATCTCGCCGCCCTGAGGGCCACGGGCGCGAGCCTGCACCTGGCGACGGTGCAGGAACACCACCGGGCGCGATATCTGTGGGAGACCCTGGGGCTCAAGGATCGCTTCGACGCCATCCACTATGCGGCCGACTATGGCGTGGGAAAACCGGACCCCGCCTTCTTCCGGGCCGTTGAGCAGCGGACGGGCCTGCCGGCGTCGGACCTGCTGTTGATCGACGACAGCGCGCGCAATGTGGAATCGGCCCGGGCCTGTGGCTGGTCGGCCGTGCTGTGGGATGGAACTCAGACCCTGTCAGAGGTGCTGGGGGGTCAGTGACACCCCAATCCGAGTTCATACTTTGAATAGATTTCGGTCACTTCAGGTAAACCGTGAATAGAAATTGAGCCTTAATCCGTGGGCGGTAGAACGCCGTCACCAAGCGCCAGGGAATAATCCCAATGCAATGGCGCCCGTCGGAGAACTCGATTGAAGAAGCTCGTCACCCTCGCCACCGCCGCCGCCGCCGTCCTCGCCATCGCCGCCCCGGCCAGCGCCTCTGAAATCCGCGTCTCGGTCGCCGGCAAGTCCGCCGCGCAGCTGAACGCCGAGATCGACGCCGCGGCCCGCACGGTGTGCAAGCGTGAAGTCTCCGGTTCGGTGGTCTTCGCGGGCGCCTTCAAGTCCTGCTATCGCGCCTCCCTGGCCGATGCGAAGAGCCAGCTGCGCCAGTACGCCCAGGCTTCGGGCATGCAGGTCGCGGCGAACTGATCGCCGAACCTATCCTGAACTCGCGGAAGGGCCGGGACATCATGTCCCGGCCCTTTTCGCATGGGACTGAGGTTGTGTGGGGCGGCCTGACTATTCCGCATCCTTGGCCTATATCTGGACCATGCCGCCACGCCTGCGCCCGACCCGCCTGGAATATGTCGTTGATGGGGTGCGCCTGCAGGCCCACCTGTCCGCCGCCGCCCTGGACGCCGCCGGCGATCCCGCCGAGCAACGCCGGCGCGCGCTGGAGATCCTCAAACAGGCCCTGTTCCGCGGCCGGATGATCGCCAAGGAGCGCCTGGAGAACGGCGCGGGCGGTATCGAGACGGCGCGGCTCATCTCCGGGGTCACCGACGAGGTGGTCACCGCGCTCTATGATTTCACCACGGTGCACATGTTCCGGGCCCGCAACCCCACCGAGGGCGAGCGCCTGGGCCTGATGGCGGTCGGGGGCTATGGCCGGGGCACATTGGCGCCCTTCTCGGACCTCGATCTGCTGTTCCTGCGGCCCTACAAGCAGACCGCCCACACCGAGAGCGTGATCGAGTTCATGCTCTATGCCCTGTGGGACCTGGGCTTCAAGGTCGGCCACGCCTCGCGGACGGTGGAGGAGTGCGTCAAGCTCTCCCGCGAGGACTACACCATCCGCACCTCGATCCTCGAGGCGCGCCGCCTGACCGGTGACGAGAACCTGGCCGAGGAACTGACCCGCCGGTTCCGGGCCGAGGTGGTCAAGGGCACCGCCGCCCAGTTCGTCGCCGCCAAGCTCAAGGAACGTGACGAGCGCCAGGACCGGGCCGGCGCCAGCCGCTACATGGTCGAGCCCAACGTCAAGGAGGGCAAGGGCGGCCTGCGCGACCTGAACACCCTGTTCTGGATCGCCCAGTACCTGCACCCGGTCGCCCAGGTGGACGGCTTCGTGCCGCTGGAGATGTTCGACCGCAAGGAGGTCGCCGCCTTCATCCGGGCCATCGACTTCCTGTGGGCGGTGCGCTGCCACCTGCATTTCGCCACCGGTCGGCCCGAGGAGCGGCTGACGTTTGACCTGCAGCCGGAGATCGCCCGGCGGATGGGCTATGGCGACCGCGGCGACGCCCCGGCCGTGGAGCGGTTCATGCGCCGCTACTTCCTGATCGCCAAGGAGGTGGGCTCGCTCACCCGGGTGTTCGCCGCCAAGCTGGAGGCCGAACGGGTCAAGCAGCAGCCCAAGGGCATCTCGCGCCTGCTGACCGGCCGGGCCGCGCCGCGCAAGAAGGCGCTGGACGCCGGTTTCCACGAGGAGGGCGGACGCCTGAACGTGGATGGGCCCAAGGTGTTCGAGACCGATCCGGTCAACCTTTTGCGGCTGTTCAAGCTGGCCGATCAGCGGGACCTGGACCTGCACCCGGACGCCTTCACCTACGCCAACCGGCACGCGGCCCTGATCGGACCCAAGGTGCGGCGCGATCCCGTGGCGGCGCAGGTGTTCCTGGACATCCTGGCCCGCGGGCGCAATCCGCAGCGGACCCTGACCCTGATGAACGAGGCCGACGTGCTCGGCCGGTTTGTGCCGGAGTGGGGCCGCATCGTCGCCCAGATGCAGTTCAACATGTACCACTCGTACACCGTGGACGAGCACACCCTGCGGGCCGTGGGCGTGATCGCCGCCATCGCCGCCGGACGGCTGAAGGACGACCATCCGCTGGCCAGCCAGATCATGCCGCTGATCGACGATCGCGAGGCCCTGTTCCTGGCCATGCTGCTGCACGACACCGGCAAGGGCGGGGCAGGGGGCCAGGAAAAGGCCGGTGCGCGGGCCGCGCGCCAGGCCTGCGAGCGCCTGGGCCAGGACCGCAAGCGTATCGAGCTGGTCGCCTGGCTGGTGGAGCATCACCTGGTGATGAGCGACTACGCCCAGAAGCGCGACGTCTCCGACCCGCGCACCGTGGCCGACTTCGCCCGCATCGTGGAGACGCCCGAACGCCTGCGCCTGCTCTTGGTGCTGACCGTGGCCGACATCCGGGCCGTCGGGCCAGGGGTGTGGAACGGCTGGAAGGGCCAGCTGCTGCGCGAGCTCTACGCCGCCACCGAGGCGGTGTTCCGGGGCGGCCGGGGCTCGGACGCCGCCGCCGCCGTGCGCCGGCACCACGAGAACGCCGCCTATGACGCCCGCGTCCGGCTGTCGGCCCAGGACAAGGCCTCCACCGCCTGGTTCCAGGCGATGGAAGACGCCTATTTCACCTCGTTCAATGACACCGAGGTGCTGGGCCACGCCACCCTCGCCAAGCGCGCCGCCAAGGAGGGCGCCGCGGCCCTGGGCCGGGTGCGACCGGACCTGAACGCCTCGGAGCTGGTGGTCGCCGCCATCGACCGCCCGCGCCTGTTCGTCGATCTCGCCGCCGCCATCACCGGGGCCGGCGCGAATGTGGTGGGGGCCCGGGTCTTCACCTCGCGCAAGGGCCAGGCCCTGGACGTCTTCTATGTGCAGGACGTCACCGGCGCGGCCTTCGGCGCCGACAGCCCGCGCACCCTCGAGCGCCTGGCCGCCAGTCTGGAGGCCGCCGGCCGTGGCGAGCCGGTCAAGGTCGAGGCCAAGAAGATCAGCGACCTGGGCCGCGCCGCCGCCTTCGCCATCACCCCGACGGTGATGCTGGACAATGACGCCTCCGAGGTCTCGACGGTGGTGGAGGCCTCCGGCCGCGACCGTCCCGGCCTCTTGGCCGCCCTGGCCAAGCCGATTTCCGACGCCGGCCTGTCGATCCTGTCGGCCCACATCGACGGCTATGGCGAGCGCGCCGTGGACGCCTTCTATGTGGTGGACGCAGACGGCCGGAAGGTCACCGACGCCAAGCAGATGTCGGGTCTCAAGGCCGGCCTGATGCAGGCCCTGGAAGCCGCCGAGACCCCACCTGGGGTGAAGCCCCGCGCCAACCTGCAGAAGGCCCGCGCCAGCGTCGCACGTTGAGGACGCTTGACCGTCCCCGCTCGGCGGGCGCATGGAGCCCGGCGTGACCGCCGAGCCCGCCCCCGCCGAGAGTTCCGCCCCCGCGCCGCGCAAGGCGCCGGGCGTGATCAAGTCCTCCATGATCTATTCCGGCCTGACCCTGGTCAGTCGGTTCATGGGCCTGGCGCGGGACCTGGTGATCACCGCGCGGATGGGCGCCAGCCTGACCGCCGCGGCGGACGCCTATTTCACCGCCCAGGCGTTCTCCAACCTGTTCCGGCGCATCTTCGCCGAGGGCGCCTTCGCGGCCGCCTTCGTCCCCTCCTATTCGCGCAAGCTGGCTGCAGAGGGCGACGCCCCGGCCGACAAGCTGGCCACCGACGCCCTGGCCACCATGGCCGCCGCCACCATCGTCCTGACCATCGTGGCCCAGCTGGCCATGCCCTGGATCATGCTGGTCTATTCGCCGGGCTATGTGTCCAATCCGGAGAAGTTCCGGCTGGCCGTGGTGCTGACCCAGATCACCATGCCCTACCTGCCCTGCATGGTGGTGGCCTCGCTGCTGGCCGGGGTGCTCACCGCCCGAGGCCGGTTCATCGTCTATGGGCTCTATCCGACCATTCTGAACCTGGTGATGCTGGCCGCCGTCTGGCCGCAGACCGATCCGGTCGAGGCCGCCTACGCCGCCTCCTGGGCGACCATCGTGGCCGGGATCGGCCAGGCCGCCCTGTGCTGGTGGGGCGCCTGGAAGTCTGGCGCCAGGGTCCGGCTGGTGGTTCCGCGCCTGAACCCCGAGGTCAAGGCGCTGATCAAGCTGACCATTCCGGGCGCGCTCGCCTCCAGCGCGGTCCAGGTGAACATCTTCATCTCCACCATGCTCGCCTCCCAGGTCTCGGGCATGCGGGTGTGGATGAGCGTCGCCGACCGCTTCTACCAGCTGCCCCTGTCCCTGGTCGGCACCGCCATCGGGGTCGCGCTTCTGCCCCGCCTGTCCCAGGCCTTCGGGGCCGGCGACGAAGATGACGCCCAGGCCGCCATGGACCAG
>Ga0116141_10005082_pt1 | contig 11022 bp, 4 predicted proteins | sample AD_UKC097_MetaG_FD_89744 | JGI IMG/M metagenome (GOLD analysis project Ga0116141, IMG submission 89744) | Active sludge microbial communities of municipal wastewater-treating anaerobic digesters from USA - AD_UKC097_MetaG | ecosystem: Engineered > Bioreactor > Anaerobic > Digestate | place: USA... | reverse complement strand
GTTCGTCGAAGACGCGGGGAATCTGCACGAAAAATCCGCGCTGGAACTGGCGCGCTACGCGCTTTCCGACCACACCGTGGCCGCCTCCATCGGCATGGCCGCGATCAACTCGCTGATTGATGTGGACGAATCCAAGTGCTCAAATCTGAATGCATCTGAAATTGTCATGGAAAAAGGCGCGGGGAAAAACGTCGCCGTCGTCGGGCATTTCCCGTTCATCCCCAGGCTGCGGGAGAAGGCGAAGCGGGTCTGGGTGATAGAGAAGAGGCCCCGCCCGGGCGACCGGCCCGCGGAAGAGGCTTCTGAGATCCTTCCGCAGTGCGATGTGGTCTGCCTGACTTCGTCCGCATTCATCAACCACACCATCGAAGATCTGCTCCCGCTCTGCGGAAACAGCTTTGTGGTGCTGACGGGCCCGACCTCGCCGCTGACACCGATCCTGTTTGATCACGGGGTGGATGTGATCTGCGGCGCGCGCATTACCAATCCCGAACGGGTGGTGCAATACATCACCCAGGGCGCCTGCTTCCGGCAGATGAAATTCGCGGGCGTGAAACTGCTGTCGCTTGCGAAATAATTTCAGCCCAGCCGGGCGCGCGCGTCGCGGGCCGCATCGCGCACAATTTCCGGCAGCGCGGGATGGATGTAAACCATATTCAGCAGGTCATCCAAAGTGCCGCCGCGATACATCACCGCCGCAAGCATGTGAATCATGTTCGAAGCCTCATCGCCTATAATGTGCGCACCCAGCACACGCAGATTGTTTCGGGCGACCAGCAGTTTGCAGAAACCCTCGTCCAGACCCCGCGCAAGTCCCTGGTTGCTGTCCCGGTATTCCGCCCGACCAATCACATAATCCACATCCGTCTCCCGCAGGCTTTCTTCCGTGGCTCCGAGGCCGGCAATTTCAGGGTGCGTGAAAACCGCGTGCGGCATGGGTCCGTAATCAATCGGGCGGCGGACAGCACCGCCCCAGAGGGTGCGCACAAGATACTCGCCCTCAAGGTTGACGCTGTGCCGGAACAGATAATTTCCAACGCAGTCCCCCAGCGCATAAATCCCCGGGGCGTCCGTTTCCAGATATTCGTTGACGCGAATGAACCCCCGATCGTCCGTGCAAACGCCGGCGGTGGACAGGTTGAGATCCCCCGTGGAAGGCCGAACCCCGGTTGCAACCAGCAGGGCGTCGGCCTCCAGAATTTTCTCCTCTGATGCGCGGTTTGTCATCGAGACAGAGAACATTCCGGAGGCATGGCCGACTCTCTGCACATTCCATCCTTCGTGAAGATGATGGTCTTTTTCAAAAGCGGATTCGAATGCCTTGCGTACGTCCGGCTCCGCCGTGCGGAGAACTTTACTGCGCACAACAAAATGCGTTTCTGTGCCGAAGGCGCGATAGACATGCCCCAGTTCGCAGGCGATGTAGCCGGCCCCTATGACTATCAGCTTTTTCGGCAGGGCGCGCCGGCGCAGCGCCTCGCGGCTTGTCATGCAGGGCGTTCCCTCAAGTCCCTCGACCGCGGGGATGTCCGGTTCAGATCCTGTGGCAATGAATATCCTGTCCGCCGTCAAAGCCCGGCCGCTGACATCAAGTTCCCTCTCGCCGGTAAAATGCGCGTCGCCGCGAATAAATGTCATGTTCGGCATCGTGCTCAGCTTCTTTTCCTGGCTTCGGGACATTTCGTCCACCGTGGACGAAACACGGTCAATCAGCGCCGGCCAGTCGGCGGTTATTTCGCCGCCCCTCAGATTCACCCGCGGCGCGCGGCGCATCAGATGCACAAGGTCCGCCGGGTAGATCAGCATTTTGGATGGGATGCAGCCGCGGTTCAGGCAGGTTCCGCCCACCGCATCGCGTTCGATCAACGCGGTTTTCAGGCCCCGCTGCGCGGCAGGACGCGCTATCTTCATTCCGCCGCCGGAGCCAATTACAATGACATCGAATTTTTCATTCATGCGGACAGTCTAGCGGATCGCCGCAAAAGTTCCAATCATTGGAACTTTTCATCGGGCTTGCGCCGGCCGCATCCGGGAGCTAATAATGCCGCATGAATTGTGAACTGAACGGCCGCTCCGAATCCGCCCTGGCGGTCATGCGCACCGCGCGCGGACTGCTGTGCATTTTCTGGGGGCTTCCGCTGTCACTGCTGCTCTTTTCGCAGGCCCTCACCATCCGCACAAGCTTTGTCCTGCCGGCCTATCTTCCGGGCGTGATGCTGATTTGCATCGGAGTGATCTGGCTCTGGTCGGCGGGCCGCATGTCGCCGTCGTGGCGGGCGCTGGTCAGGCAGACCATTATGATTCTCTGCCTCATCATCTATTTTGCGCCGTTTGTGAGCTGGTGGGAAATGCTGCCCGCGACGGCCTATCTGCTCAGCAATCTCTGGCTGTTTTTTCTGACTGTGGCGGGGCTTCTGCACCTGCTCAACCGCCTGGCGGGCGATGTGGCCGAGCAGACCGACTGCCAGTCGCTTGCGCTTGAAGCGCGCTTCTGCCGCAGAACTGTGTTTCTGCTGATGATGCTCCCTCTGGTGCTGATTTATCTGCGCGCGGCGGCCGGCGCGCTGATTCACGGCGGATCGCTCTACAGCGAAATAGCGCAGAACCTGATCGCGCTCCCGTCCTGGACCCTCCTGCTGTTTCTTTTCCCCTTTCCCATGACCATGGCCAACCTGTGGCGGGCGAGGAACCAGTGCCTCGGCATGCTGGACATCAGCCGGCGGAAAGCGGAATAAAAAAGCCGCCGGCTTTCACCGGCGGCTTCTTCATAAACAGCAAAACGGCTATTTTTTGATCTTCGCGGGCTTGCGCAGCGCGGCGCGGATCTGCGGATGAGTCATTTTCATCACCGCGGCTTCGGCCATGCCAAGCGCGATCAGGCGCTTCTGCTGCACGCGCAGGCGCTTGCGCTGGTCGTTCTGGCTCTTTTTGGGCCGCTGCAGGTTCTTGTTCCTGAATTCACTCGTTGCCATGATTTCGTCCTCTTTCAAATATTTCCATTTAAAGACGGGGGTTTATACACGCACACCCTGCGCGAATCAACCCCCAAATCCAATTACTTGAGCGCCTTCACCCGGTAGTAAATCCTGCCCTCGGTCCCGTGCAGGGCATCGGTGTGGACATTCAGCGGCGGCGTGGCCTCGATGCCCGACGCCACGGTTCCATATGCGGATGTCAGGTTGACTTTCCAGTACAGCGAGTAGGTCCGCCCGCTGGCGCTCGGCCAGGACACCACGTTCTTCCCGCCCGCTGCCGCCGGAGCGGCATCCAGCCAGAACATGGAATTGATGTTGGTGGGCTCGGTCAGGGCAATCCATTCAGACCAGTTGTCGGCGCCGTCCCCGTCGCTGTCGACCGTGTGTGTCGCGCCGGTGACGCTGCCGAAATGCTCCACCTCCCACCAGTCGGGAATGCCGTCGCCGTCGGTGTCGGCATCCGGCTCGGTTTCCACGCCCGTCACGATGACATCATCGAATGACAGATTGCCCGCCGTCTTGTCATAGGTGAAGCGCAGGCGGGTGACGTTCGCGGCGAGGAGATAAGATTTTGTGGTGCCGGTGGTCGGCAGCGGCACAACCGTGTCCAGCGTACTCCACGAGCCGCCGCTGTAGACTTCAACCAGCAGATACGAGCTTGAATCGGTGCCCTGCCCCTTGATCCAGAAGGTCAGGTTGCTCCCGTTAAGGAACGACGGCGTAAGCATCCAGTCGCCCGTGTTGTCCAGCTTCACCGACGGCGGATTCCGGCCATAGTTGCCCGATGTCGTGTATGTTCCGGCGATGCCGTTGAAGGTCCACCCCGCAGGCGCGGTCGGAGCTTCATCGAAAGGCTCGTCAATCAGCGTCACGCCGGCGCCGCCCGAATCGGCTTCGCGTGTGATCGTGACGGAATCCGAACTGGACGCGCCGAACAGGTTGGTCCCGCGCACCGTGATCACATTGGCGCCGACATCCAGCGCGATGCCGGAAATGGTCCACGCCGAAGCGGCCGGATGCGTTCCGGTGCCACCGGTCAGCGAATTGGTCCAGGTGAGCGTCCCGACCACCGCCGCGTTGTTGGTGCCGCTGATACTGGCAGAAGCAATCGCGAAGGTCACGGTGGAGTTTCCGCTGGTCACCTCCAACGCCGGAGCATCTTCCGGCGCATCGCCGAAGTAGGTCAGGGTTCGCTTCATGATATTTGTGCGAGCGGACAGATCGAGGATGGTTTCGAACGGGAAGCCCATCACCACCAGCCGGTAGTTGTTGCTGTACTGAATGGCCGCCGCGCTGGTGCCCGACGACAATGTTCCATAAACCAGCGCCGTGGTGGCCCCGCCGCGACCCTGAAAGACATCGGAATATTCCGCGCCGTAAATGGTATCACCGGGGCCGGCGGTCTCACTGAACGTCAGTGCGGAAATCCCGCTGAAGATGGAGCCGGTGCGGCCGGTGGCCTTATCGGTGGCCGCATCGTCGCTGACATAGGCGGTCTTGAGCACATTGGTGAAGAAAGTCATGTCCACACCATTGGTGCGGCCCAAGTCCCACCCAAGCTCCGCGCCGGAGACAAAGAGATTTCCGCCATCGGTCAGGAAGGACTGCACCAGAGACTGCTCCGTGCTGCTGAAGGTTTCATCTGCCGTGGACTCTTCGCCGAGAATCCAGTAAGCCGCGTGATAATTGGTCATGCGCACCGCAGACGATATGATTGCCTGATGCGATGCGGAATCAAAATACTGTCCGGCCGCAGCGATGGCCTGTCCATGCTGGACCACATAATCAAAACTGTTGATCTGACGAGGCCGAACCATAGTCACATAACCGCTGATTCCGCCTCCGAAATATTGTGTGGGAGATAGCGCGCGGTCGAAACGATCGAACCCGTTTACAATCAGATGCTGCGCGCGGCCGGCTGGAGAAGCACGGCTTCCAATGGTCTCAGACGGGAGCGATTCGCCACCCGCGTTAAGCGCCGTCACGCGGAAGAAATACACGGCTCCCGAATTCAGATTGGTCAGTGTCACATTCAAATTCGTTGTAGCAACCGGGGAACCAAAACCATAACCGTTTTCAGAACGATACACGCGGTACCCGGTCGCGGCCTGCCCGCTGGCGATATTGGTTGCCGGAGCCGACCAGGAAATCCTCACACCTCCGGAGACATTCACCGCGGCCGGCGCGACAGGAGGATCAGGCAGGAAGTTCAGCGGCACGGTTGCGTTGTTGGCATTGAGGTGTTTCACCAGCCCCTTGTAGCATGACCGGGAGAAATACCTGCGCGCGGAGGGGTCCTTCAGGAGCTTTGCGTCTTCGGGGTTGTTGTGAAAGGCCACCTCAATGATGGTGTGGTTCATGTTGGGGTTGTATGTTTCAGATATTTCACCGTACGAGGCCCCGTAAACATCCGAAGAATTGTCCGTCCAGTCGTCTATGAAACCGACTCCGTTATCAAGGAATTCAAAGTCTGTTTCGATTTCCGAATTCAGCGCGGACGCGAAAGCCTGCTGACGCAACTGACATGCGGATGAGTTGGCCGTGCTGTAAAGCCCCATCGCGCCGCGACGGATACCGACGACGTTGGTATCAGCGTTGGAATGAAATCCCAGATATATGCGGTCCCAGAAATCACCATCTGCCTCGTTGTCCATGTAGTTTGCAATTCGCGGAGGCGCGCCCACGTTGTCGTCGTTGTCGTCCAGCGTTGGCCGGTCATAAAGGTCAGAGGACATGCCCTGACCGGTCATGTTCTGAACCCAGTAGCGCGAGGCTTCGAGTTCCTTTTCATAGCCGGACACACCCCAGCCGCGGTTAATGTTGCCCATTCCATTGCCAAAGCGAATGGCGTCCGCAATCACCACATCCGTGCCGGGCAGATATCCGGGAGCGTAATTTGAAATTTCAACATATCCGTTGGTGCCGGCTTCAAAGTAATAGTTGCCAAGCCACACCCAGCCGGCGCCCACGCGCCGATGGTTCACTTTGATTTCATTTATGCCGCCACTGTGGCGAATGCGATAGAGCTGACGCACCCGGTTCCCGGAATACAACGCCCAAGTGTAAACCGGATACTCGCCGCTGACAAGAATGGTCGGAGTGTATCGCGCAACCGCGCTTTGTCCTGTGGTGGTGATGTAGGAAAACCGGTAGGGCGTATCTCCGGGGGAACCGTAATAAATGGTGGATGAGCTGTCAGACCAGCTCCCGCTGTAGGTCACGCCGGCATCGTCATTGTCAAGGACCACCTCATTGGTCTGGTACCCCACCGGCCTGCACGGAATTACCGCGGCCCCGGCATTCAGGCAATACTGCACAAAGGTGTTGAGCTGATCGATGTTTCCCATGTCCTCCACCACCCCGTTGATCAGCCCGCGGCCCGTGTACCAGCCGCCGGAAGTGGTGTTGGCGTAATAGCCATGCCCCGCGCTGGTGAAAACCACTATGTTCGTCAGGGCACCAGAAGGCGCAGGGGTCACCACCAGCTCGTCTCCCGCCGGCTCTTCCCCGCCGCCGGCCGTCTCCCGGACAAATGTTACACTGTCGCTCGCGGATGAACCGGCTGAATTGGTGCCAGCGACAGTGATGAGGTTGGTTCCAACAGCAAGCGAAGCGGAAAACGACCAGTTGGCCCCCGCGGCGAAGGTGCCGCCCCCTCCGAGACTATTCGTCCAGCGCATCGTGCCCACCACATAGGCATTTGCCGTGCCCGTGATGGTCTGGCTCGATGTGCTGTTCGGAACAGTTGTGCCCGTTGTTCCAATGTCAACAGACGGCGCGCCGGCACCCTTTGTCAGGATGGTCCCGTTATATCCCGACACCACAAACAAATCGTTGCTGTAGACCACGCCGCGGAGGAAATTGGTGGTGCCGGAATTTTCTTCGAACCAGTTGATGCCGTTGGTTGAGCCCCAGATCACACCGTTCTGACCAACAGCCACGAACTGCCCGTTTCCGAAGGCGACGCGATAAAGATTAACACTCCCCGAGGGCAGGTTATTGGTCTGGCGTGTCCACATGGTGCCGTCCGGCGAGGTCACAATGCGGGATCCAAGCCCCACGGCAACATAGGTGCCGTTTCCATAGGAGGCGTCCAGAAGCCAGCCGGCGGCATTTGACGTCCGCGACGTCCATGAGATGCCGTCCGACGAAGTCAGCAGAAGACTGTTTTCACCGGTCGCAATGAACAAACCGCCCGCATAGTTCACACCCTGGATGTTTTCCGACGTGCCCGACACCTGCTGCGTCCAGTTGGACGCATTGGTTGACCTCAGAATCGTGCCGTTGGCGCCGGCGGCCACGAACACGCCGTTGCCGTAGGCCGCGCCGCGCAGCATTGCGTTGGTGGGCGTTGTTCGCACCGTCCATGTCGCGCCGCCGACCGAGGTGACAATCGTTCCGGCATCGCCGACCGCCACCCAGTAGCTTCCTCCGCTGATGAAGTTGAGCAGCATGCTGGTGGTTCCCGAAACGCGCGACACCCAGGTTTCTCCGCTGTCAGGTGATGTATAAATCGCTCCGGCGGCGCCCACGGCGGCAAAGCTGCTTGCCTTTGCGCCCACGCCGTAGAAATTAGTTGAAGTGCCCGAGTTCTGTGTGACCCACTGCGCATCCGAAGAAGAGAACTTCTCGGCCAGCAGATCCCAGAGATCGGAAACACCCGCATCTTTATTGAGCGCCCAGATGCCGATGCCGGCCAGATTCTTGGAATTGGCAAAGTCGTACTTGCGCGCGAGACTGTTTGTGTCGTCATACCAGAGTTGTCGGTATGATCCGTACAGCACATACGGCGTCAGCGAGTTGGTATCCCAGTTGTAGCCATACGTTTCGGCAAAAGATTTGGCTGCAGGATAACTTCTTGAAACTCCAGATGTAATTGTGTTCGCGTGCAGGGCATATGACACCGTTGGCCAGTCATAGCCGTAGTACGGGACGCCCAGCAGAAGCTTGCCCGGCGACAGACCGGCGGCCAGATAATTGCTGACGGACTTGCCCACGCTCAACGAGCCGAACACAGCACTGGTCTGCAGCGGCGCGACCGGGCCCGCCTGAGTGTCTTTGCTCCATGAATAGTCGTAGCCCATCATGATGCACTTGTCCAAAAAGCCGTCAAAGGCCGCCACGTCGAAGTTGCTGCTCCAGTCCACCGCCGGCAGGCAGATCGAAACCTGCGATCCCGGCACCTGTGCATGCATCTTCACGGTGAGATTGCTCATAAACGCCGTGAGCTGACTGCGAGAACCGCTGGGGACCCCCTCAAAATCAATGTTCACGCCATCGGCATTGCGCAGGTTCACTACGCGAATCAGCTCATTGATCAGGTTGCTCTGGGCCGCAGCGCTCCCGAAGAAGGTGCTGTGGCCGGAAAAAAGAGTTGCGCAAAGAACAGCTTCGGTGTTGTTCGAATGCGCCCATTCCACCAGCGGGGTATTCGACCAGCTGTTCATGGTCGTCGCGTAGCCGGTGTTGGGATCCACCACATAAGAAAAATAGGCCACCGTTGAAAGCAAATCGAAGGTGAAGTTGGTATAGCTGGTTCCCTCCCAGTATGGGTGCCAGCCGAACACTTCTTTTTGAAGCGTGAATGGACCCGGCGATGAGGCCCCGCCTTTAAGAGGAGCCGTTTTGCGCACCGGCAGTTCCGCGCGCTGAACAGCCTGCACGGCATCCCATTCACTCTCTGTTTCAGCATCGAACTGCAGGTGATATTCCAGTTCTGCCTGATGCATAGAAACTGGCGGAACGACCGGAGGAATTTCCTGTTCGGAGGTTTCCGCTCTGCGAAGGACTTCCGCCTCCCGACCGTCGGGGCATTCCGGCATAACCGGCGGCTCGTAGTAGTCAATGGCTCCCGATTCAAGCTGAACAACGGCTGCGGATAAAAGCGATGATGAAAAAAGCACCGCCCCGGCACCCAAAATGCACACCTTGTGAAATAAGCTGTTGAGTCCGTTCATAACGCCCCTCTGCAAAAAATTAAAATCGGGCCCAAAACTGTTTATAGCACGCCGGCGGGGTTTTTGCACTCCCTGGCATGAAAATAATTCAGACAGCGGTCCTGTCCGGGGAGGAAGATGCATTCGGGGTTGTCGCGCGAGCATTTGCGGGGAACGGGAAGCGCCTCCGGTGCAGCATCCGCGCCGCCCGCAAGCGAAAGATCGGCCTCGATTGGGGCCGCATCGGCCACAACAGCCGGGATGTCCGCCGGGGAGATCTCTGCATCCACAGGGCGGAGCAGGGTGACCTGGCCGGAAAGCCCGCCGCCAAACCAGCGGCGCACCGCCTGAAGCCTTTCGCGGGCAGGCATGTATATCACCTCCAGGCTGCCGGGTCCGGCGGCCAGCGCGCGCACGCGGGCCATCGCGGACGGAAGCGATTCGCCGCCGCGGTTCCACGCGGCCACGCGGAACCACCGGACTTCGTCCGGCTTCAGGCTCTTGAACATGACCGATGTCGAGGTTTCTCCCGTCACAACAATTCCGCTGCCGAAACCGTACCCGTTCCGCGAGGAATAGACCGTATATCCCGCGGCCGGTTCGCCCGGCGGCGGATCCCATTCCACCACCACGCCCTGGCGGGTGCCATAGACGCGCAGATTCTCCGGGGGCTCCGGAAGTATCGCCAGCGGAACGTTTGACGGATTGTTTGCATGCAAGTGCTGAACGGTTCCCTGATAGCAGGCGCGGGCGATTTCCCCGCGCGCATCCGGATTCTTCATCAGCAGGCAGTCTTCCTCGTTGTCGTGAAAGGCAACCTCAATGATCGTGTTGTTCATTTCACGGCCGATTGCGCCGTACAATTCGCCAAATGTACCGCCCAGCACTTCGCCGGAAGCATCCGACCAGTCGCCGGAGAATTTGACTCCGTCATCGCCGGCCTCCATGCAGGCGTTCAACTCATCCGCCAGCGCCCGGCCGAAATCCATCTGGCGCTTCTGAATGTCTTCAGGATAGCGCGTGTCGTACAGGCCGAGAGCGCCGCGGGCGGCCCCGCTTCCGGCGTTGGAATGAAAACCGAGGAAAATCCGGTCCCAGAAGCCTCCGGCCTGTTCGCGGTTCATCTCTTCGGTCATGCGGCGCGGAGCGCCGACATTGTCATCCTGGTCGTCGTAGCCGCCGAGGTCATAAATGCCCGAACTCATCCCCTGTCCGACCGATTTCTCGATCCAGTAGCGGGAGGCTTCCAGCTCGCGTTCAAAGCCGGAGACTCCGTGGCCCCGGTCAATGTCGCCCATGCCGTTTCCGAAACGAATCGCGTCGGCAATCACCACGTCTTCCGGCATTCTTCCGGGGAGCGCATCATTAGAGACCTCCACATATCCGTTCGTGCCGGCTTCGAAATGGTAATTCCCCAGCCAGACCCAGCCGAGGCCGACGCGCTCGTGATTCACGCGGACTTCGGTCAGTCCCCCGCTGTGCGCGATCCGGTAGAGCTGTTCAATGCGGTCGGCACCGCTCCGGGCCCAGCAGTAAACGGGGTAAAATCCGGCTTCGGGCAGGCGCGGCGTGAATCGGGCCGTGGCGGTCTGGCCGTTTGTAGAGGCAAAGGCATAGCGATATGGAACGTCGCCGGAGCGTCCAAAGTAAATTGAGGATGCACTGTCATACCACGTTCCCGCATATTCTGCGCCGGAATCCGCATTGTCCAGAATGACCTCGTTGGTCTGGTATCCCAGCGGACGGAAAGGCACGACTGTCGCTCCGGCATTGAAACAGTACTGTGCAAAAAGATTAAGCTGGTCGATATTTCCGGCATCCTCATTCACCCCGTACAGGAGAGGCCTCTGCGATATCCATGCGCCGTCTTTCGATGTCCAGCCGTGCCCCGCGCTGCAGAAAACCAGAATGCCGGACAGCGCGCCCGAAGGCGGGCGGGCATCTGCATGAATCCGGGGTTCCGGCGGGGGATTCTGAACCGAGGGAGCCGCATCGGGCGCCTCTACAAAATTGGGGCTCCCGGCCGGACGGTACAGATTCTTTTCGACAACGGTCTCGTCGGCAAAAAGCATGGCGGCGGCTTGCGCCGCCGCCATGGCCAGAATTGCCGC
>Ga0116141_10005077_pt1 | contig 11023 bp, 9 predicted proteins | sample AD_UKC097_MetaG_FD_89744 | JGI IMG/M metagenome (GOLD analysis project Ga0116141, IMG submission 89744) | Active sludge microbial communities of municipal wastewater-treating anaerobic digesters from USA - AD_UKC097_MetaG | ecosystem: Engineered > Bioreactor > Anaerobic > Digestate | place: USA... | reverse complement strand
CCTGATTCTGGCCAAAACGGTTCTGGATGCCATCGGCATTCTGGAAAAGCGCTGCGGAAAAAATCCCGACAAGTGGCAATGGGGAAAACTGCATACCTATCATTGGAGGACTGATGCCACATTGTTTGCCGATTATATGGATTTCATCAACAAGACCGGCGTCAAATTCCTCTCCGGTTGTAGACAGAGGTCCCTATCCGGCGCCCGGCGACCACACCACGCTGAACGTTTCAGCTTATCATCCCGGGAAAGATTTCGGAACCTGGATGATTCCGGCCATGCGGATCATTGTAGATTTCGGAAGCGATGAACCTTTCGTCGGCATTAACAGCACAGGGCAGTTGGATAATCCGTCAAGCCCGCACTACGATGACGGCATCACGGCATTCCGGTTAGGACAGTATCAGAATTTTCCGTTTAAGGAAGAAAATATAAAAACACAGTACACGAAAATACTGACATTGGTGCCCAAGAAATGATTTAAAAAAAAAGAATATGCTTTGATTGCTTTGAGCCGCCAGACACATTATTCATGATATACCAACTTGGCTAAAGCGCTTAACAGCCCCCTAAGTTCAGTCGAGTCTTTTGGACTCGACTATTTATCTGTGTTTGAATACAGCCAAGTCAAAAAGACTTGGCTGAACAAAGTCCACCTGAACCCGCAAGCTTATGATTCCCATCCGGGGAATAGAGAAAGAATTTACCTGCTGACATGGATTTTTCATAAATCAACACAGAACCGTCTTTGCTCAAAAGCGGCCGCTTAGGTCGGGTCTTCGGCGGGAATTTATAAGGATTGGGAATCAGCTCTTTCCCTTTCATCACAACAATGTAATGAATCCCCTTGCCCTGTTTCTTTGCTTATTACCCCGTTCTGGCCAAATCCAGTTTCCCCTGCCATTTCCAGATTAAGACCTCCTTCAGAATTTGATGTTCAACTCTGTCCAGAAACGGATCGCGCGCAGCCAAAGCGAAAGCGTCCTCCTTGGCCTCGCTCAAAATACGGGCATCGCGAATAATACTGGCAATGCGGAAATCCGGCAGCCCGGATTGTCTCGTTCCCAGAAAATCGCCGGGACCGCGGATAGCAAGATCTTCTTCCGCAATGGTAAATCCGTCCGTTGTTGTTTCCATCACTTTTAATCTTTTGCGCGCATCTGCTGAACATTTATAATTGGCCAACAGAATGCAGCTGGAGAGAATATCGCGCCGCCCTACCCTGCCGCGTAACTGATGCAGTTGCGAAAGTCCGAAGCGTTCGGCATGCTCGATAACCATTAATGAGGCTCTCGGAACATCGATGCCCACTTCGATGACCGTTGTCGAAACGAGAATATGAATTTTGTTCTCCATAAATTCCCGCATAATTTCATCTTTTTCCTTTTCCTTCATTTTCCCGTGGATTAATCCCACGCGGTAATCCGGAAAAACGTCCTGCTGCAAATGCCTGGACATATTGGTGGCGTCTTTCAAATCCAGCGTTTCCGACTCTTCCACCAGCGGATAAACAATGAATGCCTGATGCCCTTTCGCCAGTTCCGCGCGGATGGCCTGATAAACTTTGTCCCGTTTGCTTTCCGGCAAAACAACAGTGTGCACGGGCTTTTTCCCCGGAGGCATTTCATTGATCACAGAGACATCCAGATCGCCGTATACGGTCATCGCCAGGGTTCTCGGAATCGGGGTTGCCGTCATGACCAGCACGTCAGCGTTGATGCCCTTGGATCGCAATGTCGCTCTCTGAATAACGCCGAAACGGTGCTGCTCGTCAATGACAACCAGTCCCAATTTATGAAAATCAACACCTTCCTGAATCAAAGCGTGTGTGCCGATAACGATGCCCGCCTCGCCGTTTTGAATCCGGCGCAGGGTTTCGCCCCGTGATGCATTGGCCATGCTGCCGGTAAGCAAAACCGTTTTCAATCCCAATGGCTCAGCCCACAAACGGATATTTTCAAAATGCTGTTTGGCCAGAATTTCCGTCGGCGCCATTATGGCCGCCTGATAAGAATTCTCACAAGCGGTAATCATGGCTGCCATTGAAACAATGGTCTTGCCGCTTCCAACGTCTCCCTGAAGGAGGCGGTTCATCGCCGTGTCTTTCGACATATCGTTGAGGATTTCTTCAATGACTCTTTTTTGAGCGGCGGTTAAATCGAACTTTAAACTGGAATAAAATTTATCCAGCATTGTGCCATCGGTTTTGAATGAAAGGCCTTGATCCAGAATTCTTCCCGATTTTTTGACAGCCATGCCCAACTGAAAAAAGAAAAATTCATCGTAAATCAAACGCCGGTGAGCCTCGGAACGGCTGGAGATGAATTGATCAATGTCCTCCTGACTGCCGGGAAAATGAACAGACCACAACGCTTCATGGACATTCAGCAAATGTCGCTTTTCACATATACTGTCCGGAATCGGAGAGGCAACATAGCGGGAATAATTCATGAGTGCGGCATTCATGACCTTGCGATAATATTTCTGATAAAGGCCCTCCGTTTCGGAATACACGGGCACGATTCTTTTGAAATTCAGAAGATTTTCTTCATCCTTCTCGTCAAGAATTTCATAATCCGGATGAATCATCTGTTTTCCGACGTAATCCGGTCTTACGTCGCCCGTAAAAATAACCCTGGTTCCTTTTTTGAAAACACCCAGGAGATACGCCATCTGCCCTTTAAACCACTTCGCGGTCAGATTGGCCGTGCTGTCGCTGATCACCGTTTCCAGGATTTTTTTTCTTCCGTAATAGCGATATTGACAGCTGATCACGTTGCCCACAGCCGATTGGACTTTTTCGGCTTCGAGACGGTTGATTTTTCTGATTTCCCTGCGGTCTTCATAAGTCCGCGGCAGAAAGAAAAGCAGATCTTCCACGGTGGCGATTTTTTTATTGGCGAAGCGGGACGCCATTTTCGGGCCCACACCTTTCAAATACTGAACCGGCAGATTCAGTTTTTCCAGGGCTTCTTTTAAATCCGATATCTTCTCAATGGTTTTTTGATCGGCATTCCGTTCGGGAACGGATATGTTCAAAAAATGGATGATGGTTTTGAGTTTTTCGACGATTTTGACGGCGTTTTCAATTTTTCTTTTTTTTAATTCCAGCTTTTGCCGGTCGTAATCGGAAAAGATTTCCCGTAATGCTCCGATCTCATGATTAATTTCCTCACGGCCGAACGATGCGGCAAAACAATCAAGTTTCGACAAAAGCGTTATGAGCGTTCTGCCCAGATCTTTGATGTTGGAAAGATTTTTGTAATTATCGCGGAAAGCAAAGTTCAGGGGTTGATCAATTTTTTGGAGAATTTCGTTTAAGGCATCCATTTAAATCTCCACGCCGCAAATCTGTCAAACCTGAATCATTTCTGATGAATCCGGATATTTTTGTTAACAAATATATTTTATTTGCGCAAGGAATGATTGACTTAAGCGTTGAATTACGTTAAAAACTCACCCCGAAAGAACTTCCATATGAAATTTAAGATCACTCAGAGGAGCTATGACAGACAATATAACCTATAAAGATGCCGGCGTGGATATCGACATCGCCAACGAATTTGTGGAACGAATTAAAACATCCGTCAAAACAACGGCGCGGAAGGAGGTTGTCTCCGGTATCGGCGGATTCGGCGGCCTTTTCCGTCTAAATTCCGTTGACCTGAAAAATCCGGTGCTGGTATCTTCCACCGACGGTGTGGGCACCAAGCTGCGTATCGCCCACCTGCTCGACAAACACGATACCATCGGCATCGACCTCGTCGCGATGTCGGTAAATGACGTGGTTGTGCAGGGAGCCGAGCCGCTTTTCTTTCTCGATTATCTCGCTACCGGAAAAATCGAGCTCGAAAAAAGCGTCAGCATTATCGAGGGAATTACGGAAGGATGCCGACAGGCAGGCTGTACCCTTCTGGGCGGCGAAACCGCGGAGATGCCCGGTTTTTATGCTCCCGGAGAATACGATCTGGCTGGATTCTGTGTCGGAGTCGTTGAATCGGACAAATTAATCACCGGATCAACCATCAGTGTCAACGACCGTATTATCGGGCTGGCGTCCAGCGGACTGCACAGCAACGGATTTTCACTGGCGCGGAAGGTTCTTCTGGAAAAAGGAAAGCTAAACGTCAACGATAAGCTTCCCGGACTGGAAAAAACCGTCGGTCTGGAAATGCTCGAACCGACCCGCATTTATGTTAAAGCCCTGCTGAATCTCTTTAAAAAATTCACCCTCAAAGGCCTGGTCCATGTCACCGGAGGCGGATTCTACGAAAACATTCCGAGAATTATCCCCCAGGCCTGCCGTGCCGTAATCGGCAAGGGCAGTTGGCCTGTCCCGCCGATTTTCAACATCATTCGTGAAATCGGCAACATTGATGAAAAAGAAATGTTCCGCGTATTCAACATGGGCATCGGTATGATGATTATCGTTTCCGACAAAGACTGTCCGGCGGTGCTCGAATATCTGGAAATTCTCGGTGAGAAAGCGTACCCGCTCGGCCTGATTGAAATCAGGGAAGATAAAAAGCCGCAGGTCATCATTTCTGAAAGCTAGGGAAAGCAAATGGCGGATGCATTGAAACTGGGAATTCTGATTTCAGGAAACGGGTCCAACCTGCAATCCATTATTGATCACATCGAGCAGGGGTCTCTTCGGGCGGTCATCCAAATTGTCATCAGCAATAACCCTGATGCTTACGGCATCATCCGGGCAAAAAAACACGGCCTCCCTTTTTGTGTGCTGAAAAACAGCGATTTTAAAAATAAAGAGGAATTTGATTCTGAACTTATCAACACGTTGATAAAACATGACGTCGAGCTGGTAACGCTGGCCGGTTTTATGCGTATCATCTCGCCTCGATTTCTTCAGGCTTTTCCCGGGAGGATCATGAATATCCATCCGGCCCTTCTTCCTTCTTTTCCCGGTCTGCACGGACAGCGGCAGGCCGTGACGTACGGCGTGAAAGTTTCCGGCTGTACGGTTCATTTCGTGGATGAGGGCGTCGATACCGGCCCGATCATTATACAACGAGCCGTGCCGGTGCGCGATGATGACACCGAGGACACCCTGGCGGCTCGAATTTTAAAGGAAGAACATAAAATCTATCCGCAGGCGATTCAGCTTTTTGCCGACGGCAAACTTGAAATCCGGGGAAGAAAAGTTTTCATTCACCCATAGCCGTTTTTCTCCGGTCTAATGTCTTTTTTCTGATGATCCGGCAATGACGTTTAAGGACAGAATCCATGTATGATCTGATTGTCATAGGCGATGATCTTTCTTCCCATGTAGCCGCAGCGTTCTGCGCCATCAACGGTTTGAAGACGGCCCTCTTCTCCGAAAAAGGAACCGCCGGCTCATCTGTTGCCGGAGATCTCACGTTTGACGGCACGATCACGCCGGTGTCCGGGTTTGCCGAAAACCAGATCGCCTATCTGTCATTAAAAAATCTGGGAATTTATCCGGAGGTGCGCCTGCTGAATCCGGCCTATCAGATTATTCTCCCATCGCAAAGGATAGACTTTTTCCATGACAAAGAAGAACTTCTGAAAGAGCTCGCCAGAGAGTTTCCTCATCTCGAGGGCGATCTTCGATTATTCTACGATGTAGCAGAGAAAAATTCAAACGCAGCCGGACAATGGATTTCAGAACATCCCGGCATTCAACCGAAAAAAATGAAGGATTTTTTCGATTATCTCAAACTGATTCCCCGTTTCGTCGAAAGCATGTTCAACACCATCCGTTTGAAACGTCTGATGTCGCAAAACCCATCCTTCCGGAAAGTTATTCAGGCTCAGCATGCCCTTCTTTCTTTCAAAACGGATCCGTTAAATTCTTTTTTTTCATCATGGCAATCCTGCACGCCGTTGCGCGGCACCTTCTCCTTTGCTCAGGGCAAACAGGACCTGGTCGATTCGCTGATCCGTAAAATAAAAGCGTCCGACGGTCTTTATTTATCCGGATGCGATTGCCTGTCGATCCATAAAGACAAGGTCATTGAACTGAATTATACGGACGATAACGGCAACACCGAAAAAATCGAAAGCCGCCATTTAATCGTCAGCACAAAATGGCAAAACATCGGCCAATTGTTCGACCACAAGAAAACTTTCAGTTTTGGCGATTTTCTTCGGCCGGCAAAAACGGCGTATTTCCCCTTTTCCATTTTTCTGGGCGTCAATCCGGCAGGGCTGCCCGAAAAGCTGGCCAGACATTCGGCAATTATCTGCAATCCGGCCAGGGAGCTTTATGCCCACAACAACCTGATCATTCTGGAATCGTCGGCAAAAGAAGAGAGGATGAAGGATCCCGCTGCAAAAATTCTTCTGAGCGCCACCGTTTTCCTCCCCGATCATCAGGAAATCTGGTCAAAGGATAACCTGAAGACTATTTCCGAAAACATCATGAATCAACTTGACCATTTCTTCCCGTTTTTAAAAGAAAACATTTTGTTTTTCGATCCGGACGAATCCATGAAGCTATCGCTTAAGCTGCGAGGCACCATCATCCCGCGCTATCAGATCAAAAATTCTTTTTTTACGGGTTTTTCCGCTAAAGGCAGTAAAACCCGGTACGCCAACATTTATCTTACCGGAGCGTCCTTACTGGCGGATGCCGGTTTTGAAGCGGAAATTCTTTCCGGACTCAATACCGCGAATCTTCTGATTTCACAAAGGAAGTAATTTATGAAAGACGTTTTTTCCATTTCCAATCTCGGCAAAAGAATGATTGTCTCTCCCCTTCAAACGGGCAAGTTTACCCGGGACGGCAAAAGAGCCCTGTTTAACACTCATCTGGACAACTATCGTTCGCTGACCGATAAAAAAGGACAACCGCTTTCCGTCGAGTTGGCCGGCCCCCGCGAAAAGATTTTTTTTAATCCTGCCGACACCAGAGCGGCTATCGTTACCTGCGGCGGCCTTTGCCCGGGTATCAACGACGTGATCCGCTCGATCACTACAGCGCTGTACTTCAATTATCACGTCAAGAAGATTGTTGGCGTCAAATACGGGCTCCAGGGATTAAATCCTCATTGCGGGCATCCACTGATCTCTCTGTCGCCGGATGTTGTGAAAGACATCAGCAGCTTCGGAGGCAGCATCCTGTCCACATCGCGCGGTCCGCAGGATGTGCAAATCATCGTTGACTATCTTCACAGATTAAACATCAACATCCTGTTCTGTATCGGCGGTGACGGCACCATCCGAGCGGCGGAAAAAATTACAGCGGAAATTACCAGACGAAATTTTAAAATTGCCGTGATCGGCATTCCCAAAACCATAGACAATGATCTCCATCTGATTCAGAAGTCGTTCGGATTTGATACCGCGATTGAGAAAGCGGCCGATGCGATTAAAAGCGCCCACGTGGAAGCCCGGGGCATGGTCAACGGCATCGGGCTGATCAAAATTATGGGACGCCACTCCGGACACATCGCAGCCCACGCAGCGCTGGCACAAAGCGATGCCAATTTTGTCCTCATTCCCGAGGTGCCTTTTGATCTTGAAGGCAAAAACGGCTTTTTGGGTTTTTTAAAAAACGCATGATTTCCAGAGGGCACGCTGTCATCATTGTCGCCGAAGGCGCCGGTCAGGATTTGCTCGGCACAACGGACCGCTCCGCAGAAAAAGATGCTTCAGGCAATGCTCGTCTGCTCGATATCGGATCGCATCTGAAAAACGTCATCGAAAATTATTTTAAAAAAATCAGCATGGAGATCAATCTGAAATATATTGAGCCAAGCTATCTGATTCGTTCGGTTCCGGCAAACGCTTCGGATGACATTTACTGCAATATGCTGGGACAATACGCCGTGCACGCGGGAATGGCCGGAAAAACCGGAATCCTGGTCGGTTTGATGAAGGATGAGTATGTTCATCTTCCGTTGGCCGCAGTCGCCTCCGGCAGAAAAATCGATCCCCGCGGGGATATCTGGTTAAGGGTTCTGGAGACGACCGGCCAGCCGGCCTCGATGAAAAATTAATCGAATATTAATAATATCGGATAGTTAAGAAAATATTTTCATCGTCTTTCAGCCGGATAATTTGTTTTTTATTCACAACAAAGGACGATTGACATTTATCTTTCATGATTGGCGAAAAAATGCTTGCAAAATACTGTCTTATGGTTTAGTAACGACGCACATTTTCTGGAGGATTGTAAAAATGTCTCGTGTTTGTGAAGTATGCGGCAAGAAGCCGTCTGTCGGTAATGCCGTGAGCCATGCAAATAATAAAAAGAAGGCGGTCTGGTATCCCAACCTGCAGAACCTGCGTTGTGTAGATGAAAAAACCGGATCAATAAAGAGAATCAAGGTTTGCACACGTTGTATTCGCTCAGGATTTGTCAAGAAAGCTACCTGATAAAAGAAATTATTTGAGATTCTTTTATTACATCGGCTGTTTCATTGAAAAACAGCTCATCATCGTCAATCAAATCCATCGCCTGCTCAAACAAACGGTTCAATTCATTATTAAGCAATAGATCATTGCAGGGAAGGCCGAATTTATCTTGATAAAGATGCATTCGGCCTTGGATGGTCATCATTTGCTCCATCGATTCTTGCGTGATGAACAACAGGGCGCTTCTCATCACCTCTCGAATCTGATTTACTTCCAGGCCGTAGAGCCATCGCAGGGTTTCTGTAAATTCTTCCATCCTGTTTTCAACCGTGTATTTTATGGCGTCGACCATCACCTCAACAGTCTTAAACGTGCGGAGATGCCTTACGATTACCAGATCGTATATCATTTCGATGATCAAATGGGACTGATAAACGGCGTCGCGACACGAAATTTCTTTGCCCGCAATGCCATGTATATCCTGTATGACTCGGATAAGAGGATTGCCTTTCCGGTAGGAATAGCCCCGGGAATGGATATCGAATGCATCGCCGTCTTCGGTACAGATATATCCGTAATGCGAAAGATCATCAATCAGCAGATGATAGATGACATAGGCCGCTTTCGGATACTCAACAGGAAGGGTTTGCAGTCTTCTTAATTTATGCGTTCTGGCGGAGGTTATATCCGGATGAATCGCCAGCAAATCCGGGGCGATATTGTATACAAAAATATCCGGTTCCACATTTTTTATCTCCGCGGAACCCAGAATTTTCTGCAGGAAATATGTATGAGTCAGCATGAACATATATGATAAGCAGCCATGACCGGTTATCGGATCCGGTCATCAACTAGTTCTTTCATGTGATATTTTTTACTCAATTCATCGAGCAAGCAATTCATCTCGCGCAGAAAATCGGGCATGATGGAAATCTGAATCACCGCCACGGCGGCATCGATGGTCGTTACGGTAGCCAGGCCCTCGTACCCCTCGATAATAAATTGCACTGCGACGATATTCTTGCGATCCAGCTGAAAATACTTGCTCATCATCCGCTCATGGTCTCTTGGCTTCAGTTATCGTTTGACGTCATCAGATAAAGACTGTATGATCAATAAAAAATCAAGGATTTTTTATGCGCCTTGTCCGAAATACATCGATTTTGTTATTATTATTCATTGTTTCCTGCTCCCCCATCCATCCCTTCATCAAAAGCATATCGGAAAGCGATGTTGCCTCTTTCTTGCAGAACGCTCCCCGGGCGGAGGAACATCCGAACGCCGGGGCCGATTTACTGTATTCCTACAGTTATGTGGAATTCTTTGAAGACGGCCGAAGCATCAGCAGAAACCTGGATCGCATTAAAATATTCAACGAACGCGGCCGCAGCTTCGCCTCGAAATCAATTTCGTACCGGGAAGGCTATCAGAAAGTGAAAATTATTTTTGCCAATACCATCAAACCGGACGGAAAAATAATCGCTCTGGACAGAAAAGATATCATCGATTCTTCGGAGTACGCCGGTTATGAATTCTACACCGACATCAAAGTGAAGAAGTTCACCATGCCCGCGGTTGAGGACGGCTGCATTATAGAAATAGCCTATGAAATTGAAAATTTAAAACCCGTTTTATCCATGGACTACTCGGAAACGTTTTTTTGCCAGAACTTTTTCCCCATCGAAGAAGACATCATGGAAATCGTCCTGCCGGCCGGCACAAAACTGCAATATGAAAATTTCAGAACCGACATCACACCCCAAATCACTTCGTTGGGAAACAAAATAAAATATGTTTTCATTAACAAGAAACAGAAGGAAATTATTCCCGAATCCCGGATGCCCTCCCTGCTCGATCGCGACACATTTCCCCAGATTTCTTTCTGGACGCTAAGCAACTGGGACATCATTTCCCAGTGGTACATCAAACTTTTCAAAGAACAAATGAAGTCCAGCGCCGAACTGGAAAATTTCACCCGCGAGCTTATTGCCGATCAAAAAACGGATGAGGACAAAATCAACGCCATTTTTAATTTCGTATCCCAGAATATCCGGTATATCGCCGTGCTCCTGGGACCGCATACCCACAAGCCCCATCAGGCGTTTGAAGTGTTCGAAAAGCGTTACGGCGACTGCAAAGACAAAACCGTTCTGCTTCTGACCATGCTTAAAATTGCCAGCATTCAAGGCTTGCCGGCTCTTGTTCCGGCCAACGGAAAATATTTCGATGAAACGATTCCATCCATGAACGCCTTTAATCATATTATTGCCGTCGTCCCGCTGAAAGGCAAATCCTTCTGGCTGGATGCCACCAATGAAACGTCATCGTACGATTCGCCTCCGTTCATGCTGCCCACCAGAATCTTTCTGATCAACGATGACGGCTCATACCGTTTCGTCACGACCCCGCCGTTAAACGACAAGAAAGATTACTATCATCTGGCGATTCGCTATAAGATCGATACGGAAGGCAACGCCGCTATTGATTATGTTTATAATTTTTTCGGCAAAGCGGCCGAAGCCATCCGGTATTCCTTCAAATATGCTCCTCCGGAGCAACGAAAAAAATTCTTTGAGAACCGCGGAATTGAAATCAGAGACCTTGAACTGGGAAGCTTTTCAGACACCCGAACGCCGTTTACAATAAAACTTTCCGGCATGATTAGAAATCTGGCACAGGTTCT
>Ga0116141_10005076_pt1 | contig 11025 bp, 8 predicted proteins | sample AD_UKC097_MetaG_FD_89744 | JGI IMG/M metagenome (GOLD analysis project Ga0116141, IMG submission 89744) | Active sludge microbial communities of municipal wastewater-treating anaerobic digesters from USA - AD_UKC097_MetaG | ecosystem: Engineered > Bioreactor > Anaerobic > Digestate | place: USA... | reverse complement strand
TTCGATATAGAAAAGATAAATATGAAATGGAAAAACAGATTGAAAAGGCAAAAGCTGCACTTAAAACACCGGCAAAAATTAAAAAATTGAAGTTTATCAAATCTATGGATAAAAAAGCTCAACTTAATGAATCCTTGATTGAGAAAACAAAAAAACTACTGGGAATAAAGGGTTATTACACAAATTTAGAGGAAAAAGAAACAAGTAATCAAGCTATTATTGAACATTATCATGAACTTTATCGCATTGAACAAGCATTTAGAATATCGAAAAATGACTTACAGACTCGTCCTATTTTCCACTATAAAGAAGAACCTATAAAACTACATATTTTAATTTGCTTTATGGCTCTAGTGATATCAAAACACATAGAATTGACCACAGGCGACTCTATAAAGAAATTTGTAGCAGAATGCAAAAAGATAACAGATGCAAGGATCTTAAACCAGATAACCGGAAAAGAAGTTACAATGAGAGTTAAATTAAGCCCAAAAGCTAAAAATTATGAAAAATTATTTTTCCCACACTAAAGTGTACAAGTCAGGAAAAGGATTATTAAGGGGCTGATTTTGTTCTCATATACCTACAATTCAGAACGATACAAAGATACTTATCTTACTTATAGGTTTGAAGAACAAAAGATTAAGATTTAGTTAAGATTTTGTTAATTTGGGATTTAGGGATAAAATTAGGTTTTGATTTAACTTTTAATCAGTATCAAACTATGAATAATTTCATGTGTAAAATTTATTAATCTCTCCTTCTTTTAAAATAAACTTCGGGCAAAATAATTTTTATTTCTTGTTCAGTTTCTTCTTTTTTCCAATAAACAACAAAATTCACTTTTGCACTTTTTAACTCATAGTTTTTTATTTTCATTTCTTCAATTTGCTCAACAAATTGTTTTGAAAATTTTAAAACACTTTCTCCTTTCGCATTCAAACATTCGCATTCCTTTATAACCAAATCATCTCCACTCTTAAGTTGTAAAATTAAACATTGTCTACTAATGAAATAATCAAGCCAAACATCCTTAAAAGACAAGTGCATAACTAACTCATCTGGTAACGGATATACATTTTTATCATCGATTCGTTTCAGATTATATGTTGTGATATTATCAAATATATTTGAGTTTAGATGAATTGTCAGGTTTATTTTTGCTCTTGTCATAGCAACGTATAAAAGTCGTTTAGCTTCATCTGTAGTAGCATTATAATTTTCAAGCAATAAAAAAACATTGTCAAACTCTTTTCCTTTTGCTTTGTGCATAGTTGAAACAAAAACTGTTTCTCGGTTTTCACTATAAAAATCTTCCAACTTCGATTCACGAACAAAAACTTCTAAATCAGATTTGTATTTCCTTTTAGGATTTGATGCTTCAAATTCTTTAACTATATTTCCTAAAATTTCTAATTTAGTGCTATTACGATAAGCATTTACAACTTGGCGTTTTGCATTGATCCAGATTTCATCACTAATTGTAAAAACATTATCATCCAAATTTAAGTGATTTAAAAAACATCTAACTTCATCAAGATTATACAAGGAAAAACCGTCATTTGATTGAATCAATTTTGCTTGCATATTATTTTTTAGAAGTAAACCCGTGATTTGCAACGCTTCTTCATTTGTCTTTGTTAAAACACAAGTTGTTCCGGAGAGTTCTGCTGTAAGAAGATCTTGCACAAGCGGATTTATAAGATTTGAACTCTGATAACGTACAATTTTAATTTTTCCGTTGTCAGTTTGCTTTGCAATGATTGGTAACTGCTTTAATCGGTGAGAAATTCGTTTTACAAACTGATTAGAAAATTCAACAAGATTATTTTTACTTCTATAATTTTCAACTAATTCATACTTAATAGCCCCGTCTATGTGGATAAATTGCTCAAAATGCTTTGAACTAGCACCTCGAAATTCATAAATATTTTGATCGTCATCACCAACAGCAATCACTCGCATTTCTTCGTTTTGCTCCATTAAAGCACTTATTAAATCAAACTCGTCTTTATCCATGTCTTGTGCTTCATCAATAACTAAAACAGTTTTAGTAATACGACTTATTTCAACTTCATTATCTCTAATTGCACTAATCGTTTTTTTAATAACTTCTTCAGATTTTTCTAAACTACCAATTTCTCCCAACAAATCAAAGCAATAGGAGTGGAATGTTTTTATTTCAATGTAGTTCGCAGCATTTCCAATAAGTTCTAACAGACGTTTTTTAAATTCGGATGCAGCTGCTCTTGAAAAAGTAATCATTAACAACTGCTCGTGTTTCACATCCTCCATCAAAAGCAACGAAGCTAATTTGTGAACTAAAATCCTTGTTTTCCCACTTCCGGGACCAGCAGCAACAACAATATGTTTAGTTTTGTTGTCATTGATAATTTTTAATTGTGTTGGCGATAATGCCCCAAAAAGTTGTTTAAATTTATTGGGTGTAATATTTCGTTTTATGTCATTTTGTCTGCTCCCATTAAAATATTTATTAAGAAAAGATGGGTAGTTTAACCGAAAATAATCCTCTACAAATTGCAAGGCATCTTTGTAATCCTGAATCATTTTATTCGCATATTCGCCTACAATATGGATTTGTTGAATTTTATTTTCGTAGAACTGATTTAGCTTTTGATAATCTTCTTGTGTGTACTTTTTGTAGTTATTTTGTTCTATTCGTTCAATAGTTAAAGAATTATAAGTTACTAAAAAACCACCTTCAATTTTTATTGCTTCTATTCTTGATAAATAAAACAATGCCTCCTCGACATCATCAATACTAACATTATATTTGAACAAACTTGCACGTGTCTCATATGCTTTTTTTAGCTCATGCACTGAAAACTCAACGAGAACCTCATCTTTACCAAAACTATTATCTAACAAACTTTTTTCATAAAGTTGCTCAACAATAAATTTTGCTAATTCATGTCGTCTTTCTAACTTTTCTCCAAGTATTTCTTGAGGTTGTAATAAAATAACAGCAACACGATTTTTAGCATCCATACTTTGTTGCTTGATCCAATTATTTATAGCCCAAAAATTAATAATAGTTTTTATCCTTCTGACATTTACGTTATTAAGTCCTTTTTTTTCAGCCTGTTCATTAATTTCTTTAAGATGAAGTGTTTTTTCTTGTTCTTCAACAATTGAGAGTAAAAAATTTTCAATTTTGTTAAATGTGTTAACGATATTGAGCGAACGGTTTTTATTCTCTCCTTTTTTAATAAACGCAGTCAAGTCTTTTGCGTCAGCTAAAATCTTTTCCTCTCGAAGAAGATTCACAATGTTGATCACTTCTGCTTTGACAATTCCCAGATGATCGCTAATATAATCTATTCTTGACTCTGCCGTCTCTTCATTCACATGTTTCCTACTTTTACTTGAAAAAAGTTTTTTTATAATTCGTACTGCTTTTACCTTTTGATCCCCAGTAAACCCTTCAGAAGCATTTATTTTATCAATAGCTTCTTGAGCATTCTTTGACAATATGCTGTTTGCAAAAACGCGGGGAACATTTTGTCCACGTTTCAAATAACCTGCTTCTTCCAATGCTGCAATAGCTGTTGTTACCCGTGTTTCAATCTCAACAACGTTGTCATCCCAACCGGCTTTTCTCGCTATTTCTAAGGCAGAATTAGAAACTGTTGAGCGAAATCGTGTAATTTCTTTTATAGCTTTCCAAACTTGCTGAATTTCTTTTATTGATAGTTTAGTCTGGTTTAATAAAATAAAATGTTTGTTTAAATCTTCCTCATTGAATAACACAAAGCAATCCGCAATAATATTATCATCTCTACCCGCGCGCCCGGCTTCTTGAACATAATTTTCAAGAGAATCAGACATTTCATAGTGAATAACCATTCCTACATCTTTCTTGTCAACACCCATCCAAAAGCAGAAGTGGCAACTATAATTTGGGTGTCACCACTTATGAATGAATCTTGATTTTCAGATTTTGCCTGCTTATCCATTTTCCCATGATAAGGTTTTGCACTAAAACCATCTTGCACTAGCCTTTTAGCAAGTAAATATGCTTTTCTTGTTCTTGAAACATAAATGATAGTTGGGCATTTTTTTTCCTCTAATAAATCTCGTACCGTTAGATATTTTTCTTCTTCGTCTTTTTTTTCAAAAACCCTGTATTGAAGATTGGTTCTTGATGCTTTTGAAGTGAACAATTCAAGATGTAGCGAAAGCTTTTCTTCAAAATAATTTTGAATATCTTCAATCACCTTGGGTTTAGCTGTAGCTGTGAAGCAAGAAACAGGAATTCCTTCGTCCAAACATTTTTTTTCTTGAATTGATTTAATAAAATCACCAATATACAAATAATCAACTCTAAAATCCTGTCCCCAAGCAGAAAAACAGTGTGCCTCATCAATAACAAAACGCGATATATTTCTTCCTAAAATCAAATGTTCGATTGTTTTTGAGCGCAACGATTCTGGTGAAATGTACAGAATGGATGCTGAACCTTCCCTCACTCTTTCGAAAGATTTTGCTCTTTCTATTGGGTCAAGTAAGCCGTTTATTGTAACAGCTGCCGTAATTCCAATCTTTTCAAGGTTGTCAACCTGATCTTTCATCAGCGACTGTAGGGGAGAAATCACGATTGTTAACCCCCTTGATGTTTCTCCACTTATCAATGCAGGAACTTGGAATGTAAGAGACTTACCACCACCTGTTGGAAAAACAGCTATAAGAGATTTATTATCAATCGCCGCTTTAACAGCTTTTTCTTGCAATGGTTCGCCAGCAAAAGTTCTAAAAGAATCAAAATTAAAAAATCTCTTCAATCCTTTATGTGCATCCAAGACGCTATTACAATAACCACAACCAGTTATGCAAGGTTTACTCCTCAAACGAAACATTAACTGTTCAACATCAGGATAACTTTTTAAAACCCAAGATGGAGTGATGGAATCTGTTTTTTTATGTTGAACTAAAGAATTTATCAGTGATAAGCAGTAAGCAAGTTCAATAGGAGTATCTAAAATTATGGTTGCTAAATCAACTTGTTCACAAATTTCATTTTTAAATCTTAAATGGATCAATTCTTCAACATCTACAATTGCAGCACAATATTCGATGTGAAGAAAAAAAGAACGAAACTCCTCTTTGTCATATAAAAGCAAATAAAAAATTTGCTTTAGCGTATCATCAATTTGTCTAAAAGCATTAACTTCGTCATTCAACAAATCTCTTGCTTTGTAAGAATCATTTAGTGGATTGTTTAATTCTTCAGATTGAAGCTTATCATCCTTAAGCAGAGCATGATACGGTTTTGTTGGAAATAACAAAGGTGAAAGGAACAATGTATCAATGACATTTTTCGAATTGATTCCTGCCTCTTCAAGTGCTTTCCCAATATATTTGAGGTCGTGTTTTAAAATATTATGTCCACAAATAAATTTGGTCCCCGTAAGAAAGTGAATAAAATCCTTTATTGAGTTTTTATGAAAATAAGCTCCATTATTCTTAACACTTCCTATGTCAAGAATTTTCCCACTTGCAGGATTAACTTCCGTATCAATAAATGCTATAGTGTCCAATAAAACCTAAAATCACTGTTATCCGATAAAACTTTACAAAGTAAAAAGTATTTTTTTTAAATCACTACCCTATTACTCTTACTTTCAGTTTTATACCAAACAAAAATACAACTTTAATAAGCAAAAGTACATATTTTTTAGTAAATTTGTTCCTAAACAGCTAATTTCCTTATATAAACGACAATTTTTTAGTCAAAAATGCCAAATAAACTAAAATAAACCAGGACATAAGATAGTTTATTCCTTAAAAATGTTCAATCGCATCTACTTAAGCTCCAGAAAAATTAATAGCTAACTGTCACCGCGCTCCGGCAAAAATATCTGCATGGGCTTTTTTGATCAACTTACTGATCTCCGAATCAGGTGCATAATCGGTGATGGAAGAGCAATGAACCATAGCCTCTACAACAATCGGATTGAAAGGTAGTTTGCTGATTACTTTGATTCCATTTTCATTGCAATAGAGTTCAATTTCGGAAGATAATTCCCGATTGATATCAAATTTATTAATTATAACGCTTGTGGGTAATTTAAATCCTTGAGTTAGTTGCAGGGTACGTTTTAAATCATGAACTCCCGACACAGTGGGTTCGGTCACGACAATCACTGCATCAACTCCGGTTATAGCACTGATTGCAGAACATCCAATACCGGGCGGTCCATCAATGATAATATGTTCTATTCCGAATTTTTCTGCTATCTCTTTTGCCTTTTCCCGAACCTTACTAACCAATTTACCGGTATTTTCTTCACCCGGTGCAAGTCGCCCATAAACCATTCTGCCATTCTTAAAGCGTCCTGCATAGTAGCGACTTCTATCTTCCTCTTCAACAGTAATGGCGCCTTGCGGACAGATACGAGAACACAACAGACACCCCTCACACAATGTTTCCAGAATTGATACTCCATTTTCATTCTCCACAATAGCGTCAAATCGACAGTAATCTATACAAATACCACAATTAATGCACTTTTCTTCATCCATTACAGCCTTGTGTCCCGAAATAAAAACATGTTCCTCATCACATTCAGGATTGAAAAGCAAATATAAATTTGCCGCATCTACGTCGCAATCTGCCAACACTATATCCTTCTGAAGAGTAGCAAACGCTGCACTAATACTACTTTTTCCCGTTCCTCCTTTTCCGCTGATTATTGCTAACTCCATAATTATTTTGCTTTATTTTTTTCAAACTCTTCTTTTATAGTGTGGTACAATTGATTGAATTTTGCTTTCCATTCAGTACTCAGATTAGTAATCATCTCCCCCTTCGAATAGGCAACTGCAATCTCCTTGTCGAACGGTACACTCATGAGCAGTGGAATATTCTCCTGTTTCAGATAGTTCTGTGCATCATCGGTACCCATATCTGCACGATTAATGATCACTCCACAAGGAATTCCCATCTCCTTTAAAATTGCCACCGATTGCTTTAAATCGCTCAATCCAAAAGGAGTCGGCTCAGTTACCAGTACTACATAATCAGATTTGTAAACCGTTTGGATAAAGGGACATCCGGTACCGGGTGGTGAATCCAGTAATACTAAATCAAATGGCTCAGCCATCTTTATTGACTCTTTTATAATCCCAACCGATACAAGAACTCCCACTTCCATTCTTCCTTCAATCAACTCCTTACCTGTTGAAAAACGGTATCGATTGACATACCCCAAAAGGTCATCTTTTTCCGTTATAGCACCATGTTCACACGCAACTGAACAAGCCCCGCACCCATGACAAAGATCTTCTAATACCTCTATTGTTTGTGGCTCTTTAAGGAAAAAGATAGCATTGAAGTTGCAGTATTCATCACATTTGCCACAGTATGTACATTTCGTTTTATCAATAACCGGAATTTTCTGATTAACCGCGTGACTACTTTGCAATACTCCCCCTTTCAGAAACTCCCTGTCGTTAGGTGCTTCTGCATCACAATCTACCAAAGCTATACTCAACCTACTATCTTGTAATGAGTTAAACAGATTAGTAGAGATAAAAGTTTTACCTGTTCCTCCCTTGCCACTAGCAATGGCTATGGTGATCCCCGTCATGATTACAATAATTGGCACTTAAGGAAAGTTTCCCGGCTAAAAATTCATTCACAATCTCCTCTTCACTTTTTATGGGTGCACCTGCGAACACATTGATTCCCTGCTCATTGAAAAGATCAATAGCCCGCTGACCAATACCTCCTGCGATAACATCAGTAACTCCAAGCGCTGCAACCCATACTGGATATACGCCTGGTCGATGCTCTGGTGGCATATGTTGTGTTATCTCAACTATTTTTTTGTCTTGCACTGTAATTACGGCAAAATATTGACAATGCCCAAAATGGGCTGATAATTTCCCATTCTCCATAGGGATAGCTATTTTTTGTGTCATCTTTGTTAAAGTTTTTAAATTTATTCTGTAAAACCTTTTCTACCTCTACCCATTCCTTGTCCCAAACGACCTCTTCCCCATCCAAAGCCGCGACCCCGACCTAATCCTCGACCTTCGTTTACTTCCAACCCGCGCCCAAAACCGCGACATCTTCTCCTTCCAAAGCCTCTTCCGCCTCTTACTCCATTTTCATCAATCAGTTCTTCCACAGAACCTCTGTTTTCTCCATAATTGGTACATTTACCCATTTTCCATCCTGTCATGGGACCTTGTCCCATAGGACCTTGTTGATTCAATCCTGGCATAATATATCTCCTTTTTTTTAATGTTAATAAATTAGAGTTGAACTATTCAAACTCTTTGATAATTTCAGAAATGGTTTTATCTTTTCTATTTACCATTTCAATTTGAAGCTTTTCCAATATAGCTTCCGCCTTTTTCCCAAATTCGGGTGCCACTACTCTCTTTACACCTTTCGATGCGATAAATTTTACAGCTTCCGGACCGGCGCCCTCGGAAGATTCCTTTGCCGGATTTGAGAAAAATTCTGCAACTTTGCTATCCGTATCGTAGATAGCAAAATAGGAACAACGCCCAAAACGACTATCCATTCGTGCGTCTAAACTCTCTTTTTCTGATACAATTGCTATTTTCATATTTATATAATTTTTAATTAATTTATAATTGATTTCACTAAATTATGGGTGTAAACCCCTCACCTCTGCCTCTGCCTCTATGTCTTTTACGGTTTCCGCAAGGGTGTTGTTGTATGCTATTTCCTTCCATGAGCTTATTACAACGGCGACAACGATACCATTTCCCACCAAAATCCACATTTCCGCCCTCAATCACCAATGATTTCCCCTCCACGAATGCCTGAGCAACTGTTTTTCGTGCTTGAGCATAGATTCGCGTAAGTGTAGGACGCGATACATTCATCCGTTCAGCTGCCTCCTCTTGCAATAATCCTTCGTAATCTAGTAAGCGAATAGCCTCATACTCATCATATTGCAAAGTAACTTCTCCAGTCAATGAACGGGGAATGCCAAACGGCTTAAAACCTGACATCAATGGTGGCGATTGAATTCTTCTACACTGTTTTGGTCGTGACATACAATTTATCTTTGATAATTTTCTGCAAAGATACTAAAACTTTTGAACATATGTTCATTACTATGATATTTTTTTTACTTTTCTTTAATTATTTGGAAGTTTTATTAAATAATCACGGTAATTACAAACCCTTATTAGGCTTAAAGTATGTATTGTACTAATTAGGTGATTGGCAATTATTTATCTTTAACCACCATTTCTGTCGTAACAATCGTCAACATTTTCATTCCGTCCGACATCTTAGGTGTGTCTTCTACATTGATATTACCCTTTATTTCTTGATTTATTTTAGCTTCAATAATCCAGCCTGTATTTTTATCAACTTTAATCTCAGACTCTCTTGTAACAGCCATCTCATCGGCATATTCACCAGAAAGGTCTTTGTCATCTGTTTTAAAATCTGCAGTGCCTATTATTAAAGCATAATCAGGGGTAAGATCTGTAAGATGATAATTAGTGCTTACATTTGTCCCTAAAAAAAGAGTAGGGTCAAGATCGGTATCAACAGTCCATTTGTCTCCTTTATTTACCGGTTTATCCGGAAAAATTGCTGTTACCATTTCTATATTATCTTTCATTGCATCATCCCCATATACTTGCATTAGATATGTTTTGAATTGCTCTCTTTGGGTTTCTGAAAGCCCTTTAGATTGATCCACAACCGCATTCCAAACTACTTCTAAATTTCTAATTTCAATTACCTTACCCTTTTTACTCATCACAATCTCAAAAGTTATTTGTTTCATTGCTTCTAAAATTGGTGCAAATGGATCATTTGGATTCATTGCTCCGGAACTATAACCCTGAAAAGTTTGTGGCATTTGTATGGAGATATCGAGAGAATCAAACGTTACTGCCATGAGATATCCTGTCTCATTAATATCTTTAACAAAAAAATTCATTATACCGGTAGTAGTCATTATATCTTCTAACTCTACTCCTTTAACTATTTGTATATCAATTCTTTGAACAGTATTTATCTTTGATCTTATAACTTGCTTGTACACTTTCCCCTTCTCAAGTTTTAAAGATAAGTCAACATTTTGAGCTTGACACAGGGTAAAAGCAACTAACGTAATAATCAGTATAAAAATCCTTTTCATATTTCTATATAACATTTTGGCAAAGTTAAGTAAATATTTTTGTTTTTGCACTTTTAATACGAGTTGACCATATCTTCCGGGATACAAATGATAAAATCAGCTTTACCAATATGTTCTTCTTCTAGTTGAGATAAATCTTTTTGTCTGCAACAACTGATAGTAGCAACACTCAAACGACTATTATACTTCATCAAAAAAGGGATGATTCCACCATAATGATCACTATGAAAACTGCCGTGAAAGTGCAGGAAAGAACTATCCGGATTCTCTACAAAAGCCTGCGATATGGTCCATGCCATAGTAGCATCTTTGATCGATTGTGCTTGCGACATAAACTCAGGATTTCTACTGCTATGCCCCATTTGAGCAGTCATTGTTCCAAACATCGCTGTTGTAGCACTATCCACAACATAGGGAATGGGGAGCGGGGCGATATATTTTTTTGCCTCATCCGACAATGCATCTAATCCATCCAACCCTTTGAGAGCTACAATCTGCGCATACCGACGTGGAATATTGGTAGCATAGAATGGGACTTTATGTTCTTTTGCATATTCCACCAGTTGAGCATAATCGGTGGAATAATTTTTCCATAAACGCATCTCACTCTCAAAACTGCTTTTTGATATTTTCCCTTTCATAAATTCATTGAGAATCAGTTGATTATCACTCTCAAACATTTCAGCACCCAGCAATAACTTTTTACCGTGTAAGGCATGAAGCTGCTTCATTGCTTCAGCTTCCAACCAGTGACAAATAGGACAGTTGTGTATTTCTCCGAAGAAAACTACATTCTTTTTAGAAACCGTTTCTATCATTTGCTCAAAACTCACTTTCTTACCCTGCGAATCAAAAATGACATATG
>Ga0116141_10005073_pt1 | contig 11032 bp, 7 predicted proteins | sample AD_UKC097_MetaG_FD_89744 | JGI IMG/M metagenome (GOLD analysis project Ga0116141, IMG submission 89744) | Active sludge microbial communities of municipal wastewater-treating anaerobic digesters from USA - AD_UKC097_MetaG | ecosystem: Engineered > Bioreactor > Anaerobic > Digestate | place: USA... | reverse complement strand
TAGCGGCGCTTGGAGCCGCCCAGCACCTTGATGCACATGACGGACTTGGCGCCGGTGTTGTCGGCCACCTCGAGTCGAGATTCAGTCTGGATCATTTGTAAGTTTCCCAACTTGCATCCGGCCGCCTCTGACGTGAAGCCGACACCGAAACAGTCTTGGGCCCGCCACCCAGGCCGCGCGCTCTTTTCATGCGCGCATGCGCCAGGCGATGTGGGGCAGATTCCTCACCCAATAAGGGCGAAGCCCGCCATTGTGGCAAAGCGAGCTGGCTTTGTCAAGCGCCCTGGCCGGCGTAGTCCCCGGCCAGGGCCTGGAATGCCGCCAGCGCGGGGTCGCCCGCCCGTTCTTCGCCCAGCACGCGCGCCACGGCGGGGGCGGCGCGCGCAGCCTCGGCGGCGTCCAGAAACAACAGGCGCGAGCGGCGCGCCAGCACGTCCTCGACGGTGCGGGCGTATTCGTGGCGGACGGCAAAACGGACCATGGCCTCGCTCAGGCCGGGCGCCAGCCAGCGATCGGCGCCGGGCAGGGCCGCCACGGTCTCGGCCTCGCTGCCGTACAGGTGCAGGCCGGGCGGCGCGCTCAGGGGGGTGCGCCGGCCGGCGCCGACGGCGCCCACCAGGGGCAGCCCGGCGGTGCGCGAGGGACCGCGCGGCAGCAGCACGCCGGCTTCGGTGCAGCGCGCCAGCACGTCTTCGGCCATGGCGCGGTAGGTGGTCCATTTGCCGCCGGTGACGCTGACCAGGCCGGAGGGCGACACCAGGATGGTGTGCTCGCGGCTGATGGCCTTGGTGTCGCTGCCGGCGTCGGCCGGCCGCACCAGCGGGCGCAGGCCGGCCCAGCGGCTGAGGATGTCGGCGCGGGTGGGCGCGCGGCGCAGGTAGCGGCCGGCTTCGCGCAGGATGAAATCGACCTCGTCGGCGCCGGCTTGCGGCTCCAGTGGCACGTCGGGGCGCGGGTGGTCGGTGGTGCCCAGGATCAGCTTGCCCAGCCAGGGCACGGCAAACAGCACCCGGCCGTCGGTGGTGCTGGGCACCAGCAAGGCGTGATCGCCGGGCGAAAACGACTGTTCCACCACCAGGTGGGCGCCCTGGCTGGGCGCCACCACCGGCTGCACCGGCTGGCCGCCGGCGCGCGCGTCGTGCTGGCGCAGCCCGTCCACCCAGACGCCGGTGGCGTTGACGATGCAGCCGGCCTGCAGGCGCAGTTCGCGCCCGCTTTCGGCGTCACGCACCACCAGGCCGACGGCGCGGCCGGCGTCGTGCAGCACGTCGATCGCCTCGCAGTGGTTGACCAGCAGCGCACCGTGCCGCGCCGCCGTGCGTGCCAGCGCCAGCGCCAGACGGGCGTCGTCGAACTGGCCGTCTCAGTATTTGACGCCGCCCTTCAGACCCTGCGGCTGCGCCCCCGGCAGCAGGCGCAGCGTCTCGCGCGCGCCCAGCCATTGGGTGGCGCCCAGACCGGCACGGCCGGCCAGCAGGTCGTACATCTTCAGGCCGACGCCGTAGAACGGCGTTTCCCACAGCCGGTACGACGGCATGACGAAGGGCAGCGGCTGCGCCAGGTGCGGCGCGCTCTGCAGGATGTGCACGCGTTCGTGCAGCGCCTCGCGCACCAGGTGCACGTTGCCCTGCGCCAGGTAGCGCACGCCGCCATGCACCAGCTTGGTGGCGCGCGAAGAGGTGCCCTTGGCGAAGTCGTGCGCCTCCACCAGCACCACGCGGTGGCCGCGCTGCGCGGCGTCCAGCGCCACCCCCAGGCCGGTGGCGCCGCCGCCCACCACGGCCAGGTCGTACTTGCAGGGCTCGGCCAGACGGGCCAGCAGGGTGGCGCGGTCGGTCGGCTGGGGGCGGCTGTCCATGGCTCGAAATTACTATTGTTTTGATAGCTAGCGGCGCTTGCTGGATAAGCGCTGAATGCCGATGCAATGCCTCATGGCTGCGACGGCGATGACCCGGCGGCGTCGCGTGCCCAGCCGCGCGCGCGCGCCACCGCCTGGCGCCAGCGGGCGATGCGGGCGTGCCGCTCGGGCTCGGGCAGCCGCGGCTCGAAGCGTCGCGCCACCGCCCACTGCGCCGCGATCGCCGCGCCGTCGGGCCAGACGCCGGTGGCCAGCCCGGCCAGGTAGGCGGCGCCCAGGGCGGTGGTTTCGGTGACGCGCGGGCGCACCACCGGCACGCCCAGCAGATCGGCCTGGATCTGCATCAGCAGGTCGTTGCGGCTGGCGCCGCCGTCCACGCGCAACTCGGTCAGGGCGATGCCGCTGTCGCGGCTCATGGCGCCGAAGATGTCGGCCGACTGCAGAGCAATGGCTTCCAGCGCGGCGCGGGCGATGTGCGCGCGCGTGCTGCCGCGCGTCAGCCCCACCAGGGTGCCGCGCGCGCGGCCGTCCCAGTCGGGCGCGCCCAGGCCGGCGAAGGCGGGCACCAGGAACACGTCGCCGGTGTCGGGCACGCTGGCCGCCAGCGCCTCGATCTCGCTGGCGGTCTGGATCATCTGCAGGCCGTCGCGCAGCCATTGCACGGTGGCGCCGGCCATGAACACCGAGCCTTCCAGGCAATAGGCCGTGCGGTGGCGCGCGCCCGCCGCCGAGCCCTGCCAGCCCACGGTGGTGAGCAACCGGTTGCGGCTGGGCACGGCCTGGTGGCCGGTGTTCATCAGCATGAAGCAGCCGGTGCCGTAGGTGTTCTTGGCCATGCCGGGGGCAAAGCAGGCCTGCCCGAAGGTGGCGGCCTGCTGGTCGCCGGCCACGCCGGCGATCGGGATCGGGCGGCCGAACAGGACCGGCGCCGTCTCGCCCAGCACGCCGCTGGACGGCACGATGCGCGGCAGCACGGCGCGCGGGATGTGAAACAGCCGCAGCAGTTGGTCGTCCCAGTCCAGCGTGTGGATGTTCATCAGCATCGTGCGGGCGGCGTTGCTGGGGTCGGTGGCGTGCACGCGGCCGCCGGTCAGCTGCCAGATCAGCCAGCTGTCGATGGTGCCGAAGGCCAGCTCGCCGGCTTCGGCGCGGGCGCGTGCGCCGGGCACCTGGTCGAGCAGCCATTCGAGCTTGGTGGCCGAGAAATACGCATCCAGCACCAGCCCGGTCTGACGCTGGATCGGCCCGGCCTGGCCCTGGCTGCGCAGCTGCTCGCAGCGCGCCGTGGTGCGCCGGTCCTGCCAGACGATGGCGGGCGCCAGTGGACGACCCGTGGCGCGCTCCCACAGCAGCGTGGTTTCGCGCTGGTTGGTGATGCCGATAGCTACAATTTCAATAGCTTTTGGCGCTTGCCCATGCTGCGCTGCAGCCAGTTTTTGTATGCAATCTCGGGCCACCGCCAGCTGGCTGACCCAGATCTCGTCCGCATCGTGTTCGACCCAGCCGGGCTGCGGAAAATGCTGCGCGAATTCGCGCTGCGCCAGCGCCGCCACCCGGCCCTGCTCGTCAAACGCGATGGCGCGGCTGCTGGTGGTGCCCTGATCGAGTGCGAGAACGTAGCGCATGGGTGCAAGGGTAGCGGATTCGGCTGCGCCCGGGTCGCCCGCCCTGCGCCAGGGCGCGCTTACACTGACCGCCCTCCGTCACCCGCCACGCCGCCCGACCGCCATGACCGCCACCGCCCTGCCCGCCTCCACCCGCATCGCCTTCATCGGCGGCGGCAACATGGCCAGCGCCATCATCGGCGGGCTGATCCGGCAGGGGCTGCCGGCGGCGCGCATCGACGTGGTGGAGCCCTTCGAGGCCACGCGCGCCGCCCTGTTGCAGCAGCACGGCGTGACCGCACTGCCCGCCGCCGGCCCCCAGCTCGCCGGCGCCGACCTGATCGTCTGGGCCGTCAAACCGCAGAGCTTCGGTGCCGCCGCGGCGCCGGTGGCACCACACGTGGGCAGCGCGCTGCAGCTGTCGGTGATGGCCGGCATCCGCAGCGGCGACATCGCCGCCGCCAGCGGCGCGCGGCGCATCGTGCGCTGCATGCCCAACACCCCGGCCCTGGTCGGGCGCGGCATGACGGGGCTGTTTGCCGCGCCCGAGGTGAGCGCGGCCGACCGCGCGCTGGCCGAAGCCGTGATCCGCACCACCGGCGAGGCGCTGTGGCTGGAGCACGAGGCGCAGCTCGACGCCGTCACCGCCCTGTCCGGCTCCGGCCCGGCCTATGTGTTCTATTTCCTCGAAGCCATGCAGCAGGCGGGCAGCGAGCTGGGCCTGTCGCCCGAACAGGCGCGCCGCCTGGCCGTGGCCACCTTTGCCGGCGGCGCGCACCTGGCGGCCGCCTCGAGCGAGCCGCTGGCCACCCTGCGCGAGCGCGTGACCAGCAAGGGCGGCACCACCTACGCCGCCCTGACCGCGCTGGACCAGGCCGGCGTCAAGCCCGCGTTCGTCGCCGCCATGCACGCCGCCTGTGCGCGCGCCAAGGAACTGGGCGACGAGTTCGGGCGCTGAGCGCATTGCCTTTCAACCGGGTCGGCCGGGGCCTACCCTGCTGCCGGCGCGCCATGCACCCGAAACCTGAAGCCAGGTCAAGGTTGCCTCGTGTACTTTGATATTACTATTTCGCCCTGATCCTGCGAGTGGCAGGTGTTGACCGGGTTGACGCGGGTGCGCGGCCACTGGAAGGACACACCCTGACCCCGCCGCAGGAAATGGAGTGCCGCTCATGCCAACGCTTTCCCGCCGTCAGTTCGCCGCCCTGGGGTTGGTCGGCCTGACCATCCCGCCCGTTTGGGCCCAGGTCAAGGACATGAACGACGCCATCAACAAGGCCGGTCGCCAGCGCATGCTGTCGCAGCGCGTGGCCAAGGCCTATCTGGGTGTGGCGCTGGAGGCGCTGCCCGAGCAGGCGGAAAAGGTGCTGAGCCAGTCGATGGCGCTGTTTGACCGCCAACTGGTCGAACTCAAGGGTTTCGCCCCCAACCCGGGCATCCGCGACACCTACGGCCAACTCGAACGCGCCTGGCTGGATTTCAAGGACAGGCTGGTCGGCAAGCCCGCCTCGATGGCGGGCGCCGACGCCGTGCTGGCACAGTCCGAAACCGTGCTGGCGCTGGCACACCAGGGCACCACGCAACTGGAGAAGGCATCCGGCCAGCCGTCAGGGCGCCTGGTCAACCTGGCCGGGCGCCAGCGCATGCTGTCCCAGCGGCTGGCCAAGTACGCGCTGGCCAGCGGGGCGCGCATCCAGCTGGCAGCCGCCACCACGGAGATCGAAAAGAACCGCAGCGAGTTCGTGACCGGCCTCGAGGTCCTGGCCGAGGCGCCCCAGGCCACGCCGCGCATCCGCGAGACGCTGAAACTGGGCGAGCAGCAGTGGCTGTTGTTCGATGCCGCCATCAGGTCGTCCAGCCGCAGCGGCCAGCCGGTCAAGGAAGCATTGGCGCACATCATGACCACCAGCGAGAACCTGCTGCTGGTGCTGGACGATGTGACCAACCAGTACGCCGCGCTGCGCTGAAACCACCCTCATCGCAGCGCCAGCGCGATGCCGGCGAACACCGTGGCGCCCAGCCAGTGGTTCTGCCGGAAGGCCGTGAAGCAGCCTTCACGGGTGCGCCCGCGGATCAGCGTGTAGTGCCACAGCGCCTGCCCCGCGGCCAGCCCGAACGCTATGTAAACAATAGCTGTCGGCGCTTGCTGCAAAACGATCCCAATCCAGATCGACAGGTAAGCGGCGTAAAACCCCATGATCGCCGCCACATCCCAGCGGCCCAGGGTGATGGCCGAGGTCTGGATGCCGATCTTCAAGTCGTCGTCGCGGTCGACCATGGCGTATTCGGTGTCGTAGGCCAGCACCCAGAACAGGTTGCCCGCCAGCAGCGCCCAGGCCTGCCACGGCACCTGGCCCTGCACCGCCGCAAAGGCCATCGGGATGCCGAAGCTGAAGGCCACGCCCAGCACCGCCTGCGGCATCGACACCCAGCGCTTGGCAAACGGGTAGGCGATGGCGATGGCCAGCGCCGGAAACGACAGCGCAATGGCGCTGGCGTTGGTGGTCAGCACCAGCACAAAGGCCGCCAGCGCCAGCACCGCGCCCAGCGCCAGCGCCTCGCGCACGCCGACCGCACCGGTGGTGACCGGGCGCTGCGCGGTGCGCTTGACGTGGCGGTCGAACTCGCGGTCGGCCACGTCGTTGACACAGCAGCCGGCCGAGCGCATCAAGATGGTGCCGGCGACGAACACCGCCAGCAGGTGCCAGCCCGGAAAGCCGCCGGCCGCCAGCCACAGCGCCGACAGGGTGGGCCACAGCAGCACCAGCCAGCCGGCCGGGCGATCCCAGCGGATCAGGTCGAGGTAGAGCGACCACTTGCTGCGGGGCGGGGGGGATGTCGATGTGGTCATACTATCAAATCAATAGCTGCTGGCGCTTGGTGGGTAAGCGCCAAAGGCTGATTTTGCTTCAATTTGGTCGGCGTGGAATGGGGCCACCACCAGCCCTCACCCCAGCCCTCACCCCAGCGCTCTCCCAGCGGCAGAGGGGGCAAGGCCGGCGCGGCGACGAGGCGCCTCAAGCCAGCAGCGCGCGCCAGCGCAGCACGTCCTCGCGCGTGCGAAAGCGGCCGAAGGCGCGCTCGTCCTGCTCGCGCACGATCGGGAAGGTGCCCAGCACATAGGCCGCGTCGTCGGCGTCCAGGCCGTAGAGCCAGAAGAACAGCGCGTCCAGCGCCGCCAGGCGCACGCGGCGCTCGTCGTCGTTCCAGACGATCGGCGGCAGCGGCTGGCCGTGCGCGTCCACGTAGCCCAGGTCGCGCGCGAACGGCGCCAGGTCGTGCGCGGTGTAACTGAGCGCCAGCACCTGCGGCAGCACGAAGTCGGCGACCGTCGGGTCGGGGTGGTGACCGTTCATCAGGCCGGCCGCGCGCGCGGCGGCGGCAAAGGGCGCGGGCAGGGGCTGGTCGAAGGCGGTGGGGGTGATGACGGGGAGTTGTTCAACGATGTACCAATTGAGGTGCGTGGTCTGCGCCTTCTGTCGAGCGATGTAATCGAACGCCATCGCGTTGAAGTTGGACAACAGCAGTGCGGCGTTACGCCCGCTCATGGCCTCGTCCACCAGCAGCGGCAAGGTGTTGCCCGCAACCGTACCCGGCACGATCGCCGCAATCATGGTGCGCACATCGGTGGCGCGGGCGATGTCACGAAACCCCAGCGCCCATTCGCGCTGGGCCTGAACCGGCACGTCGCTGGCGCGCACCCAGTACTGCGGCACAGGATGAAAGTCGGCGGCGGCCTTCTGGTGGCTGGCGGCGCGATCGGACAGGGTGGCGACCTTCAGGTTGTCCTCATTCAGATCGACGCTGGCCGAGCGGTGGTCGTACTGGTGGATCATGCGCCCCACGTACAGCGGCAGCGCGTCCTCCTTGCCTCTGCGCCAGCGGCCCAGCGGCGCGCGCTGCCAGCCGCCGCGCTCCAGCTCCTCGGGTTTCATGAACTTGCCCGAGTCGTTGGTCATGTCGAACATGCGCAGGTACTTCACCGGCCAGGCCTTCTGCTCGCCCTGCGGGCCGTGGCGCACCAGCACCGGGTGGCGGGCGTAGATGCCGAGGGTGATGTCGGCGTCGCGCCGGCTGCGAAAGATCGGGGCGGCGCCGGTGTTGGGGTTGACGCGGGCAAAGTCGTCCGCGCTCAGCACCAGGGTGCGCTCGGGCTGGGTGTCCAGCTCGTCCAGGCTGTGCAGAAAGAAGGCGCAGCGCGTCTGCTCGAAGCGCCGCTCGGGGCCGCCGAACAGCAGCACGCAGAACTTGAAGCGCGAGTCCACGTCCGGAAACAAGCCCTTGCGGTTCTCGAAGTCGAACAGCGCGCCCAGCCGCCCGCCGGCGCTGATGCCGCGAAAGAACTCGGCCGCGCCCTTGTCGGCGGCGATGCCGCTGGGGGTGAGCAGGGCCACCAGCCCGCCGTGCTGCACCAGCGCCTGCGCACGCTCGACGAACAGGCTGTAGAGGTTGACGTCGCCGCCGCCCAGCAGCGGGTAGTCGCCGGCCTTGGCCAGCACGCGGGCGTTGGCCTCGGCGCGCTCGGCGGCCTGCGCGTATTCGGCCGCCAGCGGGGCGTTCTTGTGTTGCAGCGCGGCGATCAGGGCCTTGCGGTCGGCGGCGCGCGGCTGGCTGGCGATGGCGGCGTCGCGCTCGGCAAACCACTCGACCTCCTGCAGCTTGATGCGGTCCCACGGCGGGTTGCCCAGCACCACGTCGAAGCCGCCGCGCCCCTCCAGGTCGAACACGGTGGGAAAGGCGGTCCACCAGTGGAAGAAGCGCTCGCGCGCGGCCAGCTGGGCGCAGGCCTGCATCAGCGCGGCGGCGTCTGCGGCGCCGGGTTCGCTGGCGTCCAGCGCACCGGCGGACAGCGTTTCGACCAGATTGCGCCCCGGCGCCAGCAGCGCCGCCAGGGCGCCGCGGGTGGCGTCGTCGCCCAGCTTTTGCAGTTTGGCGGGCTTGTCGACCGGCCAGCCGGGCAGCAGCCAGCGCAGCGCGCGCCAGAAGTCGAGCAGGCGGTGCAGCGGCGCGGTGCGCGCCTCGGCCTCCTGCGCGAGCTGCTGCGACTGGCGCGCCTCGGCGATGTCGACGTCGGTCAGGTCGGCCACCTGCGCCAGCCCCTGGGCGGCCAGCGCCAGCCGCTCCAGCGCGCCGGTGTCGAACAGCGTGCCCAGCGCCTGCAGGCCGCGGCGCACCGGCGCCAGCGGCTCGCCGTGCAGCGAGTCGCCGCACTTGAGGTGGTGGTCCAGAAACGACAGCGGCGCGCCGACGGTGAAGGTGTGCAGCCACAGCGCGGTCTTGGCCAGCTCGACCGCCATGGCGTTCTTGTCGACGCCGAACACGCATTTCTTCAGGATCATGCGGCGCACGATGTGGCGGTCGTCGAGCTGGGCGTCGGTCACGGCCCAGCCGTGGCGCGCGGCCTGCGCCTTGATTTCGCGCCGGATGGCGGCGATGCGCCCGACCACCGGGCTTTCCCAGGCGTGGCCGCGCTCGGCCAGGTGCGCCGCCCAGGGCTGGGCGTTGACCAGGGCGCTGGCGCGGCTGGCGGCCTCCAGCACGCGGTCGGCCAGGTCGTCGACCAGCGCGACCAGGAAGTGGCCGCTGCCCATGGCCGGGTCGCACACCGTCAGTTCCAGGATTTGCGTGGCCGGGTCGATGGCGTCGCGCTGCGCCTGCGCGGTGCTGCCGTCCAGGCGCTCCCACTGCGCCGGGCCGAGGGTGGCGCGCGCCTGCCAGCCGGCCAGCGCCTGCTCGAACGCGGCCATGCGCTCGGCGGCCAGGCGGCCGACCGATTCGCGCAGCAGCAGGCGCACCAGGTCGGCGTGCGTGTAGTAGCTGCCCGAGACCTTGCGCGCAAAGCTGGCCGGGCGCGCGACGATGCGGTCGATCTCGGGCAGTTCGCGGTAGCTGTGGCGCGCCTGCACCTCGTGCACCAGCTTGTATTCGAGCAGGCGCTCGTAGATGCCGCCCAGGTGCGCCACCGACAGGTCGCGGTAGTTGATCCAACCCTTGAGCAAGTCCTCGGTGCGACGCGACAGCGCGTCGATCAGCGGCGCCAGCAGCTTGTCGGGCACGGTGGTGCGCTCCAGCAGTGGGGCGCGCGCGCGGCTGAACAGGCCGCCGTTGTAGGCCGGCATGCCGATGTCGTCGTCGCCCTCGTCGATCAGGCGAAACACCCCTTGGAGCGCCAGCCAGATCTTGGGCATGGTGCTGGAGAAGGCGCCGCCGGCGTCGACCTTGTCGCGCACCTGCTCGCGAATGCGGCGCAGGCTGTATTCGGCGTAGCGCTCGTCGTGCACCGGCAGCAGGCGTCGGTCTTCGGCGTAGAACAGAAACAGCAGGCGGTACAGCAGCACCAGGGTGGCTTCGCGCACTTCGTCGAGGTAGTCGTCGTCGAACCGCGGGCGCGTGTAGCTGCCGTAGCCGATGGTGTGGCGGCGCGCGGCCAGGTCATCGCGCGTGAGGGCGTCGGCCAGTTGCGGGAAGACTTCATTGAAGACGCGCGCGCCCAGGTCCTGCGAGACCTTTTCTTCGTACAGCCGCGCCTCGTTCAGCGCATGCTGGTGGCGCGTGCGGCCGGCAGCGTCCCAGGGCTGGGGCAAAAAGGCGTCGCGGCTGAAGAACAGGTGAAACAGCCGCAGCGCGTGCGCCGGCGCGGGTGCGTCCAGCTCGGGCTGGGTGCCGGGCAGGGCGAGGGCCTGCGCCAGGTCGAGCTCGAAAAAGTCTTCCGAGCGCGAGCGCGCGTCCTGCCAGTACAGGCGCCAGACCGCACCGTTGGTCAGCACGCCCCACTTGAGCGCGCGGTCGGAGGCGACGTCGACCCGGCTGAGGTAGCGCAGCATCTGCGACGAGGGGGCGTCGGGGTCGAACACCTCGGCGGCGTCGCCGCGGTCGAGCGGGCGCTGCCAGCGCTTGGCCTCCAGAATGGCGACGCCGTGGCGGTAACGGCGGTCGTCGCGCGGCTCGGCCAGCGCGGCGGCCTTGTGCTCGGCGCTGGCAAACAGCAGCCAGTCGGGCACCGACTCGCGCCCGCGCGCGTCGGCGTTGACCTGCGGCAGCAACTCGTCGCCCCAGCCGAGGGCGCGCAGCAGCGGCACGATCAGCAGCGACTCGGTCTGCGCCTCGTTGATCGGCGCGCCGGCCGGCAGCGCGGCAAACAGGGCGCGCACGGCACCCTCGAACGGCGCGAAGGCCGCGTCATCGAGCGCCTGCCAGGGTGGCGTGTCGAGCACGCCGCGCAGCAGGAAGTCCTGGGAAAAGAGCTGACCTTGCATGAATGGGCAGTGGATGCGGGCGCCGGATGGGCTGCAAGTGTAAGCGTCGAAGTGCAGCTCGGCCCAGCACCCGAAAGCTACAATTGTTGTAGCTAATGGCGCTTATCTGGTAAGCCCCTGAGGTTCATTTTATTGCTTGTGCCGGGCGCGCCCTGACGGCTCACGACAGCCGCTGCACCCCCGGCAGTTCGCAGGCGTAGATGGCGTTGCGCAGGGCGGCGATGGCTTCGTAGCGGGTGAAGCTGCGGCGCCAGGCCAGCACCACGCGGCGCGTCGGCGGTGCGGCGCCGCCGCCGTCGCGCACCGGCAGGTAG
>Ga0116141_10005072_pt1 | contig 11032 bp, 10 predicted proteins | sample AD_UKC097_MetaG_FD_89744 | JGI IMG/M metagenome (GOLD analysis project Ga0116141, IMG submission 89744) | Active sludge microbial communities of municipal wastewater-treating anaerobic digesters from USA - AD_UKC097_MetaG | ecosystem: Engineered > Bioreactor > Anaerobic > Digestate | place: USA... | reverse complement strand
GCGCTACCCTCCTCGAGGCCGCTCGGCAAGCCGGTATCATTCTGACCACGCCCTGCGGGGGCAAGGGCACCTGTGGCAAGTGCGTCGTCCTATTGCAGTCTACGGACCAACAGGTCCTCGCATGTCAACACCTTGTGGAGAGCGATCTGACGGTCGTGGTTCCCTCAGAATCGCGATTCTACGAGCACAAGATACTGGACCACGGCCGGGCAGTAGGAGCGAGCGTTCGGCCCACCGTATTCCGGCGTTATGAGGGAATCGCTGAAGCCGGCGGCATCTTTGGCATCGCCGTCGACATCGGTACTACGACAGTTGTAGCAAAGCTCCTCGACATGTCCGACGGACGGTGCCTGGCCACGGAGGCCGTCCTAAATCCACAGACTCGGTTTGGCGACGATGTCGTCAGTCGCATCAACTATGCACAGTCCGCTGAACGCCTCGCGGAGATTCACCGGGTCGTCATCGATTGCATCAACGATCTGGCCGGCAAGCTGTGCCTCCGGGCCCGGACCGCGCCGTCCGATGTCTATGAAATCTGCGTCGTCGGCAACACGACGATGAACCACATATTCCTCAAATATCCCGTCGAGCAGCTCGGTCGTGCCCCGTATCTCGCGTATTCCGTGGACGCTCGCGACCTTGCCCCGGGCGACCTGGGTCTGCACGTGAACCCCTCGGGCAACGTCCACTGCGTCGAGAACATCGCGGGTTTTGTCGGGGCGGACACGATGGCGGCAGCCCTGGCGGCGGACCTGGACACCGTCGAGGACCGGACGCTCGTTGTGGATATCGGGACCAATGGCGAAATCGTCCTGGGGACCCGCGAGCGGCTGTATGCGGCCAGTTGTGCCGCCGGACCGGCCCTGGAGGGGGCCAGGATCAGGCACGGCAGCAGGGCGGCAGACGGGGCTATCGAGGCCGTCGTGATGGACGGGGATGTCGGTCTTGATGTTATCGGCGGCATTCCGCCACGTTCGATTTGCGGCAGCGGCCTGATTGATGCTGTGGCGGCGCTGGTGGATTTGGGAATCGTCGATGCGACCGGGCGTTTTGTGGATCCCGGAACTCTCCGCGACAGCCTGCCTGTTTCTATCACGTCGCGGCTGTGCGACTGTGACGGCCAGCCGGCGTTTCGCCTCTCATCCGGCGACGGAACCGGCTGCTCGGGTGTCGTCCTGACCCAGCGGGATATCCGCGAAGTGCAACTCGCGAAGGCCGCCATTCTCGCCGGGATACGAATTCTGATGAGCAGGCTCGGCATGGCTGCGGGCGACATTGACACGGTCCTGCTGGCCGGCGCATTCGGCAACTACATCCGGCCCCGCAGCGCCGTGCGGATCGGCCTGCTGCCGAACGTGCCCCTTGACCGCATCCAATCCATCGGCAACGCCGCCGCCACGGGGGCGCAGATGCTGCTGATCAGCGAAGAGTGCCGGGACCGGGCGGCCCGGTTGGCAAGGCGAATCGAGTACGTCGAGATCGCGCACGAGAGGGATTTCTCGGACTTCTTTGCGGATGCGATGCTGTTGAGCCCGTGAGGCCGGCTTCAGGCCGGCCTTGGCGTGCGCCCTACGTGGGGCTTGCGGATTGTAGCAGATAGACCAGGTAGGCTCCGTAGGTGGCGAGCAGGACACCAGCGGCCGTTCGGCGTATCGTTCGGCCGCCTGCGATGACTGCGGCCGTAAAGGCGATGCTGACCGCAATCATGATCCAGTAGTCAAGACCGCCTGCAAATCTTGCGTTTATTCGGAACGGGTGGACAAGGCCGGCAATACCCGTGACAAAGACCGTGTTGAAGATATTTGAGCCGACAAGGTTGCCGACCGAGATACCATGGTGGCCCTTGACCGCCGCGACAATGCATGTGACCATTTCAGGCAGCGAAGTACCCACGGCGATGATGGTCGAGCCAATCACGGCGTCGCTCAAGCCCACCCGACTTCCGATTGTGACTGCCCCGGATACGGCGGCTTTCGCACCCACGGCTAGGGCGGCCAGCCCAAGGGCAACGAAGAACACATCTCGCCCCACCGTTTTGGGTACTTCCGAGGGCTCGTTCAGATCATCGGAGGGCTCGCCATCTCCGGCGGTGCGTGCCATCCGGATCGTGTAGGCGACCAGAATCCCGAAGACCAACAGCAGGGCAACTGCGTCGAGGCGCGACACCATCAGATCGCGGAGCGAGGGCCACAGCAACAGCGCCACGCCGAGCATGGCCGGGATCTCCCGACGCAGCGTGGTTGCCCGGACTTCGAGGGGGCGAATCATGGCGACCAATCCCCCAATCAGTGCGAGGTTGGCCACATTGGACCCGTAGACGTTCCCGATGGCGATATCGCCCTTGTCGCTGATTGCGGCGGCGATTGCGGCGGCCACCTCCGGAGCGGAAGTCCCCATCGCTACGACCGTCAATCCCGCCACGAGTTGGCTGACGCCCATCTTCTCCGCCAGCCCTACAGCGCCACCCACGAGAAAGTCGGCTCCTCTCCACAACAGAAGCAAGCCGACCATCAGGAATGCCGATGCCCAGAGCATGAAATCGTGCCGCCCATGTACTTGTCTTGGTTAGATTCGACACGCTCCGCAGAGTCCCCGGATCTCCGGATTTCTGCCCGCAAGCTGTCGTTCCGCTGTAACGGCGGCCGGACAGGCCTCAGACCCGCCCGACGATGATGCAGGCGTTGTGCCCACCAAAGCCGAACGAGTTGCTCATGGCCGTGTCCAGCTTGGCCTCGCGGGCCTTCAGGGGGACGTAATCCATCTTAAGATCGCAGCGCTCATCCTGGCTTTCCAGGTTGATCGTCGGCGGGATCAGCGAGCTGTTGATGGCCTTGACGGAGGCGATCAGTTCAACGGCCGCTGTGGCGCCCAGCATGTGCCCCAGGCAGCTCTTGGTCGAGCTGACCGGGATCTTGTATGCCTGCTCCCCGAAAACGCTCTTGATGGCGATGCTTTCCGCGATATCGTTCAACTCGGTGCTGGTCCCGTGCGCGTTGATATAGGAAATTCCCTCCGGATTGAGTTTCGCATCGGCCAGGGCCAGCTTCATGGCCATTGCGGCGCCTGCCCCGTCCGGCAGTGGGGCCGTGATGTGATAGCCGTCGTCGGTCGCGGCATAGCCCAGAAGCTCGGCGTAGATCCTGGCTCCTCGCTTCTTGGCGTGTTCGTACTCCTCCAGGACCAGAATTCCCGCACCCTCGGCCAGGATGAAACCGTCCCGGTCGCGATCGAAAGGCCTGGAGGCGGCCTGCGGATTGTCGTTGCGGGTGCTCAGGGACCGTGCCGCGCAGAACGAGCCCAGGCCGATCGGGGTGCACGCAGCCTCCGACCCGCCTGTGACCACGATGTCGCTCCGGCCGCTGGCGATGTTCCAGAAGGCCTCTCCAATGGTGTGGTTCCCGGAGGCGCACGCACTGGAGACGCAGAAACTGGGCCCCCGGAGCCCGAACTGAATCGCGATGTTGCCGCTGGCGGCGTTGGACATGAGTCTCGGGACGCAGAAGGGCGACACCTTGTTCGGCCCTTTCTCCAGAAGCCGGACGTGCTGATCCTCGATTTCCTTGATCCCCCCGATTCCCGTGCCGACGATGGCGCCTGCACGGTAGGGGTCCTCCTTCGCGAAGTCCAGACCGCTGTCTTTGACCGCCTGAATGGCGCCCGCGACGGCAAACTCGCTGAAGCGGTCCAGCCGCTTCGCTTCCCGCCTGTCGATATATCGGGTCACATCGAAGTTCTTGATCTCGCCGCCAATGTGGACCGGATAGGCGCTGGTATCAAAGGATTCAATCGTGGAAACCCCGCTGCGACCCTCGCACAGCGCAGTGAATAACTCCTCGACGGACTCGGACAGGGCGGTGACGCACCCCAAGCCCGTTATAACCACTCGGCGTCTGTCCATTGACTCTATGCGCTTTCTTTCTTCTTGGTTTTGGCGATGTTCACGATGTAGTCGACAGCGGCGCCGACGGTTTGAATCTTCTCGGCCTCCTCATCCGGAATGCTCATATCGAATTCGTCCTCGAATTCCATGACGAGTTCAACCGTGTCCAGTGAGTCAGCATTCAGATCGTTGATGAAGGAGGTCTCACGCGTAATCTCGGCTTTGTCAACGCCCATCTGTTCGCTGATGATCTCGATTACCTTGCCTTCTATCTGCTGAACGTCCACGTCTTCGATACTCACTTGGGTATCCTCCTTAACTGAATCAGAACACTCACTGGGCTTTCGTCGTTGTTCCCTGGATATACTTGCACCACGAGCACCCTCCAGATTTCGGCCGGTATATTACCGACTGGCCGGGCGCGTGTACAAACATTTTTTTGCCTTTTTTCACATGGCCATCCCGCCGTCGACGCACAGGACCTGACCGGTAATATACCCGGCCTCATCGCTGGCCAGGAAGGCCACGGCGCGGGCCACGTCCTCGACGGTCCCGAATCGTCTGACCGGGATCACCTCCATCGCGGCCTTCTTCACGAGGTCCGACAAGACCGCTGTCATGTCCGTCTGGATGAAACCCGGGGCGATGCAGTTGGCCGTCACGTTCTTCTTGCCGATCTCGCGGGCGATGGATTTGGTCATGCCGATCAAGCCGGCCTTGCTCGCTGCGTAGTTGGCCGAGCCGGCTTGCCCCATGACCCCCGCCACGGAGCTGATATTCACGATTCGGCCGAACTTGTTGCGGATCATCGACCGAGCGGCCACCCGAGTCGCGGTGAAGGCAGCCCGCAGGTTTACGCTCATCACCCTGTCGTAATCCTCGTCTTCCATCTGGATCATCAGCTTGTCGCGGGTGATTCCGGCGTTGTTGACCAGGATGCCGATGCCGCCGAACGCCGACGCCAGCGATTCCAGGACCTCCGCGAGTTTGTCGCTCTGGGTGATGTCGACGCAGCGTGTCAGGACCTCGAACCCGGCCTCCTTGGCAACCTGGGCAAGCTCTTTGAGCTGGTCTTCCTTGATATCCAGCCCGGCGACGATCCGGCCCTGCCTGAGCAGTTCCAGGGCAATGGCCCGGCCGATTCCGCGGGCGGCCCCCGTCACAACTGCCAGTCGTTTCTCAGTCATCCGTATGACCTCCAACTACGATTGCCCGACCACGGCCTTCAGGGAGGCCAGGTCGCTGATGTTGGTTACTTTCGTTTTTCGATTGATCCGTTTCATCAGGCCCGTGAGGACGCGTCCCGGCCCGATCTCGTAGAACTCCTCAACGCCGTCGGCCAGGAGCCGCTCCATGCACTTCTGCCATAGGATCGCGCCGGTGAGCTGGCGAGTGAGCCCCTCCACCACCTCGTCCGCGGTCGCATAGTACTCGCCCGTGATGTTGGCGATGGTCCTGGCGGCCGCCGGTTGGGTGATTCCTGCCTGCCGCAATGCCTGTCGAAGGGCCTCGGCCGCATGAGACATCAGACTCGTGTGAAACGCGCCCGCGACCTCAAGACGGACTGCCTTGGCGGCCCCGTATTTCACCGCCAGCTCCTCGGCTCTCGCGCAGGCGCCGAGACTGCCGCTCACGACGATCTGGCCGGGGCAGTTGAAGTTCACCGGCTCGAGCAGTTCGCCCTGGCGGGCCTCATCGCAGAGTTGCCGAACCTTGTCCGCGTCCAGGCCAATGAGGCTGACCATCGTCCCCTCGGTCGCATCGGCGGCCGCCTGCATAGCCTCGCCCCGCCTGCGGACGAGCCTGAGTCCATCCTCGAAACTGATGGCGCCGGCCGCACACAGGGCCGAGTACTCCCCCATGCTCAGACCGGCCGTCACATCCGGACGCAGATTCGCCGTGGCAGGGCTCGTCCGAAGGACCTCCAGCAGGGCGGCCGAGGTCACAAAGATCGCCGGTTGCGACATCGTCGTGCTGTTGAGCCGATCAGCGGGGCCCTCGAAGCAGACCGCTCGCAGATCGAACCCGAGGACATCGTTGGCTCTGTCGAACAGTGAGGCCGCCACAGGGAAGGCCCGAGCGACGTCCGCCCCCATGCCCACGGTCTGCGCGCCTTGTCCGGGAAACAGAAACGCAGTCTTCATCGTCCTAATCCTTGAACTTCACTGATGGCCGGCCGTTCATTTGCCCGAACGATACGTCAGATCTCGATGACATTGGCGCCCCAGGTGACCCCTGCGCCAAACGCCACCAGGATGACGATGTCGCCCTTTTTCAGCCTGCCTTGCCTCATGCATTCGTCGAACGCGATCGGCACCGAAGCAGCCGAGGTGTTGCCGTAGTTCTGAATGTTGACGAAGACCTTCTCGTCGGGCAGCTCCAGGCGTTTGGCCGCCGATTCGATGATCCTCGCGTTCATCTGATGAGAGATGACCATGCTGATATCATTGAGGGTCAGGTTACATCGGGTCATGCATTCCGTGACCGCCTCGACGATTCGTCGTACGGCCTGCTGATAGACCTCGCGACCCTTGATCTGCATGTGGATCATGTCCGGGTCTTCCAGAGGCTTGCGGGCCGGATGACGAGAGCCGTACGCCCGGCAGCACAAGGACTCCCAGTAAGCTCCGTCGGCGCCCAAGGTGCTGAAGAGGATACCCCGGCCGTCGTCCTGCTTTCGCTGCAGGACGACCGCGCCGGCCCCATCGCCGAACAGGATGCAACTGGTGCGATCCTTCCAGTTGGTGATCTTCGTGAGGGTCTCGGCCCCGATCACCAGAGCACTGTTGAGCCATCCGCTCTCCATCATCTGTTGGACCATGTGGAGGGAATAGACAAAGCCGCTACACGCTGCGGCGACGTCGAACGCCCAAGCCCTCTTGGCCCCGATGGCCTGCTGGACGAAGCAGGCGGTGGAGGGAAAGACCATCTCGGGCGTAATCGTGGCCACGACGATCAGTTCGATCTTCTCGGCAGCGAGCTTGGCGCAGTCCAGGGCGCGTTTGGCCGCTTCGGTTGCCAGATGAGCCGTCGTTTCCTCGTCCGTGGTTACGTGTCGGACCTTGATCCCGGTCCGCGTGACGATCCATTCGTCGGAGGTATCGACCATGTGGGACAGGTCGTCGTTCGTCAGGATCTTGGCGGGAACGAAAGACCCATGCCCTGTGATCACGGCACGGTTCGCCGGGGGGCGATCCTCAGCTTTTCTATGCATCCGGAATCCTTACGCCAGCTTCCGAGAGAGAGTGCATGATCTTCTCGTTGATCTTCTGTGTGTGGCAATTCTTGGCCGTGCGTTCGGCGTTGCGGATCGTGCGGGCTTTGCTGGCCCCATGACAGATCAAGGCGGTGCCGTCGATACCCAGCAGGGGGGCCCCCCCGTATTCGTTGTAATCGTGCTTCTGGTAGACGCGCATGATGATCGGCTTGAACATCAGGGCCAACTGCGGTTGTTCCTGCATCAGTTCCTGCTTGATCGCCCGGAATAGGCTGTCGACGGCTCCTTCGGTGAGCTTGAGGACCACGTTACCGACGAACCCCTCGCAGACTACGACATCGCAGACTCCACGGAAGATATCTCTGCCCTCGATGTTCCCGATGAAATTCAGCCTCGGGTCCCCTCGAAGCAGGTCGCGCGTCTTCTTGACGACCTCATTGCCCTTGGCCTCCTCTTCCCCGATGCTCATCAGTCCGATGCGGGGGTTCTCGATCCCGAGGAAGCTATGCGAGTAGATGCTTGCCATCAGGCCGTACTGGTACAGGTTGATCGGCTTGCACGCGATGTTGGCGCCCACGTCACAGATCGTGACCGGCCCACTGGGGCTCGGGAACACCACGGCGATGCCCGGACGGTTCACGCCCGGGAGGGTCCGCATGCGCATCTGGAACGCCGCGACACATGCCCCCGTGTTGCCCGCCGAGATTACGGCATCGGTGTGGCCGAGCTTCGCGAGCTTGGCCAGCACGCCGATCGAGCTGCGAGGCTTCTTGCGAAGGCTGTCGATCGGCTTGTCGTCCATTCCGATTACGTCGGGCGCGTCGGCGATGCTGAGCCGTTCCTTGTCATAGGTCTTCGCGGCCAGCTTCTGCTCCAGGAGATCCTGGGGACCCACGAGCACAATCGAGTCATCCTTGCCAATCTGGTCCAACGCCTCCAGGACACCGGCGATGATTTCGTCCGGGGCGTGGTCCCCTCCCATGGCATCCACTGCGATACGCATGTTCAGTCGGTTTCCTCCTTGCCGAGCTTGAGAGTCAGGTTCGGATTCACATATCCGCAATTGCTGCACGCGGCGTGCGGCAGTTTGGCCTGGCTGCACTTCGGACACAGCGCATAATTCACCGGCTTGATGGCCTCGTGTGACCGCCGGGTCCGCGAGCGGCTCCTGCTTGTTCTTCTGGCTGGTAACATCGTGTATTACTCCAAATCTACTGAAAAACTCCACACTGCCGTACCCTCCCAGCGTCAGCATAAACCCTTTTTTACTACCTGATTCCCGCGCCCCTGTCAAGCGAAAATCCGGCACGCCTCCGCGCCGGGGTGCGATTCATGTTTGCAGGTAGGTCCTTTCAAGCCTTGGGCATCGACCTGGTCATCCCTGCGCCAAGCAGGAATCCACAAACCGTAGGACCCGACACACCATGGACGATGGATTCCCGCCCTCGCGGGAATGACAAAGTCAACGTCGAACGGCGCAATTCAGAGCAAAGCAAAATCTACCTACAAACCTGAGCCGCACCCTCCGCGCCGCCTACCCCGCACCTATTCGACGGCCACCGCGGGCGATAGCGTCAGTCAATCGTTCCAGCGACCCCCGGCACGCCGAACACGGGGGAACTCTCCCGTCGGACCCTGGCCGGTAGCTCATTCTCTGTGACGCGCCGGTAGCCTCGTTCCTCCATGCACTGGCGCACGAGCCGGCCGTCATAGGAGTCCAGCCCCCGGCCGGAACCCACGTCGTCCTGCGAATAGCGGTTGGCCTCGGCTTGGCAAACCGCCAGATCCTCCTTCGTCTGCTTGAGACTCTTGCCCTCCTGATACCAGTACCTTGCACACCCGTCCAGGATACACACAGACAGGAGCAGGGCCCCACTGAGAACCAACCTCATTGTCATGCTCCAACCTTGTTTGGTTGACTCGCCCGCGGGCGGACACTTCCATGCAGGCCACACCCTTGACGACTTCGAGCCCACAGTCCATCCATCCGGCCCGAAGAGTGGCTGATTATCTCCGTCTCGCTCGTATCTGTCAACGGCTGCCGCGAAATCGCGGCCAGAGCCGGCCTTTCGCCCTCCCCCCAATTCACTCGGGGTGGTTCGACGCACGCGGCAGAGGGGTCGGAGAACCCAGGACAGAGACCGGAGACGCCGGTTGGCGAACCTGCGACGTCGGGTGTCCTCGAAGCCGGGCGATCATGTGTATGGCAGCCGGTTGGTTGTCCGCCGCGCGTGTGTCTGAGAAACCACGGTTCCGGAAAGCCTGGTCTTGGGAGCTACGGAGAATCCGGATTTCACCGCGAGGGTGTTGGAGCTCACCCACAATGTGCGATAGCTGAGCCGTGTCCTCAGACTGATCCCTGCCCCGTATTCTCCGATCTCTCGGTCTTCCCGCCCCGTTTGTGTAGTATGGTCCGAGAAAGTGGATTGAATTGCGTGCTGCCCGCGGCCTTCATATCGGAGACTCGCCGCGGAGTGGGGCGGCTATTGGTTCTCCCAACCGCCGGGCGGCGGAACGTTCAGTGGCCACGCAAGGTGAAGGTTGCCGCCGGGGCCGAGCTTGCTCCCGGGCAGGAACGGGACTTGACGGCTCTTGCGGAGTTGATCGGCCACCGTAACCTGGCGCACGTGGCCGTCCAGCATGGCGACATAGGAGTGCCCGGTGTTCAGATCCCCCTTGCGGGGGCGGTGGCAGGTGGCAAACGCGTCGCCGAGCATGAAGTGTTCCTGCTTCTGCAACGTTCCGTCGCTCAGTCGATAGGTGGTTTCAACATGCAGGGCTGCCGGCAAGCCGATGGTGCCGTGCTTGCCGACGGGCAGATAGTACTTGCCGCTGAGATCGTAAGGGGCCGCCCACTCGGGCTGGCGCCCGGTTGGCTGTTGCCCCTCTCTGTTGATTGCCCAGGAGTTCTCTTCGCCAAAGCCGCAGACCTCGGAAGGGCTGTGCGTGATCTGCGTCTCTTTGTGTACCAGTGTCGTTCTGAGGGTCCGGGGATCAACTCCATCCGCGACGGAGCCTGTTGTCGATGTGCCGGTGGTCAAGGTCCTGCGCAGATAGATGTTCATCGTGTAGGTGTACTGAGGGATAACGTCGATTCCGGGATCATGCCTGCAGTCCGGACAGGCGTTGTTGCAGCCTCGTTCGATGTTGGCGCGAGTCCCCGCCTTGCAGCGAACGATCTGGGTCTTGCCCAGGTAGGGTACGAGCGAGCCCTGGAATTCCGGATGCTCTTGGCGCAGCAGGGGACTGTCGAGGCCGATCCGGGCGTCGTGCCACCGGCAGCATGGAAGATACGTCTGCCACCAGCCGTCTGCGAACGAGGCGCGGGAATGGTAGATATGAGATGGGTCTGGGAAGAAGTTGTCGTGATCGCCGCCGTAGGTCTTGAGGATCACGGCCATCTGCCGTAGGTTCGATCTGCAGACGGCCTCCGCCGCTTGCTCCCGCACCCGCCTCATGACCGGCAGGCCGAGTGCCATCAGAATGCTGATGATCGCGATGACCACGAGCAGCTCGATGAGTGTGAACGCTCGTTTCATTCCCCGCCGTTCCTTCCTTTTCTCCGCAAAACGGACTCTATTGGTTCTCCCAGCCGCCAAGCGGAGGGATGTCGAGGGGCCAGGCGAGGTACAGGTTGCCGCCGGGGCCGAAACGGCTGGGGGGCAGGTTGGGGTCCTGTCGGCTCCTGCGGAGCTGGTCTGATGCCGTGACCTTTTGGACGTGGCCATCCAGCATGGAAACGTAGGAGTGGCCCGTGTTCAGGTCGCCCCCTTGCGGCCGGTGGTAGGTCGCGAAGGCATCCCCGACGTCCGTTTCACGCATCCTGGATGCGCAAGGGTGCTCCAGGGGACTGTCGAAGGTTGTGTAGGTGGGCCCGATATCCAGAGACCCCAGATTGATGGAGCCGGTGACCTTGAACTTGGATGCGGTGCGGT
>Ga0116141_10005071_pt1 | contig 11034 bp, 10 predicted proteins | sample AD_UKC097_MetaG_FD_89744 | JGI IMG/M metagenome (GOLD analysis project Ga0116141, IMG submission 89744) | Active sludge microbial communities of municipal wastewater-treating anaerobic digesters from USA - AD_UKC097_MetaG | ecosystem: Engineered > Bioreactor > Anaerobic > Digestate | place: USA... | reverse complement strand
GGCGGTTTCTAGGCTCAGGACTGGAGCGTCACGACGCACGCGCCGGCGCGGACAGCAGGTGGTCGGCAAACGCCGCGAGGTGCGCATGGTGGGGCACGCCCGCGAGGTCGGGCGCGGCGTCGGCCGGGCCGATGCGGTGCACCGGGCAGCCGGCGGCGGCGCCGGCCTGCACATGCTCGGGCCGCGCGGCCACGGCGGGCACCTGCGAGAGTTCGATGCCGTAGCGCTCGCCGATCTGCTCGAACAGGCCCGCCAGCGGCATGCGGCAATGGCAGCCGTCGTCCGGGCCGTGCGGGCAGTAGAAGATGGCGTCGAGCCGCGCGCCCACGCTGGCAAGCGCACGGTGCAGCCGCGTGTGCAGGGCGTTGAGCGCGCTGACCTCGAACAGGCCGCGGCCCAGGCCCGACTGGTCGCTGGCCAGCACCACGCGCCAGCCCGCCTGGTTGAGCCGGGCCACCGCCTCGAGCGCACCGGGCAGCGGCTGCCAGGTTTCGGGCGCGGCCAGCGCGTCGTCACCCTGCGCGTCGAGCACGCCGTCGCGGTCGATGATGACGAGTTTCATGGGCATGATTATCGGGAGGCCGGAACGGAAGCGCTCGGCCCAGCCGCGGCCGGGGCAGAAGCCGCCGCCGTCGCGCCCGGGCCACCAGCCGCGGGCATGGCAGTCACACCCGCAGCAGCCGCGGCCTCGCGCAGCGTGAAGCCGCGCACGAAGTGGCCCCACCAGCGGCCGCGCACACGCTTGAGCTCCACCTTCGCGCCCGGCTGCACCGCCGTGGCGCGCGCATCGTCCACCCGCACGCGCTGCGGCAGCTCGACGCCCTGCAGCTTCAGATACCACTCCACCCCGCCCGCGCCGTGGGTGCTGGGCGCCACGCCGCGCGCGGCCAGCACCTCGGCGGTGAGCGTGGGCAGCGGCTGCAGTTGCGACGGTGCGCGGTTGAGGTCGCGCGCCGCCAGGCCCGCCGCGCCGCCCAGCCAGGCCAGCGTCCACAGCACGCCCAGCCAGGCCGCCAGCCAGCCGCGCCGGCGCGCGAGCCAGCTCAGGCCGATGAGCAGCAGCGGGCCGAGCAGCCAGGGCGCAAAGTAGGCCCACACGTCGGCCGTGCTGGCCATGACCGGCACCGGCTCGATCGGCCACAGCGGCGCCTCGGCCGCGGGCTCGAGCCCGCCGACGCCCCAGCGCACCGCCATGAAGGCCAGCGGCGGCAGCACGCCGACCCACAGGCCGCGTTGGCGCAGCACCTCGGCCGGGCTGGCGTCGAGCAGCGGGTTCACGCCGCCAGCCGCGAAAGGTCGGCCACGCGGTTCATCGCCTGGTGCAGGCGCTTGAGCAGGCCCTGGCGGTTCAGGCGCAGGTCCAGCGCCTCGGCGTTGACCATCACGTCGTCGAAGAAGGCATCGACCGGGTGGCGCAGCGCGGCCAGCGTGGAGAGCGACGCGGTGTAGTCGCCGGCCTCGAACTGCGCATCGGCCTCGGGCGCGAGGCGCTGCATCAGGTCGAACAGCGCCTGCTCGGCCGGCTCCTGCAGCAGGGCGGGGTTGACGTGGGCATCCACCTCGCCGGCCTTCTTCAGGATGTTGGCAATGCGCTTGTTCGCCGCCGCCAGCGCCGCAGCCTCGGGCAGGGCCGCAAACGCGCGCACCGCCGCCAGGCGGCGCGGCACCTCTCCCAGGCGCTGCGGGTGCAGGGCCAGCACGGCGTCGACTTCCTGCGCGCTGTAGCCCTGCTCGCGCAGCACGCCGCTCAGGCGCTCCTCGACGAAGGCGCGCACCTCGCTCACCGCGCGGCCAGCATCGAAACCGGCGCGGCCGGCAAACTGCGCGGCGGCCAGCGCCAGCAGCGCGTCGAGGTCGAGGGCCAGGTCCTTGTCGATCAGCATGCGGAGCACGCCCAGCGCATGACGGCGCAGCGCGAACGGGTCCTTGTCGCCCGTGGGCCGCTGGCCGATGCCGAACAGGCCCACCAGCGTCTCCAGCTTGTCGGCCAGCGCCACGATGGTGCCCACGGCGTTGCGCGGCAGCGCGTCGCCGGCGAAGCGCGGTCGGTAGTGGTCTTCGATGGCCCAGGCCACGTCCTCGCCCAGGCCGTCGGCGAGCGCGTAGTAGCGGCCCATGATGCCTTGCAGCTCGGGGAACTCGCCCACCATGTCGGTGAGCAGGTCGGCCTTGGCGAGCTCGGCGGCGGTGTGCACGGCGGCGGCCTGCGCGGCATCGAGGCCGAGCTGCGCGGCGATGCCGTCGGCCACGGCGCACACCCGCGCCACACGCTCGCCCTGGCTGCCGAGCTGGTTGTGGTAGACCACCTTGGCCAGGCCGCCCAGGCGCGCGCTCAGGGGCTTTTTGCGGTCTTGTTCGTAGAAGAACTTGGCATCGGCCAGGCGCGGGCGGACCACGCGCTCGTTGCCGCCGATGACGGCGCTCGGGTCGGCGGGGTCGATGTTGCTGACCACGAGGAAGCGGTTGGTGAGCTTGCCCGCGGCGTCGAGCAGCGGGAAGTACTTCTGGTTGGCCTGCATGGTGAGGATCAGGCACTCTTGCGGCACGGCGAGAAACGCCTCGTCGAACCCGCAGACCAGCACCTTGGGCCGCTCCACCAGCGCGGTCACTTCGTCGAGCAGCGCCTCGTCCATCAACACCTCGTAGCCCGGGCCCAGCCGCTCGGCGGCCTGTGCGAGCTGCTGCACGATGGCAAAGCGCCGGTCGTCGAAGCGGGCGATCACCGCGCCGTCGCGCAGCAGGGTTTCGGCATAGGCGTCGGCATGCGGCAGCACCACGGGGTCGCACGCGGCTTCGAAGCGGTGGCCGTGCGTGTGGCGGCCCGCCGAGAGGCCCAGCGCCTTCACCGGCACCACGGCGTCGCCGTGCAGCGCCACCAGGCCGTGTGCGGGCCGCACGAAGTGCACCACGCTCCAGCCGGGCAGTTCGGCGTCGCCCTCGGCCGGGTAGCTCATCACCTTGGGGATGGGCAGCCGGGCCAGGGTTTCGTCCAGCGCCTTTTGCAGGCCTTCGTCGAGCGCGGCGCCGCTGGCCAGGCTGTCGTAGAACAGCGCCTCGGCCTTGCCGTCGCTGGCGCGGCGAAGGCTGGCGAGCACGGCGGCGGGCTTGCTCACGTCGGCGCCGAGTGCGGCGAGCTTCTTCAGCAGGGCCGGCGTGGGCTGGCCGGTGGCATCCAGGCCGACCGTCACCGGCATGAGCTTTTGCTGCACGCGCTGGTCGGCCGCCTTGCGAAACACGCGGCTGATGTGCGCGGCCAGCCGGCGCGGCGAGGCATAGGCGGTGGTGACGGCGTCGTCCGCGAGCAGGCCCTGGCGCGCGAGCGACTCGCTCAAGCCGGCGGCAAAGGCGTCGCCGAGCTTGCGCAGGGCCTTGGGCGGGAGTTCTTCGACGAAGAGTTCGACGAGCAGGTTCTCGGTGGTCATGTTCTGCGTCCCTGCGCTCAGGCGGCTTTTTTCTGGATTTGCGCAACCCACTCGCGCGGGGCCATGGGGAAGCCCAGGCGCTCGCGGCTGTCGTAGTAGCTCTGCGCCACGCTGCGCGCGAGGTTGCGGATGCGGCCGATGTAGGCCGCGCGCTCGGTCACCGAAATGGCGCCGCGCGCATCGAGCAGGTTGAAGGTGTGCGCGGCCTTGAGCACCTGCTCGTAGGCGGGCAGCGCGAGCTGCTGCTCCATGAGGTGCTTGGCCTGCTTCTCATGGGCGGCGAAGGCGGTGAACAGGAAGTCCGCGTCGGAGTGCTCGAAGTTGTAGGCGGACTGCTCCTGCTCGTTCTGCAGGTAGACGTCGCCGTAGCTCAGCCGCGTGCCGTCGGGCGCAACCGTCCAGGTGAGGTCATAGACGTTGTCCACGCCTTGCAGGTACATGGCCAGGCGCTCCAGGCCGTAGGTGATTTCGCCGGTGATGGGCCGGCAGTCGATGCCACCGACCTGCTGGAAGTAGGTGAACTGCGTGACTTCCATGCCGTTCAACCACACCTCCCAGCCCAGGCCCCAGGCGCCCAGCGTGGGGTTCTCCCAGTCGTCCTCGACGAAGCGGATGTCGTTCTTCTTCAGGTCAAAACCCAGCGCCTCGAGCGAACCCAGGTAGAGCTCCAGGATGTTCGCCGGCGCAGGCTTGAGCACCACCTGGTACTGGTAGTAGTGCTGCAGGCGGTTGGGGTTCTCGCCGTAGCGGCCGTCCTTCGGGCGGCGGCTGGGTTGCACATAGGCCGCACGCCAGGGCTCGGGGCCGAGGGCACGCAGGAAGGTGGCGGTGTGGCTGGTGCCGGCGCCGACCTCCATGTCATAGGGCTGCAACAGGGCGCAGCCTTGCTCGCCCCAGTAGGACTGCAGTTTGAGAATGAGTTGCTGAAAGCTGAGCATGGCGGCGGCGTGGCCGCAGGCGGCGCACGCGATGAGAGTGTGGAATACGGCAGGCTCGGGCGCGGCCCGCGCGGGGCGACGGCCACGCCGCCACGGCCCGAGCGCGCAAACCGTGGATTTTACGGCCGGCCCCGCAGCGGCCCTGCCGCGCGCTGGCGTGACGCACGGCGCACCGCCAGCACGACGACCGCCGCGGCCAGCAGCGCCAGCGGCCACAGCCCCAGGCGCGACACCCAGCGCGCATACGGCGTGAGGCCCGCGCGGCCCTCCACCTCGGCGCGCAGCACCTCACGCTGAAACGGCGGCAGGGCAGCGGTAACGCGGCCGCGGTGGTCGATGACGGCGGTGGCGCCGGTGTTGGTGGCGCGCAGCATGGGGCGTTCGAACTCCAGGCTGCGCATGCGCGAGATGTGCAGATGCTGCGCCACGGCCACGGTGTTACCGAACCAGGCGATGTTGCTCAGGTTCACCATCGCGGTGGGCGCCGTGGTCGCGTCGGCGAAGCGCGCGCCGAGCTCCTCGCCGAACAGGTCTTCGTAGCAGATGTTGGGCGCCAGGCGCTGGCCGTCCCAGTCGAAGTTAGGGGCGGCCAGCGGGCCGCGGCTGAAGTCGCCCAGCGGAATGTGCATGAGCTGCACGAACCAGCGAAACAGCGGCGGAATGAACTCCCCGAACGGCACGAGGTGGTGCTTGTCGTAGCGGTAGGGGGCGTCCTGCCCGGGCGCCAGCCCCAGTGCGGAGTTGGTGTACCCCAGCTCGTAGCTGCCCAGCGGAATACCGACCAGCGCGGCGCTGGGGCCCCTGGCAAAGTGCGCCCGCAGGGCGTCGAGGTAACCCTCGGGCAGCTGGCGGGGCAGCATGGGCAGCGCCGTCTCGGGCGCGACCACCAGCGCCGCGCGCTCGGCCTGCAGCCGCTCGCCGTACCAGCGCAGGGCGTCGGCAATGCCGGTGGAAGGCTGGAACTTCTCGCCCTGCGAGATGTTGCCCTGCAGCAGCGCCACGCTGAAGCGCCCGGCCGGCGTGCTGAAGCTGGGGCTGGCCAGCGGCAGCAGCACCAGCGCAGCCGCCGCCAGCGCCGCGCCGGTGCGCACCCGCGCCGGGCCGCGCATGAGCGCCACCGCCGCCACCGCCAGCACGCTGGCCACCGCGCCCACGCCATACACCCCGAGCCAGGGCGCGTAGCCTGCCAGCGGCCCCTCGACGTGCGCATAGCCGCCCGCCCCCCACGGAAAGCCGGTGAACAGCCGGCCCCGGGCCAGTTCCGCCAACGTCCACAGCGATGCAGAAACGATAGCGCGGTATGACCATTTCGCGCTGGGGTACCGGGAGAAAATCCATGAAAACACCCCCGCGGCCAGCGCGTAATAGCCCGCCAGGGCCCCGGCCAGGGCCAGCACCGCCGCCACGGCCAGCGGCGCGGCCAGCCCGCCGTAGGTGTGCATGGAGATGAACAACCACCAGAAGGTGCCCGAAAGCCACGCGGTGGCAAACAGCCAGCCCAGACCCGCCGCGCGCCACACCAGGCGAGCGTCAGAGGTGGCGTGCGACGCGCGTCGGCCCTGCGCGTCGTTCGCGGCGCCAGCGGCGGGCAGCCCCCCGCGCGGCTGCAGCAGCGCCACCAGCACCGCCAGGCTCAGCACCTGCAGCCACCATATGGGTTGCCCGCTGCCGGGCAGGGCGAGCGACAGCGCCTGCGCGCCGCCCGCGGCCAGCGCCAGCATGGGCGCACCGGCCCAGGCCCAGCGACGCGTGGGCGGCCGCGGCTCAGCCCGCTGCATCGGCCGCGGCGGATTCGGCCGGCACGGGCGCGACCTTGAACCAGCGCACCGCGCCGCCGCGGGTGTGCAGCACGGTGAAGCTCAGCCCGCCGAGCACATGGCGCTCGCCGCGGCGCGGCACATGGCCCATGTCGTGCGCGATCAGGCCGCCGATGGTCTCGAAATGTTCCTCGCCGTCGGCGTGCTGCAGGCGCACGCCGAAGGCTTCCTCCACGCGCTCGAGCGGCGTGTCGCCGCTGACGCGCCAGGTGCGGTCGGCCAGGGCGTAGATGTCGCCCTCGTCCTCGGCTTCGTCGAATTCGTCCTCGATGTCGCCGACGATCTGCTCGAGCACGTCCTCGATGGTGATGAGCCCCGCGGTACGGCCGAATTCGTCCACCACCAGGGCCAGGTGGTTGCGGTTGTTGCGGAAGTCGCGCAGCAGGTCGTTGAGACCCTTGCTCTCGGGAATGAACACCGCCGGGCGCAGCAGCGCACGCAGGTTGAGTTCGGGCGCACGCTGGAGCTTGAGCAAGTCCTTGGCCAGCAGAATGCCGATGATGTTCTCGCGGTCCCCCTCGAACACCGGAAAGCGCGAGTGCGCGGTGTCGATCACCTGGTGCAGCAGCGCTTCGAAAGGCGCGTCGATGTCGAGCAGATCCATGCGCGGCGCGGCCACCATCACGTCACCGGCGGTCATGTCGGCCATGCGGATCACGCCTTCGAGCATGGCGCGGCTCTCGGCGTTGATGACGTGGTTTTCCTCGGCCTCGGCCAGGGTTTCGATCAGCTCTTCAGGCGTGTCGGGGCCGGGGTGGATGAACTCGGCGAGCCGCTGCAGAAAGCTTCGCCGGTCTTCGCGCGCCGCCGGGCGCGCAGGGTGTGGGTCGGACACAGTGGGGTTTGCAGAGCCTGCGGAAGTTGCGACGCCGCCTAGGATAGCGCAAGCCCATGACAGCACACCCTCCGCAGGCGCGAACGCCACTCGGCCCAGCGGTCGGCCAGCGTGGTCGCCAGCGTTGCGGCGGGCAGCTCCAGCCAGGCCTCGCTTTCGCCGCCATCGCGCACCAGCTGCGCGCCGGCGCGGCGGGCGATCTGCAGCATGGCGGCGTTCTCGCTCAGCGCATGAATCATCATGAAGCGCGCGCCCTCATTGCGCGCATGCAGCGCCGCCTTGCGAAACAGGCAGCTCCCCAGCCCGCGGCCGCGGTGGCTGCGCGCCACCGACACGCCGAACTCCACGCACAGTCCGCGCGCGGCGTCCACCAGGTAAGCGAGGTGGGCGACCGCAACCAGGCGGCAGTCCGCGCCGGTCACCGCATACAACTCATCGCGCCGGAAGTCCAGCGCATCCACATAACGGTCGATGTGGGCATCCGTTGCCGGGTAGCCGAAGCGCAGGTACCGGTCCTGTGCGTCGAGCGCGCGCAGATGCGCCCGCACGGCCTCGCGCTCACGCGGCCGCAGGCGGTGCACCGACACCCGCGCGCAGGCCCGCGCGCGCGACGCGCGGCCGAGGTTGGGCATCGAGGTTTCGAGCGGGTCACCCATGCCCGCATGATAAGGGTAAACCCTAGTTTTTGCGCTCTACATCCGGGCTGACCCCGGCGCCACCGGTAAGGCGGTGGTTGATTTCACCCGCTCCATCACGAAGCTGGTCTTGCAGTCCTGCACGCTGGGATGGCGCAGCAAGGTGTCCATCATGAAGCGCGAGTAAGCGGCCATGTCGGCCACCACCAGGTGCAGCAGGAAGTCCATCTCACCGGTCAGCGCGGCGCATTCCACCACCTCGGGCCAGGTGGTGACGCTGGCGCGGAACGAGTCCATGGGCGTGCGCATGGAGCTGGCGGTCTGCTTCTCCAGGCGCACGTTCACATAGGCCTCGAGCGCCAGGCCCACGCGCTGCGGCCGCAGCAAGGCCACGTACCGCTCGATCACGCCCTGCTCTTCCAGGCGGCGCACACGACGCAGCACCGCGCTGGGCGAGAGCCCCACGGCCTCGGCGATCGTGTCGTAGGTCAGGCGCGCGTCCGCCTGCAGATGCTGCAGGATCTGCGCATCGAGCTTGTCGATTGCGTACACGAGGATGTTTTTGCAGGGTGACTGCTTGAAGGAAGGAAATGATGGCGAAATTTGCATGCATTTTGCGCCCTCGCGCCCCTACAGTGCAGGCTTTCAGAATCAACGGAGACCGCCGCATGCCAACCGCTGCCAACACCCCGCCCTCCACCTGGGACAACCCCATGGGCACGGACGGTTTCGAGTTCATCGAATACGCCGCACCCGACCCCGCCGCCATGGGCGCCCTGTTCGAGCGCATGGGCTTCACTGCCGTGGCGCGCCACCGGCACAAGAACGTCACGCTCTACCGCCAGGGCGAGATCAACTTCATCCTCAACGCCGAGCCCGACTCCTTCGCGCAACGCTTCGCCCGCCTGCACGGGCCGAGCATCTGCGCCATCGCCTTTCGCGTGCAGGACGCCAAGGCCGCCTACGAGCGCGCGCTGTCCCTCGGCGCCTGGGGCTATGCAGGGCAGGCGGGCCCGGGCGAGCTGAACATTCCGGCCATCAAGGGCATTGGCGACAGCCTCATCTACCTCGTGGACCGCTGGCGCGGCAAGAACGGCGCGCAGCCCGGTGACATCGGCAACATCGGCTTCTACGACGTGGATTTCGAGCCTTTGCCCGGCGTGCGCGGCGACGCGGCCCTGCACCCGGTGGGCCACGGCCTCAAGCTCATCGACCACCTGACCCACAACGTCCACCGCGGGCGCATGGCCGAGTGGGCGGAGTTCTACGAACGCCTCTTCAACTTCCGCGAGGTGCGCTACTTCGACCTCGAGGGCCAGCAGACCGGCATCAAGAGCCGTGCCATGACCAGCCCCTGCGGCAAGATCCGCATCCCCATCAACGAGGAGGGCAATGACAAGGCCGGTCAAGTGCAGGAGTACCTCGACCGCTACCACGGCGAAGGCATCCAGCACATCGCGCTCGCCTGCGAGGACCTCTACGCCACCGTGGACGCGCTGCAACTCGGTGGCATCCGCCTGCTCGACACCAGCGACACCTACTACGAACTGCTGGACCAGCGCATTCCCGGCCACGGCGAGGACGTGGCGGCGCTGCGCCAGCGCAACATCCTCGTGGACGGCACGCCGGGCGCCCTGCTGCTGCAGATCTTCAGCGAGAACCAGCTCGGCCCCATCTTCTTCGAATTCATCCAACGCAAGGGCAATGAGGGCTTCGGGGAGGGCAACTTCAAAGCCTTGTTCGAGACCATGGAACTCGACCAGATGCGCCGCGGGGTGCTCAAGGGCTGAGGCGACGTACACGGCTCCTGCGCGGCCGATCCATCCCCAAAGTCCGCGCTCCCCCTGCAGGTCCGAGGCATGTCCTCTCCGGCCGCGCGGACCGGCCCCGCGCTGCCCTACACTGCGGCGCGATCATGAGCACCGAGAACCCCATCCGCACGGCGGTCGGCGAAGTGATGGCCATGCGCCAGCGCCAGGCGGCCGATGCCGCGCTCGGCGCTGCGGTTCGCGCCATCAAGCGCGTGCAGGCGCAGCGCTTCGCCCACACCTACGCCGACCTCCTGCGCGATGAACGCTTCGGCCCACCCGCGCAGTTCTTCCTCACCGAGCTGTACGGCGACAAGGACTTCACCGAGCGCGACCAGCAGTTCGCCCGCATCGCCGGCCCGCTGGAGCGCATCTTCCCGGCCGATGTGGTCGCCACCGCCGAAACCCTGGCCGATCTGCACCGCCTGAGCGAACACCTGGACGACCGGATGGCCGAGGCCTGGCGAGCATTGGAGCCGCTCGGCCTCGATGCCGCCACCCGTTATCTGCGCGCCTGGCGCGACGTGGGGGAGCGGGACGAACGGCAGCTTCAACTGCACAGCGTGCTCGAGTTGGGAACCGAACTCGCCGAGCTGACCACCATTGCCGGCCTGCGCAGCCTGCTGCGCACCATGCGCCTGCCGGCCCGCCTGGCCGGCCTCTCGGCCTTGCAGGCCTTTCTCGAGGCCGGTTTCGACACCTTCGCCGGCCTCGCCCGCAGCCCGGGTGCCGCGCCGCGCTTCCTCGCCACCATCGCCGAGCGCGAGAACGCCTGGATCGCGCAGCTGTTTGAGGAAGATGAAACGAGCTTGCTGCCGCGGCTTCGCGCAGCCCTGCAGGAGCCACTCCCGACCGCGGCAGTGCGCTGAAAACAAAAAAGCCAGGCAATGCCTGGCTTTGATGTTTGGTTGCGCGAGGAGGATTTGAACCTCCGACCTTTGGGTTATGAGCCCAACGAGCTACCAGGCTGCTCCATCGCGCGGTAAGCGAGCATTATAGCATCATTCTGCGGCCGCTCCGGCGGGTGCAGCTTCCTGCATCGGACGATCGACCAGTTCAACCAGGGCCATGGGCGCGTTGTCGCCCACGCGGAAGCCCATTTTCAGGATGCGGGTGTAGCCACCCGGACGGGCCTTGTAGCGCGGGCCGAGCTCGGCGAAGAGCTTGGTCACCATCTCGCGGTCACGCAGGCGGTTGAAAGCGAGGCGGCGGTTGGCCAGGGTGGGCTCCTTGGCCAGCGTGATCATCGGCTCGACGACGCGGCGCAGTTCCTTGGCCTTGGGCAGCGTGGTCTTGATGGCCTCGTGGCGCAGCAGCGAGTTCATCATGTTGCGCAGCATGGCGAGCCGGTGCTCGCTGGTGCGGTTGAGTTTGCGCAGTCCGTGTCCGTGACGCATGGTGTTTCCTTTCGGTTCGTTTTTGATTGGAGCGAACCGGCCGTGTCAGGTACCGGTCGCTTGGAGGGTGAGGCACCCTCCCTGGGACGGAATCAGCGTTTGTCGAGACCGGCGGGCGGCCAGTTCTCGAGCTTCATGCCCAGCGTGAGGCCACGCGAGGCCAGCACTTCCTTGATTTCGTT
>Ga0116141_10005065_pt1 | contig 11040 bp, 5 predicted proteins | sample AD_UKC097_MetaG_FD_89744 | JGI IMG/M metagenome (GOLD analysis project Ga0116141, IMG submission 89744) | Active sludge microbial communities of municipal wastewater-treating anaerobic digesters from USA - AD_UKC097_MetaG | ecosystem: Engineered > Bioreactor > Anaerobic > Digestate | place: USA... | reverse complement strand
GTCCCGGATGCGGAGAAAGTCGCGGTCATCGATGAGAGCTTGGCGCGCAAGCTCCGCCCGGACGGCAGCACTCTCGGCTGCCTGATCCAATGGAACTTCCTCGACGACCACTCGGATCCGTACCGCGTGGTCGGAATCGTCGCGCACTTTCCGGGCATAGAGGCCCGGGAGGTCCGCGCCCAGATGTTCATGCCCGTCGAGGCGGATGCGCTGCCCCGTTACCTGCATCTACGCGTCGCGAACGCCGACTCGGCCGACGCCTTGCGGCTGCGGATCTCCCACGAGATCCGGCGGATCGATCCTCGCATGCCCGTTCTTTCCGTGGAGACCCTGGCCCAGAGACGAAACAGCGATTCCTGGGTACGACTGGCGAGATTCGGCGCCCACCTGGGCTTGGCGGCCGGGGCGGCGGCTCTGTTCCTGGCAGCCTTGGGCATCTACGCGATCAAGGGTTACATGGTCGCCTCGCGCACGTCGGAAATCGGCGTCCGCATGGCCCTGGGTGCGACGCACGGCAGCATCATGGGCATGGTCCTGCGGGAGGGACTGTTGCTGACGGCGGTGGGCTCGGCCGTTGGGCTGGCGGTCGGATTGGCGGTAGCCAAGGTCGCGGCCCGTCTTCTCTATGGCATCAGCCCGGTCGATCCGATGAGCATCGCGGTGACCGTGGCGCTGCTGGGCGCGGCCTCGCTCCTGGCCGGCTACATCCCGGCCCGCCGTGCGGCGAAGGTCGATCCGATGGTCGCGCTGAGGTGCGAATAGGAACGGAGAATGAGAACGTTGTGGCAAGATGTGAGATTTGGCCTTCGGATGCTGGCGAGAAATCCCGGCTTCGCGGCGGTCGTGATTGTGATTCTCGCCGTGGGGATCGGAGCCAACACGGCGGTGTTCAGCGTGGTTAGTGCGGTGGTGTTGAAAGTTCTGCCCTTTGAGGCTCCGAGAAGGATTGTCCAGATCCGGGAGACGGAGAGAGGTACGATGCGCTGGAGCCGCCCGATATCGCCCCGGACTCTCGTCTACTGGCGGGAGCGTAACGAGGTGTTCGAGCACATGGCCGGCATGGTATACGAGGGAATGTGCGTCACGCTGTCGGAGGAGTCGTTTGAAGTCAGCGTCAAGGCAGTATCTTCTTGTTTCTTCTCTCTTGTGGGGACACAGCCCAAGCTGGGCCGGGGATTCCTGCCGGACGAAGAGCAGCCGGGGCACAACCGCGTGATGGTCGTGAGCCATGCGTTCTGGCAGAACCGCATGCGAGGTGATCCCAAGGCGATTGGAAAGAGCATTATCGCCGATGGTCAAGAGTACGCGGTTGTAGGGATCATGCCGCCTGGTTACGACAGTCGATTTGAACCTCATCATGAGGTCTGGGTACCTCTCGTTCTCGACTTCGTAGGCGAGGGTGACCGGATTGAGGTATGGGCCCGCCTCAAACGCGGCGTGACGATGGAGCGAGTACGCTCCGACATGGCCGTATTGCAGCAACAGTTGGCCAAAGCAGACCCACGGGCCTATGGCCGATTCAACGTCGCGGCAGATCGTTTGTGGGATCTCTGGCTTGGCTCACAGCGGAAGCTGTTGTACCCCTTGTGGGGCGCCGTAGGGTTTGTGCTCCTGATCGCCTGTGTGAACGTGGCCGGCCTTCTCGTGATGCACGGCGATGCCCGCCGGCAGGAGATGGCCGTGCGCATGACACTGGGCGCTTCTCGGGGCCGCATCCTGGTACAACTGCTGACGCAGAACCTCCTGCTGAGCCTCGCCGGCGGCTTGTTGGGCGTCTCGGCGGCGTTCTGGATGGTCCAGGGGATCATCGCGGTCTGCCCAGGGGATGTCTACCACGTGGACGAGACGCGCATCGATGAGACGGTCCTGGCTTTTGCACTGGGGCTGTCCATGATCGTGGGCTTGGCGTTCGGCCTGCTGCCCGCCTGGAAAGCAGGGGGCTCGCGTTTGGCTGGAACCCAGAGAGAGGAGTCATCCGGCCCAGTCTTGGATCGGGCCTGGCGACGCTTGAGCGACGCCCTGGTGGTCTCGCAGATCGCCGTAGCGGTGACGCTGCTCGTTGGGGTTGGGATGCTGGTTCAGAGTCTGATCCGGCTGCAAAAGGCGGATCTCGGCTTTCAACCCAAGAGTGTTCTTGTCGCGCATATTGAACTTCCCGCGGCGAAGTACCCTCGTGGACGCCAAGCGGCGGAATGCATCAAGCAGCTTCTGCAACGGGTGCAAGTCCTACCGGGAGTGGGCTCCGCCGCCTGGATTGCGCCCGACCTGCGACTTGGATCAGGAGGCATGTTCGGGGATTTGGTTGTCGATGGGTGTTCCCCGAATCCCGAGGAACGGACGGACGTCCGAGTCCGGATCGTCAGCGACGATTTTTTTGCAGCCCTCGGGATGCGGATTCTCAGAGGGCGCGGTTTCATGCCGCAGGATGCGCTGGCTGCGGAGAAGGGCGTAATCATCGAGGAGAATCTGGCTCGCAGGTTCTTTCCGGGGCAGGACCCGATCGGACGACGGATCGGCATCAAGAACGATCCGAATGTTACGCACGTAGTGGGAGTCGTGAGTTCCTTGCGGGACTACACGACATTGACGACGGACGTCATTGGGGTCTATTGGCCCTTGTCCGCATGCGCTGATCCGTATGGCGACATCGTTGTCAAGTTCGATGGCGATCCCCTGCAACTCGGCCCAGCGATTCGGGCCCAAGCCTTGAATCTGGACGAGGACTTGAAGATCGCCTCGATACAGAGGATTGAGGAAATCCTATATCCCTTGTTGTCGCCGCGTCGATTTGCCGTCGTTCTGCTGGGGGCGTTTGCCCAGATTGCCCTGATTGTGGCGGCCCTGGGTCTTTATGGCTTGCTTCAATACCGCGTGTCGCGGCGGACCCATGAGATCGGGGTCCGCATGGCCCTGGGGGCTACGCAAGGCCGAATTCTCTATACGGTCCTTCGCCGGGGAGGATTGTTGATTCTCGTCGGTGTCGGACTGGGACTGGCAGGCGGCTATGCGATGAGTCGGATCGTCGCGAGTCTGTTATACGAATCGAAGCCAACCGATCTTGTCATGCTGGTCTTTGTGTTGACGACGCTGCTGGTGACCGCTCTCGCGGCGTGCTGTATTCCCGCTCGCCGGGCGGCGAAGGTCGATCCGATGGTCGCGCTGCGTTGTGAATAGCGAGAACGAATGTGGAGGCTGAAAGCCGGGAGAACACGAGATGACGACTTGGTGGCAGGATATCAAATACGGATTTCGGATGCTGGCGAGGAGTCCGAGCTTCGCGGTGGTCGTGGTGGTGATTCTGGCAGCCGGGATTGGGGCCAATACGGCGGTTTTCAGCGTCGTGAACGCCGTGGTGCTCAAACCTCTGCCCTACAGAGACGCCGGCCGCATCGTCGTGCTCTGGGAACAGACGAAGTGGGGGCCGAGAAGGCCGTCCCACGAGGACTTTATCTCCTCATACCGGCACAGCCGCGCGTTTGAGGGTATGGCCGCCTATGGAAACGAGCAGTTCTACGTCGCCGGCATCGACAAGCCCCGCGAGGTCCGGGCAGGCACCGTTTCCCCCGACCTATTCGGCTTGCTGGGCATCGAACCCCTGTTGGGGAGGGGATTTCTGCCGGAGGAGGATCAAACGGGAAGCGCCCCCGTCGCGGTCTTGAGCCACCGCTTCTGGAAGGAACACTTCGGCGGAGACCCAAACGCCCTTGGCAAGACGATCAGCCTCACGAGCGACAGCCTGAATCCGGATGGAGGCATGAACCTTGACCGGCGAGACTGCACCGTCGTGGGCGTGATGCCCGCCGGGTTTGAGTTTCCTTTCGGGCGGCCGGCGCCGTTCTGGGTACCGTTGGTTCTCAGCCGGGATTATGTGTGGAAGCAGGGCCGGCCGGTGACCCCGATCGGTCGTCTCAAGAAGGGCGCCACGTTGGAGCAGGCGCGCGCAGAGATGGCCGTCACGACGGAGCGTTTGCGGCAAGCGGACCCCGAGGGACGCGCCGATCACACGATTTGCATCGACCGGCTCCAGAGCAAGGTGCTGGAAGACAACCCCCGCCTGCTACTGTTGCTGCTCGGTGCGGCGGGATTCGTGCTCCTGATTGCCTGCGGCAACGTGGCCAACCTGTTTCTGGCCCGCGCCACCGCGAGGCAGCACGAACTCGCGACGCGGATCGTCGTCGGTGCTTCGCGAGGCCGCATTCTCCGGCAGATGCTCACGGAGAGTCTGCTTCTGACGATTGCGGCCGGCCTGGCAGGTCTTGTGCTGACGTTTCTGACGATCAAAGGGCTGGTGAAGCTTTGCCCGGCGGACATCCCCCGTCTGGCACAGGCAAGGGTGGATTCGACCGTCCTTGCGTTTACCATCGGCGTTTCTGTTCTCACCGGCTTGCTCTTTGGAACGGTGCCCGCCTGGAGACCGGTAGACACGCATGTGAGCCGGATCTTGAAGGAGGGACGGACCCGGTCTTCGACCACGCGCGGGCGGCGAAGGCTTCGCGGGAGCCTGGTTGTTCTCCAAATCGGCCTGTCCCTGGTTCTGCTGGTTGGGGCGGCACTGCTGGTTCGCAGCCTGATCGCGCTGCAGAGCCTCGACCTGGGTTATCAGCCCGAGAACGTGCTGGCGGTCGAGATTCAGTTGCCTACGGCGAAATATCCTGACGCACAGCATTGCTCGGCATTCTATAATGAGGCGCTCCAACAGGTTCGTCGCCTTCCCCACGTTCGCGCAGCGGCGCTGGTTCTCAGCGGTCTTCAATTGGGCGCTATGGAAGCGGACCTGCCGTTCTCCGTCCCGGGTCACCCTCGGCCTGATTCCGGGGAACTCCCTTGTGCCAAGTGGATCTGCATCACTCCCGATTTCTTCAAAGCGATGGGGATCCGGCTTCTGAAAGGGCGGGACCTTGCCGAGGACGATGGAGCTCGCCACATCATCATCGATGAGACCCTGGCGCTACGGTACTTCGGCGACGAAGATCCTGTCGGTCGCGCACTCCTCGCTGACGGAAGTGCGGAAATGGCCATCGTGGGGGTCGTACGTGCGACCCGGGACTTCCTGACGCCGGACCCCTCGGAGGGAGCGATCTACATGCACATGCGAGGGAGCTACGAAAGCATGGTTCTCGTGGCGAGAACGGATGACGATCCGGTGAGATCGGCTCCTCTGGTTCGCGAGCAGATCGCCGGCCTGAGCGAAGAGGAGGTAATCTCGCGGATCGACACACTCGAAACGATACTCTCGGAGAGCCTGGCGTCGCGGCGTTTCATCATGATTCTGCTCAGTTTGTTCGCCGGTATGGCGTTGATCGTCGCGATGATCGGCGTATACGGCCTGCTCGAATACAGTACGACCCAGCAGACGCACGATATCGGTATCCGCATGGCCCTGGGCGCGCGGAGAATTGACGTTCTCACAGCGGTGTTGACGCACCGACTGCGACTGACGGTTATTGGCGTGGTCTTCGGGCTGGCCGGGGCACTGGTCGTGATGCGAGTCCTGTCGAGCCTGTTGTATGACGTAACGGCGACCGACCCGGTGACACTGGTTTGCGTATCGCTCGTCCTGATTGTCGTCGCCCTCACGGCCAGCTATGTCCCCGCCCGGCGGGCGGCAAAGATCGATCCGATGATGGCGCTGAGATGTGAGTGAAACAAGTAGTGAGTTGACGGTTCGCAATTGGCAGCGGGAGGGAAAGGCCGCGAACCGGGAACTGGGAACTGGGATCTGGGAACTGTTTACTGGAGATTGAGAACTGTGGCTATGATTCAACTGAAGAACATCGAAAAGTGCTATGAAACACGGGCCGGCAAGAACTACGTCCTGCGACAGGTCAACCTGAGTATCGAGGAGGGTGAATTCGTCACCTTCATGGGGCCCTCGGCGGCGGGCAAGACCACGCTGCTGAACATCCTCGGGATGCTCGACGGCGACTGGGAGGGCGAATACTATCTCTTTGAGCACGCGATCCACAAGCTCAAGCCCAAGGAACGTCTGGCGCTGAACAAGCAGTACATCGGATTCGTGTTCCAGAACTTCAACCTGCTCGACACGCTGACGGTCTACGAGAACCTCGATATCCCGCTGTCCTATCGGAACGTCAAAGGGTCCGAGCGGGCATCGATGGTCTGCGACGCGCTGGATCGCTTCGGGATCGTGGGCAAGAAGGACCTGTTCCCCAGCCAGCTCTCCGGCGGGCAGCAACAGTTGGTCGGCGTCGTGCGCGCCGTCATCGCCAGCCCGAAGCTCCTGTTGGCCGACGAGCCCACCGGCAACCTGCACTCCAGCCAGGGCGACGAGATCATGAAGCTCTTCAAGCGGCTCAACAGCGAGGGCACGACGATCATCCAGGTCACCCACAACGAGAAATACGCCGCCTATGGCAAGCGGATCATCAAGCTCAAGGACGGCTGGATGGAGAGGGAAATCAGCTACTGACAAGGGACCTCATCATGACAACGATCTGGCAGGACATTCGATACGGGACCCGCGTGCTCGTCAGGAGTCCCGGCTTTGCGGCGGTGGCTGTGCTGACGCTCGCGCTCGGAATCGGGGCCAATACTGGGATCTTTACCATCTTCGAACAGGTTCTTCTGCGATCCCTGCCGGTCAAGGACCCGGGGGCCCTGGTCCTCCTTGAAGCTGAAGGTAGATATATTGGGTCCCGGTGGGGGGGCGCCGCGATGCTCTCCTACCCCCGTTTCAAGGACTACCAGGAGACGACGGCCCTGTTCGAAGGCGTCTTCTGCCGGTGCGGCGAGACTGTCGCGTTGGATGACGGACACGGAGCGGAGCGAATGGAGATCGAGCTGACCTCGGCGAGCTACTTCGACGTGCTGGGCGTGCCGCCGGCCTTGGGGCGAACGTTTGTCGCCAAAGACGAGACTCTCTCGGGGGCCGCTCCGGTGGTTGTGCTGAGTTACGAGTTCTGGCAGACCCGTTTCGGCGGAGATCCGTCCGTCCTCGGCCGCACGCTGCTTGTCAACCGCACCCCCGCGGTCGTGGTCGGAGTGGCGGCAGCGGGTTTCAAGGGAGTTAGCCTGGACGCCCGGCCCAAGCTGTTCCTCCCGATCACCATGAAGAGACAGATATCGCCGTGGTGGCGGCCGCTCGAAGATCGAAAGAACGCGTGGGTGCAGGTCTTCGGCCGGCTCCGCAAGGGCGTTTCTCTGGATCAGGCGGCCGCAACCGTCCAGGCCCGCCATGAACAAATCTTGGAAGCGGAGATTCAGAGCCCTGGATTCGAGGACTTGTCGGATTTGGATCGCGAGCAGTTTCGCCAGTCGCGGGCGGTTCTGCTGCCGGCGGGCCGGGGCGTCTCCTCCTTGTCTTCCGACCTTCGGCCCATGCTTCGCCTGCTCATGGGATTGGCCGTCCTGATTCTCCTGGCCGCGTGCGTGAGCGTCTCCAACCTGCTCCTCGCGCGGGCCGCGAACCGTCAGAAGGAGATCACGGTGCGACTGGCGATTGGGGCGCAGCGCTGGCGAGTCTTTCGCCAAGTCCTGGTGGAGAGTCTTCTGCTGGCGGTTGTCGGAGGAATCGCCGCCCTGGCGGTTGCCCTGGGAACCACGCGTGCCATCCTGCTGCTCGCCCCGGGAGGGCTGAATACGGTGGTCTCTCCCTCGTTCAATGGGCGGACGTTGGTTTTGGATCTCGTTGTCTCGATGGCGGCGGCGCTGCTGTTCGGTTTGTTCCCGGCCTGGTGGTCGACGCGAATCGACCTAGTGTCCCCCCTCAAGGAACAGGCCGCGGCCGTGATCGGTGGCTCGCGTGTACGCCTGCGACGGGCCCTTGTCGTCGTGCAGGTGGCCCTGTCGCTGGTCTTGTTGATCGGTTCGGGATTGCTCTTGCGGAGCCTCGTGGCGCTGTATCGCGTGGACCCGGGATTCCGGACCACCAACCTGATTTCCTTCTACGCGGACCTGGGCTTGAGCGGATACGACTGGCAGCGCGCCAGCGCCTTCCATCAACAGTTGCAGACGCAGCTTCGGTCCGTGCCGGGCGTCGAGTCGGTCGCCATGGCTCAGACAGCGCTTCTGGGAGGGCATCGCAGCTATCATGGGGTCGTCGTCGAGGGCTATCAGCCCCAGGAGAGCGAAGATCCGGGCGCTTATCTCGACGTCATTTCTCCCGACTATTGCAGGACCGTGGGCGTGTCCCTGAGGCTCGGCCGTGATTTCGGCGAGCAAGATGAGTTGCCGGGGGCGAAGCAGGTGGTCCTCGTCAACGAGGCCTTTGTGCGTCGGTTTTTCGAGGGACGGAACCCTGTGGGTTTTCACATGGGTTTCCGCTGGACGGCAGGCGCCCAGCCGGACCGGGAGATCGTGGGCGTGTTGGGTGATTCGCGGACAGACGGCCCTCGCAGTGCGGCCCAACCGCAGGTGTTCATGCCCTATTCGCGCGTGAACCCGTCCGATGCGATTGTCTACGTGCGGACGAATCTCGCTTCTGCGCGGATCTTCTACGTGATTCGCGAGCAGGCGCGCAAGCTCGATGCCGGCGTTCCCCTCGTGGGCATGACGACGATGGAGGACCGCCTGGACCGCGTCCTTGTCAACGAGCGGTTGCTTGGTCTTCTATCGAGTTTGTTCGGGGTTTTGGCGACGGTCCTGGCGATGGTGGGCTTGTACGCGGTGACCGCGTACAGCGTGGCCCGTCGAGTGCAGGAGATCGGTATTCGCATGGCCCTGGGCGCCCAGCGATGGAACGTGCTGGCTCTGGTGCTGCGAGAAGGTGCGATCCTGACCGCCCTGGGCATCGGGGTTGGTCTCGTCGTCGCGGTACCGCTGACACGGATACTGCGCAGCCAGCTCTTCGAGATCACGCCGACCGACCCGGCGACGTTCGTCTCGGCGGCTCTGCTGTTGGGCACGGTGGGGCTGCTGGCCTGCTACCTCCCGGCCCGCCGGGCTGCGGGGACGGATCCGATGGCGGCTCTGCGCTGTGAGTAACCGGGACGATTCGATTCGCCGCGTGGTCGATGTCAGAAAGGACGCCTCGCACGATGTGGCCGATGTGTCCGAATTCGGGCGCGCCGGTCGCAGAAATGGACATGTGCCGGGCCCCGTCGGGCTTGGGATGCCCATCCCCAGGGGCGCCAGATGGCACGGCCCTTGCTTCGGCACCTGTAAGGTGCCGGTTCTCAGTGGTGTTGGAGCATACTGATGAGTGAAGACGCTGGTAGTTGGAGGCGAATTGTCCGGTCCGGATGCCTGGCCGTGCCTCTGTTGTTGGGTCTCGGAATCGCTGGTTGTGGGACTCCGGACGTTCAGCGAAAGCCGGAGCTGGAAGCGAAGCTGAACACGATTCAGACGGTTCAGCTTGCCGAACAGTCGAGGTCGGAGCCGCTGAGCATCGAGGAGGCCACCGAGAGACTCGCAAAACAGGTGGTCGAGCCCAATGAGGCACAGCGTGTGGTCCAGCTTTCGCTCGATGAGGTTCGGGCAGCAGCATTGACGAACAACCTGGATTTGAAGGTCGAGATGATCGCGCCGGCCATGGCGAGGGAGTCGCTGGATGCGGAACGGGCGAAATTCGAGTCGGTCTTCTACGGCTCAGCCGCATACAATCGCAGCAAGCCAAACGCCGGTGGCGGCGTCGAGGGTCACCAGTACGAGGCAGGCATCCGCACACCGTTGCAGACCGGTGGAACGATCACGGCGAGTCTGCCCGTGGTGGAATCGGGGGGACTGGCCTCTGCTGCGGCCAGTGTCTCGGTCGTTCAGTCGCTGCTCCAGGGAGCCGGCACCACCGTGAATCTGTACTCCATTCAGCTTGTGGCGTACGAGAAGGATCGCGTGGATGCGTCCACGAAACTCCGCGCCATCCGCATTCTGGCCAACGCAGACATCGCCTATTGGTACCTCTATTCCGCCCGGAAGCAGCTCGACGTCAGCCGCGAGCAGTATAAGCTGGCCCAGGATCAGTTGGAGAACGCCCGGCACAAGGTGGAGGCCGGATCGGCGGCCAAGATCGAGATCATTCTGGCCGAAGCCGGTCTGGCGAGTCGTCTCGACAGCATGATCGGAGCCGAGACAAACGTGCGCGACTGGGAGCGAACCCTCAAACGAATCATGAATCGAGCGGATATACCGCTGAATACGCAGATCGATTTGATCCCCGTGACGGACCCGAGCCCGCAGGGTTTGGACCTGGACCAGGAGGCCTTGATCGCAGCCGCGTTGAAGAACCGCATGGAACTGGTCGATCTGGAGATCTCCTTAGCCACCAACGAGATCAACATCGCGCAGGCAGAGAACGACCTGCTACCCCAACTGGATCTGAGCTACACGTTCTCGGCCGGCGGAGAAGCCGACGGCGTAGGCCGTGCCATGGAGAACGCCCTCGACGACTCATCCATCCATCACGGGGTTGGGCTCTCGGCCACCATCCCGGTGGGCAACCGAGCCGCGAAGGCCCGGCTGCAACAGGCCCGCCTGCAGCGAGCGAGGACCGCTATCAATCGCCAGTCGCTCGAAGAGGACATCCGTCAGGAAGTGTATGACGCAGTGGACGGGCTCCAACAGAACTGGCGGAGGATTCTGGCGGCCGAACAGGGTGTCGTTCGGGCCTATCGCTCGTACAGGGTCGAGCAGTCGCAATTCCAGTTGGGCCGGCGGACAAGCAAGGAGGTGTTGGACGCCGCCTCGGGCCTTGCCGAGGCACAACTCCGCAAGATCAGTGCCTTTGTGGAGTACGAGGTCGCCCAGGTCGTTCTCGCCCGCGCCACGGGCACACTGCTCGGTCACGGCCAGATCCGACTGGAGCCCTACGACACGTCCAGTCTCTGAGCCAGACGATCTGATTCTGAACGGCACCTACGGCGGCCGGCGAGCATATACCCATCGGAAAGCCGATTCGCGAGCAAATACACAGGCCAATCGCACTCGTCACTCACAGCGCGAGTCCTCGCGGCGCCGTGCACTGTGTCCTTTCGGCAGGGCTGCGTGAGAAGGTTTTGTGGAGGGAGTATTGTCAGCGGTAGTCGGCGAGCCTGATGGGATCGGCGGCCCGTGGAAGGGGTCGGCCGGGGTTGACCGACAGAACCG
>Ga0116141_10005059_pt1 | contig 11050 bp, 3 predicted proteins | sample AD_UKC097_MetaG_FD_89744 | JGI IMG/M metagenome (GOLD analysis project Ga0116141, IMG submission 89744) | Active sludge microbial communities of municipal wastewater-treating anaerobic digesters from USA - AD_UKC097_MetaG | ecosystem: Engineered > Bioreactor > Anaerobic > Digestate | place: USA... | reverse complement strand
CAAGACCTGGCTGAGTTATATCAGGTAGAGACAAAGGCGCTTAATCAGCAGGTTAAAAGGAATAAGGGGAAATTTCCTGAAGCATACATGTTTCAGCTCACAATTGAAGAATACTCTCGTATAAGGTCACAAAATGTTACCTTAAAGAGAGGTCAGCATGCCAAATACCTTCCGTATGCATTTACTGAACATGGAATATTAATGCTCTCCAGTGTACTGAACAGTGAGCGGGCCGATAAAGAAAGTATGATTATAGTTGAAACTTTCATCAGGCTAAGGGAGATTATATTTCTGAATAAGGATGTCCTGAATCAACTCGAAAAGGTACAGAGTAAATTATCTGAACATGATAACCAGTTAATGGTCATCTTCGAATACATCAGACAGATTGAGCAGTTAAAACAGACCGAAACGGATTTCAAAAACCGCCGCCGCATTGGATTCAGGAGTGATCAGTGACAATAAATCAGAAGATTAATAAAATCAATTTTTCAGGACGAGACAAAGTCGGCAGACTTGTGGAGGCCTTCTCTGCGCGCATCTGCGGGATTTCACTCTGCGAACCTCTGCGAGAAATTTTTTTCTTAATCTTTTCCCGACACATTATATTCTATCTTAAGCGTATCGAGAAACTGAAGTATACTTTGAACATGAACTCCAAGTCCGACATTGAGAAACTGATTTTCTGTGACTTCCCTTCCCTTCTTCTTTACAGTGGGTTCAAATCCCAGGGGCATGTGTAAGGTCCGGCTCTGGATTGCCCAGATATTTCCTTTCGTATCGAAGATGGGTCCTCCGCTTTGTCCCATCAATCCAGGAGATGAAGTCTCGATCAGTTTAATATCAAACCTGCCATCTTTTGTTTTGCCTGAAGGGATCGTTCTGGTAAAGATGCCTTCGAGCGGGAAGCGTGGTATCGGCAGAACGTTCGGAGCGATTATGAAGGCGTTTCTTGCGGGGTCAAATGAAGAATCGACCTTATGAAACGGGAATCCCAGTTTGCAAAGAGAAGAACCATGTTTCATTTCAGTGGGATCCCTGAACACAGGGTACCCGGAAATCCGTGAGGGATCAAAGCTTTTAATCTGACCGACAGCGAGGTCAAGTTCATTATTTATTTCAAATTTCTCTATCAGGAAATCGTCAGCGCCCCACCAGAGCGAGTTATTTGTAATCCATTTGGGTTTTATTCTGTCGCCTTCAAGTGTCTTTGTTTTTTTCTTCCTCTGCAGATCCATCAGTGAAGGATCGTTGATGATCTTTTCCTTTTCCTCATGGAACTTACTGATCTCTAATCTGTCAAGATCGGCTTTCAATTTTGACTGAAAGAGGTGAGCGACAGTTAGTATCCATCCTTTATCATTGATGACAATAAAGGAACCCAGGCCGCTTGTAACAGTTCCGTCGTAGTATCGGTTAGACACGATAACCGGCAGGGTGAATTTGCTAGTCACTTCATAGGCTTTTGCAAACATGTGTTTAATTTAAGTTGATGATTTAAAGGTAAGAATAAATCGATCACTGATTCAATTCCTTAAAGCCTGCAGGCTATGGTGAAAGACGGATGACAGATGACGGATGACAGATGGCTGAAAGCTGAAAGCTGAAAGCTGACAGCTATTCTTAACATTTTTCACTTCATCAATACTATTTGCCCATTTATTGCCGTTCTGGAGTATAATTAACCTGGTTTCATTAAACAAATTCTATGTAATTCAATTCTACTCTGTTTTTTAGTCCTTAAGATTATTTAGTGTAAGCTATTTAAAATGAGAAATGTCCGGAAGACTGATCAAGGAAAACGAAACAATTAATTTCATTTTCTGACATTCTGGTAACTGAAGGCATAACACTCATGAGAAGGGCTTAAGATCAGGTTAAGATCATCAATCGCGACAGAGTAGTCCCGGTTAAGCTTTATTAAACAGATGCTTTTATGGAAGTATTTGGATATTTGGTCAAAAAGGTTATTTGTATTAGGGAATTAAAAATTAAATTTAGAGCAGTTAATTAGTGTTTTGGATTGTGCAAGCCTGTTAGCTTTATTGCTTGGATCATAGACAGATAACACCTTGTCAGTCGCGACAGCTAATGTTAATTGCTGGTTTATAACTTTTTAGCCGGCATCCCGTTAGGGATGGTGCCGGAGTTGGGGTTGTCACCCCGGGTTGGAAGTAAAACAAAGAACTTGAAGGAAAGTTCGGTAAATAATGCATTCTCCCTGTTCAAAGCTATTTACAGCTATGTAAATAGCTTTGGGCGTTTGCGTTTGGTCAGGGGTTTGCGGCTTCTGGTTCTGGGTGTCGGGTTGTGGATGATGGGGGTGAGTGTGTGGGGGCAGTGTAATACCGCACTTACTTCAGCAGTTGGAACGGACAACCAGAGCGTTTGTGTTAATTCTGCTATTACATCAATCACATACTCAACGGATGCTACACTTATTGCTAGCTCTTCAGGAATTCCATCTGGTGTATCCGCATCATTATCGGGAAATATTTTAACTATTTCAGGAACACCGACAACTTCGACAGGAAGTCCATACAATTATTCTATTTCTAGTAGTGATGCGTTAACTTTTCCAAATTTTGTATAAAGCACTGATAATAAAATTTATATAAACGTTCTTTGATTTTTTGATTTGATTTGACCTGTAGTTTTGCACCTTTTAAGTGCAAAATTATGAATTCAGGTAAGTATGTCTTTGCTCAGATACTTCAGTTTGTCAATAAGTATGAGTTTGAAAAGTGTGTTTCTCGTTACAAAGGAGACCATCGGGTCAGAGATTTAGACTGTTGGAATCAGTTTATTCAACTATTCTTTGGCCAATTAACATCAAGGAACTCATTAAGAGATATTTGTTTATGCCTAAAGGCACACAAAAATAAACTCTACCATCTTGGTATAAAGCAAAATGTCAATCAATCCACACTGTCAAGAGCCAATGAAAATCGGGATTGGAGGATTTTTGCCGACTTCGGTGAGTACCTGATAAAAACAGTGAGGCCTATGTACTCTGACAGCCCTATTCCTAATATCGACATTGACAATGATGTTTTTGCACTTGACTCAACAACAGTCTCATTAAGTCTTAAGCTGTTTTCCTGGGCCGAAGGTAAATACTCCAGAGGGGCAATCAAGATTCATACAACGCTTGATTTAAGAGGTAGTATTCCAACGTTTATTTTTATCACAGATGGCAAGTATCATGACAGTAATGTACTTGATGAAATTGTACCTCAACCTGACGCCATATATCTGATGGACAAAGCTTACATCGATTTTGCTGCGCTGTATAGAATGAATAAAGCAGATGCATTCTTTGTAACAAGGGCAAAGGTGACTATGGACTACAGGGTACTTGAGAACAACTTCAATCTTGATGAGACTACCGGGCTCAGAAGTGATAGAACCATAAAGCTGAAAGGTCCAAAGTCTAAGCAACTATATCCGGATGCTCTTCGAATGGTAGAATATTACGATGACGAAAAAGATCTGTTACTTACTTTTATTACCAACAACTTTGAAGTCTCGTCACTTGAAATTGCCAGATTATATCGTAATCGCTGGCAAATCGAAGTGTTTTTTAAATGGATAAAGCAGAACCTTACCATAAAAACGCTTTGGGGTCATTCAGAAAATGCAGTAAAAGTCCACGTTTGGATCGCTATCTGTACCTATCTCATAGTCGCTCAGGTAAAATATGCTCTTAGAAGTACCTTGTCAATCTATGAAATAATGCAGATATTAGGCATATCCGTATTCGACAAAACGCCTGTAAAAGAACTACTTACAGAATTACAAATCAACCAAAATGTCAAAGAACAAAGTAATTTATTTAGTATCAATGATTTATTAACGCATCAGTAGTATTCTATTTCTCTGACTGGACCAGGACCATGTAATGATATTATAACTGGATCAATCACTGTTATTCCTGTCACAACGCCAGTTATCACTAACTTTTCAATAAATCCTGGCACCACAATTTGTGCTGGAACAAATGTTGCTTTCTCTGTAACTGTCAGTAACGGAGGGACAAATCCAACATATCAATGGTTACTAAATGGCAATCCTGTCGGGACAAATAGCCCTTCATATACCAGTTCAACTCTGGCAAATGCAGATCAGATAAGAGTCAGGGTTACTTCGGATGCAATATGTCCGGTAACCGTAGAAAGAACTTTAGGGACAATGACTGTAAATAATCTGAGACCTCATTCAGTAACGATTGAAGAATCACTTAATAATATTTGTCCGGGCGACCTAGTCACATTTACAGCAACTCCTATAAATGGAGGATCATCTCCGTCATATGTTTGGTATCTGAATGATAATCCGGTGGCTACCACTGCCACTTTCTCATCAGCAACAATAAATACTGGTGACAGGATATATGTAGAAACGACATCGAATACAACATGCCCTGATCCTGTTACTGCAAGAAGTAACACTGTTACCATAACTGTAAGGCCAGGCATACCTGAAATGCCGGGTAATATATCAGGCGATCAGGCAGCCTGCCCCGAAACATCTGGTCATGTTTACAGCATCTCTGATGTTACAAATGCAACATCTTATTCCTGGTCTGTTCCAGTAGGCTGGAGTATTTCTGCCGGTCAGGGAACAACAAGCATAATTGTCACTTCAGGTCTTTTTGGACAGGATGGAACCATTTCAGTGACTGCATCCAACTCCTGCGGCACAAGTTTTGCCAGAGATCTGGCTGTAACTGTAAATCCTGGCCCACCGGCTGTACCTGGGTCCATAAGTGGTATTATCACAGCGTGTCCAAACACGGCCGGGCTAATATACAATATCGATGAAGTGCCCCATGCCACAAATTATACATGGACTGTTCCATCAGGATGGACTATTACAGGAGGACAAGGGACAAACGCCCTAACAGTTACATCAGGTTCTACTGGACAAAATGGAGATATAACTGTCACAGCTGGAAATCAATGCGGCACAAGTTCTGCAAGGACACTTGCAGTTACGATAGGGACTCTGTCTTCCATACCAACTGGCATAACTGTAATAAACAACAGTAATTGTTTTAACATATCCAAGACTCTTACTGTAAACGGGGGCTCTCTGGGCACAGGAGCTGAATGGCACTGGTACGCTGGCTCCTGTGTTGGTACTGCTGTAGGTACCGGACAGACAATTAATGTAAATCCACCGCCAGGTACTACAACTACTTATTATGTCAGGGCTGAGGGACAGTGTAATACAACAGAATGCATAAGTACTAACGTGGTTGTACTACCAGCTGCACCGGCACAACCAGGAGTAATTACCGGATTAACACCCGTTTGTCCGGGTACAACAGGACTGACTTACACCATAGAAAGTGTTGCAAATGCTACATCCTATATATGGACAGTTCCAACAGGATGGACAATAACAAGCGGACAGGGGACAACATCTGTTATTGTTACATCAGGCAATTACGGTCAAAACGGCAATATTACTGTGGCAGCATCAAATTCCTGCGGCACCGGTCCTGCACAGACTATAGCTGTAGCGGTTAGTCCGGGAGTACCAGCCACTCCTGGTCCTATAACAGGAGCAACAGAACAGTGTATTAACCTTTCGGCACTTACCTACAGTATTCAGTCGGTTCAATATGCCACAACCTATACATGGGCTGTCCCCAGTGGTTGGCAAATCACTTCAGGACAAGGAACGACCAGTATAACTGTTTCCACAACCGGAGCTGCTATTTCCGGGAGTATTACTGTTACAGCTTCCAACACGTGTGGAACCAGCATTGGAAGTTCATTGCCAGTAATAATAAGTACAGCCATTCCTGTGATTCCTGGTCCAATTACCGGGCCAACATCTCTCTGTCCTCCTGAAGAAGGACTAATCTATTCTGTACCAGCAGTTACTGGCGCCACAAGTTATAACTGGATAATGCCAGCAGGTTTTGTTATAACAAATGGTTTAGGTACAAATACCATAACAGTAAGGGCTGAAACAACACTAAATGATAATGTGTATAGTTTTTATGTTAGCGCTAGAAATTCATGCGGCACTAGTCAAGATAGTGATCCATTGCCAGTAGTTGTTGGAAGATTTGCCGCAGTTAATGTAGGAAATGATCATACTATTTGTTTTAATGATGCTAGCATAAGCATAGCTGCAGACCTATCAGGAGCAGCAACTAACGGCAGTTGGACCACCAACGGCACAGGATCTTTTGGGAATCGAAATAGAACCAATACTACTTATAATCCTTCCTCCGCTGACAGAAATGCTGGAACTGTAACCCTTACTTTTACAACTAATGATCCTCGCGGAGATTGCGGTCCTGGGATAGATTTCCTTATATTAACAATTAGACCTACCTTGTCTGCCATAATTTCGGGAAGTACAACAATTTGCTCAGGAACTTCTTCTACAATCACCTTCACTGCTACACCAAATACAACAGTTACATACAGAGTAAACGGCGAAGCAAATCAAACAATCCAGGTCGGGGAATCAGGGATTGCAGTTTTGCAGACAGCCGAATTGAATACCACAACAACATATAGTCTGGTTAGTGTGGCATATACCGATCCGCCAGCCTGTTCTCTGGATATTACAGGTACCGCTACGGTAACAGTTAATCCTTTAGTTGTTGTAGATGCCGGATCAGATCAGACAGTATGCTCATCCAGTCCGGCAGTCACCCTTGCAGGTTCAATATCGGGCGGAACAACCACCGGAAGCTGGAGCGGGGGAACTGGATCATTTTCACCTAACGCCAATACTTTAAATGCTGTATATACTCCTTCTGCAACTGAGATTTCAACCGGTACAGTAATCCTTACCCTTACATCTGCGGATCCTGCGGGGCCATGTCCATCTGCTGCAGATCAGATTACAATAACCATCAATCCAGCATCAAATGCAGATGCGGGTGTTGATCAGACAATTTGTGCTGGTTCCAATGTAACCCTGGCCGGAACGATCGGTGGAGGAGCCACTTCAGGAACATGGTCAGGAGGAGCCGGGACATTTTCTCCGAATGTAAATACATTAAATGCCACCTATAATCCAACTTCAGCCGAGATTGCTTCAGGATCAATAACATTAACTCTCACCACAAATGATCCTTCAGGTCCATGCGGATCGGTTTCAGATGATGTTCTGATAACAATCAATCCGATACCAACAGTCGAGGCTGGCGTAAATCAGATTATATGTGCCGGTTTTTCAGTTAACCTTAATGGATCAATCGCCGGAGGAGCCACAAGTGGAAACTGGACAGGTGGTACAGGAACATTTAGTCCTGACAGGAATGCGCTTAATGCAACTTATGAACCATCTGCTTCTGAAATAGATGCAAGAACAGTAACACTTACGCTTAATACAAACGATCCTGAAGGACCCTGCATCGCAGTGTCAGATCAGGTTGTAATAATCATAAACACCCCGGCTTTTGTTAATGCCGGACCAGATCAGGAAGTCTGTGCTTCGAGTCCGGCTGCGACTCTTAATGGCTCGATAACAGGAGGTATTACAACAGGAACCTGGAGCGGTGGAGCAGGCAGCTTTTCTCCAGGACCAAATGCCCTGAACGCAGTATATACACCTTCAACAGCAGAAATCTCAGCGGGAACTGTTACTTTGACACTTACCTCAAATGATCCGCCCGGCGCCTGTACCCCAGCATCTGATTATGTAATAATTACTATAACTCCGCTGCCAGATGTAAATCCAGGAGGACCTTATACAATTTGCTCAAATGAATCCGTGACATTAAATGGGTCAGTAACAGGTACAGTATCAACAGGTGAATGGTTAGGTGGTGGTGGTATTTTTGTCCCCGGAAGGAATGCCCTTAATGCAACATACACACCAACCGCCTCTGAGATTGCTGCCAGAACTGTAACATTGACATTAAGATCTGCTGATCCTTCTGGATCCTGCGGACCAGTCAGTGAATCTGTGACAATAACAATAAGAAGAGCTGTTACCATTACCACTCAACCCTCCAATGTGGGGGTATGTGCAAGTTTTCCGGCAGATATAAGCGTGGTTGCCACAGGAGATAATTTAACTTACCAATGGTACAGGGGTACTCCTCCCCTTGATCCAGCTGATGTTCCTGTTGTGAATTCATCAAATATTTCAGGTGCGACCTCCAACATACTCCATTTCAATCAGGCATCCCTGGCTGATGCCGGATCATATTATGTAATTGTAAGCGGAGCTGCTGAATGTGATCCTGTACCTTCAATTGATGTAACACTTAATGTTGACCAGGCGATAGTTATCACAGACGAACCTGTTTCACGGACCTTATGTGTAGGATCACCAGTAACATTTTCTGTTGAGGCTGATGCAAACGGTGATCCTCTTTTATATCAGTGGAGATTTAATGGAACAATTATTCCCGGAGCAAACTCCCCTGCCTATACCATTGATAATATATCAGCAACAAATGCAGGCAACTATGATGTGTTAATCAGCGGATCTTCCGGATATAACTGCTCATCCGCCCAGTCAGCCATTGCTACATTAGCCTTGTATCCAATTCCAGTTGCTACTGCTGATCCTGCCTCTTCAGAGATTTGTTCAGGTACCACAACCTCAATCGACCTTACAAGTAATGTTCCGGGAACTATATTTAACTGGACTTTCACTGCGAATGGAGTCAACGGTGTCTCATCTGGTAGCGGATCAACAATTAGTCAGGTCCTGACTACTGACGGAAATGTATCAGGAACAGTGGTATATTCAGTTATCCCAACAGCAAATGGCTGTGTTGGCTCTCCCACAAATGTGACCGTAACTGTAAATCCTATTCCTGAAGCAACAGCAACACCAGCTTCACAGACAATCTGCTCAGGTGAAACTACCCTGATAGAACTAGAAAGCAATGTAGTTAATACAACTTTTGCCTGGACTGTCAGTCAGACAGGAGTTACAGGAGCTTCTGCCGGCAGCGCGGAAACAATAAGCCAGGCTCTGACAGCAACAGGTAACAATACCGGGACTGTTGTCTATTCAGTTATTCCTTCAGCAAACGGGTGCAACGGTGTACCTATTATAGTTACAATAACTGTAAATCCAGGCCCTGTTGCGACCGCCAATCCATCAACTCAGACTATTTGTTCAGGGAGCACAACTGATATTGACCTCACAAGCAATGTTACAGGAACAATTTTTGAATGGACTGTCACTCAGACAGGGGTTACGGGGGCATCTCAAGGTACAGGTGCAAACATCAGCCAGGAACTAACAGCATCAGGGATCACCCCGGGTTCTGTTATTTATAATATTACCCCTACTGCCGAAGGTTGTGAGGGAAATCCCATTCAAGTCACTGTAACGGTAAATCCAACACCCAATGTAACAGCAAATCCTTCTTCACAGGCAATATGTTCCGGAGGTACAGCTTCCATTTCTCTTTCAGGCGATGTGGCAGGAACAACCTACTCATGGACTGTTGTTCAATCTGGCGTTTCGGGAGCTACGGGCGGAAGCGGGGCAGTGATAAATCAGACTCTTACAGCTACAGGAAATAATCAAGGCTCTGCGACGTACACAATAACACCTACTGCAAACGGGTGTCCTGGTCCAACGACAGAAGCAACAATTACTTTATACCCTTCACCAGTTGGGGGAAACATTACTCCAGTCAGCCAGGTTGTTTGCAATGGTGACGCCACTCAACCACTTGTCCTGTCAGGTTACACAGGCACGATACAAAGGTGGGAATACTCAGCGGATGGCGGAGCGACCTGGGTCTCAGTAGCAAATACTTCAAATACTTATAATCCAACAGGAACTCAAACTAGGTTATACAGGGCAGTCATTGAGAGCGGCGTATGTGGTGAAGCCTTCTCAAACTTCGCAGTAGTAAGTGTAATTTCTGCGACGGACGTGGTTGCCACAGCTACTCCCCCGGAAATATGCGAATGTGATCCGTCAACACTTACGGCTGATGCAAACCTTCCGGGAGATGATATTCCTGGATCCTTTTCAGGTGGAGATTTTGGTAACTCTTCTCTCCCTGGCTGGGAAGTTGACGGATCACCTCAGATAACTTCCGCAGCTGACAACGAAACAGCCCAACGCTGGGGCAGAGCAAATAATACCAGGACTTATGGTGGAACAACATATATCACTGGGGATCATTTTGCTGTTGTCAATGGGAACTTGACCTCTGTCCTGGAAACACCGGAATTCAGTCTCTTTGGGATTCAGAATGCTGTTTTGGACTGGGATCATGCATTTGATTTAGAATTGGGAGCTACGGCAAGAATTGAGATTTCGGTCGGTGGAACAACCTACCTTCTTGCTGAATGGACAGGTGCTGACCATCGATTTGGCAGTCCCACTGGACTAATTCCTCAGACACCAATTCCATTGACACAATGGATAGGTCTGGCTGACTTGCGTATTCGTTTTGTATTTGAAGGAACGATAAACAGTTCCTGGGCAATTGATAATGTGACTATTATACCTCCGAGCGGAGGTGAATTTCCGGATGTTGAATATATATGGCACCCCAATGATGGCAGCGCTGATCTTGTCGGAGAAACGCAAACAGTATACCCTGAAACTACAACAACATATAGATTACATGTCTATTTCCCAATAGCAGGAACTGATCGGAGGTGCTATCTGGGATATGATGATGTGGAGGTGATAGTTACGGAGGTGGCGATACCAGTTATACCCCCCGGATCATCCACTGTCGCTTGTCCTGCTGATGCTACAGTGCCACAACCCCCTATTGTACAGGATAATTGCGGCAGAACACTGGATCCTCCTGTTCTTATTAGCACTGTTTCCACCCCTGATCCTGTTACTTGTGAGGGCACAATTGTATATACCTATTTATATACTGCGTGTGATGAAGAGACGACTCGGGAATGGGTACATACGGTAACTATAGAGCGTGAACCGTTTGCTCCGATTGCTCCTACAGTGGCTACAGTGGCTTGCGTCGGTGACATCGTTGTGCCTACCCCGCCGGCTGTTAATGACGCTTGCGGTGTGCCGATAACCAACATAACAGGACCGGTGGTTTCAGAGGCTCCTGCAT
>Ga0116141_10005057_pt1 | contig 11051 bp, 13 predicted proteins | sample AD_UKC097_MetaG_FD_89744 | JGI IMG/M metagenome (GOLD analysis project Ga0116141, IMG submission 89744) | Active sludge microbial communities of municipal wastewater-treating anaerobic digesters from USA - AD_UKC097_MetaG | ecosystem: Engineered > Bioreactor > Anaerobic > Digestate | place: USA... | reverse complement strand
TGTCTGTCGGTATTGTGATAATAGGGTATTTATTCAATGCGGTTTCTTTTATTTTAATATAATAGAAATATTTTAAGGAGGTCAAAAAATGGTAATAAAAGTATTGGGTTCGGGCTGCATGAACTGCAGGAAGCTAGAGGAGAACACAAAAGCGGCAGTGAAGGAACTGGGTATTGATGCAAAAGTCGAGAAAGTGGAAAATTACAAAGACATACTGGCCTATGGAGTAATGAAAACACCTGCACTTGTTGTAAATGAGGAAGTGAAGGTTATGGGCAGAGTTGCAGACACCGAAGAGATAAAAAAGATTCTGCGATAGCAAAATCAGCGCCGAACTTTTATATTATTCATAACTTCTTCATATTTTCTTGCTAATATGATAATGTAAAATGAAACAGCATATGTTGAAATTTGAACATTATAAGAATTACGGGAAATGCCGTATCTTGATACAACCGGAGATAGTACGGGGAGGTTAAGTTATGAAAAATCTGAAAAAAATAATTGATGATTTCCTGAAGAGGCTGGCAGCCCAAAACAAGGAGCAGTTCGGCAGCGAAAAGCTGGACTGCTGCAACTTGGACAGGCCCAAAAATGATAGCAGAGAATAGGTTCGGCGGTGAGAGATTTGAAGGTATCCTTAAAGACTAAACTGACATTGTCCCATGTTGCAACAGCTTTGATATGCGTTGCATTGATAAGCTTGTTTTCCAATATCCTGCTGGAAAGGCACTTTCAGGATTACATCAGGTCAAATCAGGAAAAAAAGAATAAAGAATTGGTCTCGCTCTTTTCCAGCAATTATCAAAGCAATGGGCAGTGGAATGCGGAAAGCGTACAGGATATAGGGATATATGCCCTTGAGCAGGGAATGATTGTTGAAGTAAGGGATCAATCGGGCAATATAATATGGAATGCCATGTCCTATAATAACGGTTGGTGTAACCAAATGCTTGATCATATGGCAAATAATATGTACAGCCGTTACCCCAATTGGGAGGGTAAGCTGGTGCAGGTTAACTATCCCGTTTTCTATAAAGGAGAAAAAGTCGGCAGTATAGATATCGGGTATTATGGCCCTTTCTATTTTAATGACAATGATATGGCATTTATAAGCACACTTAATCGTATATTTATTAGTGTAGGTGTCTTTTCGCTGCTTCTGGCCTTTTTATTCGGCTCAATTATGTCCAGGAGGATTACAATGCCTATAACCCGGGTTATCAACACGGCAAGGATGATAGCAAAGGGTTATTTCGGGGACAGAAGCTTTGAACGAACAAGTACAAAAGAAATCAGCCAGTTGACAGATACTATAAATGATTTGGCGGAAACCCTGGAAACCCAGGAGAAACTGCGGAAGCGCCTGACGGGTGATGTTGCCCATGAACTTAGAACACCTGTTGCTACACTGCAAAGCCACCTGGAGGCAATGCTTGACGGAATATGGGAGCCAAGCTCCGACAGGCTCAAAAGCTGCCATGAGGAAACAATGAGGATAAACAGGATGATCGGTGACTTGGAAAAGCTGGCACGCTATGAAAGCGACAATATGATATTGAATGAGGAAGAGTTTTCTTTATGCGAATTGATAAAGATAATGGTACAGAACTTTGAAAAGGAGTTTATACAAAGGAATATAAAGATTCAAATACAGTGTGAAAACATTATGCTTTTTGCTGACAGGGATAAAATCAGTCAGGTTCTTGTAAATCTGATATCAAATGCATTAAAGTATACCAACAGCAATGGCCAGGTTACAATAACCGCCTCTGATTCCGGCGATAATACGACAATTGCAGTTAGGGACACCGGTATCGGTATCTCAGAAGAAGATCTTCCCTATATATTTGAACGTTTTTATAGGTCGGATAAGTCCAGAAACAGGACGACCGGCGGCTCCGGCATAGGATTGACTATTGCCAAGGCTATTGTGGAGGCTCATAAAGGCAGCATTTCAGCATCCGGCAAATTAAATGAAGGTACGGTATTTACCGTTGCTCTGCCGAAAAAAAGATAATCGAAGGGAGATATAAGGAGCTAGAGCTATATTTGCAGTGTGCAGATGATAGGTTCAAAGGAATTCAATAAAGGGATTTTGATTCGGTAAATATCCGGATAATATCCGTCTTTCAATGAAACCATAAATATGGTATATTCTATTATGATGAGTTTTATAGGTACCATTAGAAATTCAGAGTAAAAAAATAAGTGAGGTAGTAAAGTGAAAAACAAATCATGGATTATAATAATTGGGATTGTCGTCTTGTTGGCGGTTTATGTTGTGGGGGTACAAAGAAGCCTGGTGAATTTGAGCGAGGAAGTGAACGCATCCTGGAGCGACATTGAAGTACAATATCAAAGAAGAGCGGATTTAATACCAAACATTGTTGAAACGGTAAAAGCACAGGCTATAAAAGAGCAGGAAATTTTTACACAGATTGCGGAAGCGCGTTCAAAGCTGTCAGGGGCAGCAAACATACAGGAGAAAATTGATGCCAATGCGGAGGTTTCGTCTGTATTGGGAAGACTTCTGGCTATCGCGGAGAATTATCCGGAGCTGAAGCAGAATCAAGGCTTCCAGGACTTGAGAGTACAGCTTGAAGGCACGGAAAACAGGATTGCAGTTGCCAGAAAATATTATAATGACAATGTAAAGGAATATAACAAGAAGATAAAGGTATTTCCGACAAATATAGCGGCAGGCATATTGGGTTATTCGGATGAATTCCCTTATATTGAAGCGGAAGCCGGTGCGGAGCAGGCACCTGATGTGAATTTTGATTAATTCGGAATGTGAAAGGAACTATACTGCAACTCTAAAACATAGTTTTAGAGTTGTTCATCTATTTGAAGACTTCGAGATGGGGGGCATGTGAGTGAAACAATTAAGGTTGTCTGCAGCATTTATTGCAGTTTTGCTTCTGATTGTCACGAGCTTTGGAGTAATAATCGTTCAGGGAGCTGAACCTGAAATACCGAATCCTACAAGGGAGTTTTATGTCAATGATTTTGCCGGTATTCTGGATTCCGGCACGGAACGGGATATTCTGGCGCTGGGGGAAAATACCTACAAAGCAACAGATGGAGGACAGGTTGTATTTGTCAGTATCGATACATTAAACGGAAATACCATAGAAGAGTATGCCAATACTCTTTTCAACAAATGGAAAATAGGCACTGAGGATAAGGGTATTCTTTTCATACTCAGTATGAAAGAGAGAGAATCCAGAATTGAAGTAGGTTATGGCTACGAAGGCGTATTGACAGACTTGGAAAGCAGCAAGCTGCTTGTGAAGTTTGCCGGACTTTATGAAGAAAAAGGCATGGACGAAGCAGTTAAAACAATTTATTCCGATATAGCCAATATCGTAAGCGGGAATGAAGATATGGTCCGGTACCCTGAAATCGGCGAAGAAAGGCAGTATACAAGTGATGACTTCAGCTTCTTCAGGGAGAACCCTATTATAACTGTAATACTTGTAATCATTATATTGATTTTGATAGTCCTGGATTTTATATTTACCGGAGGCAGAGTAACCTTCTTCATAATTAGAATGGCTGCTTCGTCCGGCAGACGCGGCGGAGGCGGCGGAAGGAATTCCGGAGGCGGAGGCCGTTCCGGAGGCGGAGGCGCTTCCGGAAGGTTTTAGCGAGGACATGGGGAGGACATGGGGACGTTTCGCGTGTCCCACTGGAAGTGGGACAGGGGAAACGTCCCCATGTCCCCGCCCCCATGTCCCCGTCGCATTATTCTTCTACGGAAGATACTTCTCCCTGATTTCTTTTATATCCGCAGCCTCAAGATTGTCAACTACCTCAATTATGCCTAGTATAGAATTACCCTTTATAATTGCATAACCATCAACATTTTTTGGACTGAACTCGATTTCATTTATACCTTTTTCGGCAGTAAAAGCCGTAACATCTTTTCCTGTTACCGCATCTATTATCAGGTACTCCCCTTCGGCATTGTCAAAATCGTTTAAATCAAGGGTCAGCCTGATTTTCCCGCCGCTGCCTGCAACAGCTATCAAAGGCTGTAATTCATAACCGATACCTTTGAATATCACACTTTGATTCTTCCCGTCTACCAGTGCTTTATTAACTAACTTTTCAGTGGGCACCTTGCTTATATCATCGCCGTATATGCTGGGCTGGCTTGGTTCATCCTCTTCAATCGGTACTGCACAGCAGCTTGGGCCTGTACTTGGGGGAGGCAGGGACGGATCAGCCTTCGAGGTATCTACGGAATCAAGATTATCAACGACCTTTATTACACCGCTTATCATACCCATCCAGCAGCTGAAGTTTATATCCTTATCCCCCGGTGTAAATTCTATAATGTTTTCTCCCTTTTTAATTTTCCGTTCAAGATTCAATCCTCGTGCAACAATCGCATTATTACAGGAATTCAATTCTTTTCCGTCAATTATCCATCTGACTGGTATTCCTTTTTGGACATAAAAAGCATTAGGCGCATAACCGTTATTATCAGCAGTCATATTTATAATCTGTATACCATCCTGTAAAGTCGCCTTCGCAACATATGGATTTGAAGAGCCTGCTGAATTGCTTGCAAAGGCAGTTATTGGATTAATATTTATACCTGCCAGCGCGAGGCCTCGGTTACCCATGATCAGGCCGAGAACTATTATAAGCACACCGCTGAATTTAAGTATTTTCTTGGTATAACCTTTGCTGAGCAGTCCTGATAGTGCACCGAAGGTCAGCATAAGGGGTACTGTTCCTATAGAAAATACAAACATTGCCAGGGCCCCTTTTGCAGCACTTCCCGTGCCCAGAGCGAAAAGCTGCATGGTCTGAAGCGGGCCGCAAGGCATTAGCCCGTTTAAAAGGCCGACAATTAGCGGAGAGCCGGACTTTGATTTTGCTTTACATGCAAATTGAGGAAGCCTTATCTGAAATTTCCTGAAAGCGCTGAAGCCTGCCATATTTAAACCCATAATAATCATAAATGCACCGGCAAATATCTGCACGGCGGCCTTTGCAGCAATAGAAAGCGTAAATACTGAACCAAGGGCGCCAATAAGACCGCCAAGAATAGTGTAAGATATGACTCTCCCGATATTATATAACAGAGCCGGCTGGATGGCTTCGAACCTGTTTTTGCTTTCTTTTGACAAGCTTTGTGAAAGCATAATTCCGCCGCACATACCTATACAGTGAAGTGAAGTAAGAACCCCTACAATGAAAAGAACTGCATAGGAAGCATTGGTAAGTTTTGCCTCCATGTCAAAACCACCGGTCTTTAATCCCAGCAGCACTACACCCACCGCAATTATAAGGATCCCCATGAATTTGCAGTCCTTAGAACCTTCTGTGCTGTATCCGGCATTTTTTACAGCATCTTTAATATTATTCATTCCGCATAAATCATCATCATATTCAATTTCCATATATTGGCCGCTGTAGCTGGCTTTGGCATATATAACCCCCTCTAATTGCCTGACGGCTTTTTCAACACGGTTTTCACAAGAGGTGCAGGTCATTTCAAAAATTTTGATTTTTTCTTTCTTAATGCTCATAGCTATCCTCCTTAATGTACTTGTGAGATATAGTATATATATCAAATATGTTGATTTTATGGAGATTGGGGAAAATAAATAAATGAATCTTCATAAAATCTCCATAATGTGATATTATATTTATATACAGATAGGGTAGGGGGGTAAAGTAAATACGAAAGGAGAAATATGATGCGATCAGATATTTTCAGGATAAATGGTATGACATGCGCAGCATGTGCCAAAGCAGTAGAAAGAGCAGTTAAGAAGCTGGACGGAGTGTCAGATGCTACGGTTAATTTAGCGACAGAAAAGCTTTCCCTTACCTATGATGAAGCAAAGTTAAAACCAAGCGACATTGCTGAAGCTGTTTCAAAAGCAGGTTATGAAGCTTTACAGGAAAAAAACACCAAGGAGGTTTCAATACCGATTGAAGGTATGACTTGTGCTGCCTGTGCAAAATCAATAGAGAGGGCAGTCGGCAAGCTTTCCGGAGTTGAGGCTGTTTCAGTCAATTTTGCAACAGAAAAAGCAAATGTCAAGTACGATCCGGCTGAGCTGAGGCTGTCGGAAATAAAGCAAGCTATTGTAAAGGCAGGCTATAAGGCTCTTGAAATAGAGAGCAAGGATAAGGTAGACGAGGATAAAAAGCGCAAGGACAGAGAAATCCGAATTCTATGGACAAAGTTTATTGTTTCGGCAGTTTTTGCTGCTCCGCTTCTTTATATAGCAATGGGCCATATGCTTGGACTGCCGCTGCCGAAAGCTTTGCATCCAATGGATTTCCCGCTCAGGTTTGCTTTGGTGCAGATTCTTCTTACAGTACCGGTAGTTACTGCAGGGTATCGTTTTTATACAGTAGGGTTTAAGGCAATATTGCACAGAAGCCCCAATATGGATTCATTGATAGCGATGGGTACCTCAGCTGCAGTGCTTTACAGCTTGTACTCAACCTATCAGATAAGCATCGGGCATTTTATGTATGCTGAGGATTTATACTTTGAAACAGCAGGTGTCATTATAACCTTGATTCTTTTAGGGAAATCCCTGGAAGCGGTATCAAAAGGAAGAACCTCGGAGGCTATCAAGAAATTGATGGGCCTGGCTCCTAAAACAGCCATAGTAATGCAAGCGGGTGAGGAAATTGAGATACCCATTGAGGAAGTAGAGGTGGGTGATATTATAGCAGTAAAGCCCGGTTCAAAAATTCCTGTGGACGGAGAAGTAGTTGAAGGCCTTACGGCAATTGATGAATCCATGCTGACCGGTGAGAGCATTCCTATTGAGAAAAAGCCGGGGGATAAAGTATTCGCAGCAAGTATAAACAAGACAGGTTCAATCAGATTCAAGGCTACAAAAGTAGGAAGCGATACAGCTCTGGCTCAGATAATTAAGCTGGTGGAAGATGCTCAAGGCTCAAAGGCACCTATAGCGCAAATGGCGGATATTGTTTCGGGATATTTTGTACCTATTGTTTTCGTAATAGCAACCTTATCGGCGCTGGCATGGTATTTTATCGGCGGGGAAACACCGGTATTCGCACTGACGGTTTTTATAGCAGTATTGGTTATTGCCTGCCCCTGCGCATTAGGCCTGGCTACTCCGACGGCAATTATGGTCGGAACAGGCAAGGGTGCCGAATACGGAGTGCTTATAAAAGGTGGAGAAGCGCTTGAAACAACACATAAAATAAAGACGATAGTATTTGACAAAACCGGTACGATAACCGAAGGAAGGCCGGAGGTAACTGATATTGTTACCACAGAAATCATAAAGAAGGACAAGCTTCTTCAGATTGCCGCATCTGCTGAGAAAGGCTCAGAGCATCCCCTCGGGGAAGCAATAGTCCGCGGGGCAGAGAAAGAAAACCTGGAAGATCTCAAGGTTGACAAGTTTAATGCAATACCGGGCCAAGGTATTGAGGTTGAGATCGAAGGGAAGAATATATTACTGGGCAACATGAAGCTTATGACAGAAAGGAATATCAGTCTTTCCGGGCTTGAAACCGAATCAGACAGATTGGCTTCAGAAGGAAAGACGCCGATGTATGCAGCAATTGGCAATCAGCTTGCCGGCATTATTGCAGTTGCGGACATAGTAAAGGAGAGCAGCGCCAAAGCAATAAATAAGCTTCATGAAATGGGTATAGAAGTAGTCATGATTACCGGAGACAACCGCAAGACGGCGGAGGCTATAGCAAAGCAGGTTGGAATCGACTGGGTACTGGCTGAGGTTCTTCCCCAGGACAAGGCTAATGAAGTTAAAAAGCTGCAGTCTGAGGGCAAGAAGGTTGCAATGGTCGGTGACGGAATCAATGATGCACCTGCATTGGCACAGGCGGATATAGGCATTGCTATCGGCTCCGGTACCGACGTGGCTATGGAATCTGCAGATATAGTTTTAATGAGAAGCGATTTGATGGATGTGCCTACTGCTATTCAGCTCAGCAAGAGTACAATAAGGAATATCAAGCAGAATCTTTTCTGGGCATTTGGCTACAACGTAGCCGGTATACCGGTTGCAGCAGGATTGCTTCACGTCTTTGGAGGCCCGCTTTTAAATCCGATACTGGCAGCGGCAGCCATGTCGTTAAGCTCAGTTTCGGTATTGACAAACGCCTTAAGGCTGAAAGGCTTTAAACCATATAAGTAGGCATGGGACTTGAGATTTGAGCCACACGTAACGCGTAACCCGAAATTTGCAACCGAACCCGAAAGGAATACCAAATAGAAATTTAAGGAGGAATAAAAATGAAAAAACAAATTAATATTGAAGGAATGAGCTGCGGCCACTGCGTTAAGCATGTTGAGGGCGCACTTGGAGAGGTTCCCGGCGTAATAAAGGTCGATGTGAGTTTGGAAGGCAAATACGCAATTGTGGAATTGGAAAAGGAAGTTCCCGATTCTGTGCTTAAGAATGCAGTCGATGAAGCCGGCTATGATGCCGGCGCTGTAAAAGTGCTGTGAATAAGCAGTAAAGGAGGTATACCCTTGGATTGTAATTGTGACCACAATGTAACTGTCCGAACAGAGAAAGAAAAGAAGGATATCATATCCAGGCTGAACCGCATTGAGGGTCAGGTAAGGGGCATCAAGGGAATGATAGAGAAGGATGTATATTGTGACGATGTTCTGAACCAGATATCCTCTGTTAACTCTGCAATGAATTCGGTGGGCAAACTGATTTTGAAAAATCATATGAAATCCTGCCTGATAAAACGTATTCAAGCCGGGGAACTGGATGTGGTCGACGAGCTGCTTTATACAATTGAAAAGATGCTGAAATAAAGAAGGTAGGTTATTAATTATGAAAAAATACTTAGTTATTATTTTAGTTTTGACTGCAGCTTTATCCCTGGCAGCGTGTTAAGCAACAGATGTAGTAGGCAAATTTGCGGTAACATCCTTCGAAGCACTGTTAAATAAAATTCCGGAAAATATAACCTCGGATGAAGTGAATAACGGCTGGGCATTGACTTCCCCGACCGGCGAAAGTTTCATCTGGGGGAAGGATTTCAGCAGTGAAGGTACACCGGACGTTATGCTGGAGTTTGATTCGCAGCCATTTATAGATGCCGGTGCAGATCCGAACAAGGTAGAGGGCTGGGTTTTTGCGAAGGTTCCGGTTATGGACGAGCAGGGCAAAAAGATTGAAGTTGAAAAATTATTAAAGCCCTTTGACTTGAAATAGATATTAAAAGAAAAGAACCTTGTTGTCTTAAGGCAGCGAGGTTCTTTTCTTTTTAATTATTATGGAAAATTATGGCTTGAAATATGCCGGATACTATAATAACAAGCTGACTGAGTTCCTCGGGTTTTTCGGATGCAGAAGGTTTGTGCCCATAGTAACTGCAGCTGCGCGGGCAACTTTATGACAGGCTTCTACCTCATTTTCATGTTTGCCCTGCCGGCAGTGGCACTGGCTATATACAGGACAGCAAAGCCTGAAAACAGGAAGGCAGTCGGCGGTGCACTATTCTCTGTTGCATTTACAGCATTCCTTACCGGTATTACAGAACCAATAGAGTTCATGTTCATGTTCTTGGCACCGGTGCTCTATGTACTGCATGCAGTGCTTACGGGATTAGCCCTTGCAGTATCATATACCTTTGGAATACTGCATGGTTTCGGCTTCTCAGCAGGTTTCATAGATTATGCGCTTAACTGGGGGCTGGCAACCAATCCGGTGATGATAATTCCAATAGGCCTTGTGTTTGGTTTGGCATACTACATAATATTTGTTTGGGTTATTCAGAAGCTTGACATTCCTACTCCCGGAAGGGTAGATGAGGAAATGGACGAAAGCGCTATGGGCAGCTTGAATGTCAGTGAATTTTCTGCTAAACTGGTGGAAAGACTTGGAGGAAAGGCCAATATAGTGGGAACAAGAGCAGAGCTGATAGCTGATGAAATGAAAAAATCCATAAAAAGGTAACAGACAACAGGGCGGCTTATGCCGCCTTGTTTTAAGACCGGAGGAGGTACTGCGGTGCGTATAAATGCTAATACTGAAAAAATAGATAAGCTGTCAACAATTGAAATGGTAACACTGTTTAATAATGAGGACAAAAAGGTTGCTGTAATTGATGCTTCCGAATGCCCTCCTACCTTTGGAATAGATGATAATGTGATAATTGGTGTAATATCGGGTAGGATTGAGGCTGTTTCCGGCTGGAAAGAGGAGGAAGCGCTTAAGGCCTTTGAAAAGGCGGGGGGTAATGCTAGGGCTGCGATATTGTCACTTGTAAATGACAGTTCAAAAATAGAAGGTGATTAAATGAAGGCAATAGTTAATGCGAGGATAATCAAAGATAATAGTATATTTGATGGCTATACTGTGCTATTCGAAGAGAAAATACTTCGGCTGATGGAAGGCAATGCATTAAAGGGCCTGGAGCCGGAGGAGGTCTTTGATGCGGCCGGAAGATATCTTTCTCCGGGTTTTATCGATGTGCATATACATGGCTGTATTGGAAATGACACCATGGATGACAATGAGAGCAGTCTCAGGAACATAAGCAAGGCTATTGCAGCTACAGGGGTTACGGCTATCCTGCCTACTACAATGACAATGGGCTTTCCGATGATTGAGAAAAGCATAAACAGAATCCGGACGCTTATGGACGATGCTCCGGGAGCGTCCATACTAGGCTGTCATTTGGAAGGCCCTTTCATAAGCGAAGAATATAAGGGTGCGCAAGACGGGAAATATATAAGAAGGCCTGACTTTAAAACTATTGAGGGCCTGTCCGATGTTATCAGGATTGTAACCATTGCTCCTGAGGAGGAGGGCGCCGAGGAGTTCATAGAAAGCTGTGTCAGTCAGGGCATAGTAGTGGCGATAGGCCATACGAACGCCAGCTATGAGCAGGCCATGAGAGCGATTCAGAAGGGTGCAAGCCATATCACCCATATCTTTAATGCAATGACTCCGCTGAATCACAGGGAGCCGGGGGCCGTGGGAGCGGCAATGGACAGTTCTGTTGTCTGTGAGCTTATTGCAGACAATGTACATGTGAATCCG
>Ga0116141_10005055_pt1 | contig 11056 bp, 9 predicted proteins | sample AD_UKC097_MetaG_FD_89744 | JGI IMG/M metagenome (GOLD analysis project Ga0116141, IMG submission 89744) | Active sludge microbial communities of municipal wastewater-treating anaerobic digesters from USA - AD_UKC097_MetaG | ecosystem: Engineered > Bioreactor > Anaerobic > Digestate | place: USA... | reverse complement strand
TGGTAGAGCAGACGGCGCGAACGATGAGCGTGGTTGATCCTTCGCGATCTCATGGACGCATTGAACAAGGTGTCCATGAGATTGGTGACTTCACAATAGCGATGCTCCCGACGGTCCACCGGCGCTTGAATCGGATCGCGCCGGATACTTTTAACTGTGTGATCGTGGACGAGGCCCACCACGCAGCTAGTCGCACTTGGAGGGAAACGCTAGATCACTTCAAGCCATCATTGCGATTAGGACTAACCGCTACGCCGGAAAGGTTGGACGGGCTGGCGCTCTCAAACTTGTTTGATGAGATTGTTTATTCAATGGGATTAGCCGATGCCGTCAAAGAGCAATACCTTGTTCCGCCATCCGCTATTCAATGTTTAACCAGTGTCAACATCAGCAACGTCCATACTCGCGGTGGCGACTTTGCAGAAGATGAGTTAGCTAACTTGGTAGACGATCCGGCGCGTAATGCCTTCATTGCTGAAAAGTATTTGGAGCATTGTTCAGGGCGAAAGGCTATCGCGTTTGCCTGCAATATCCAGCACGCACAGAATTTAGTAGACGCCTTTCTTGAGGCTGGTATATCCGCCGAATGGGTTAGCGGAGTGGATTCTAACCGTACTGAGAAACTGGAGCGATTCGCCAAAGGTGAATTTCAAGTATTGGCGAATTGCCAGATTCTCACTGAAGGGTTTGATGACAAGTCAGTAGACGCTATTCTGTTATGCCGCCCTACTAAATCGAAGTCGCTCTTTGCTCAAATGATCGGGCGTGGTCTCAGATTGAATGAAGGTAAAACCGATTGTCGAGTATTAGATTTTGTTGACAACGCTGGTAAACATTCGCTAGTGACCGCGTGGAAATTCTTTGGACATACCTCACCGCCAGCGGATGAAGAACCGCTTGGAATTGGCGATGATGAAAGGAAACGTCAATCTAAGATTGCAGCTATAGACCTGGAACGACAGATAGACCTGCTTAAACCGCCGCCAGTGATTGATGAATTCAGCTATGGTAGTCGGGAATGGCATTATGCGCCAGCAACCGAGAAACAACTGGCTTTTATCGCCAGACTTGGTTACGACATTGAGAATAATGATTTCTCGAAAGGTCAGTGTAGCGCAATCATCGGCGGTCAACCCGCATCGTGGAAGCAGATTAAACAGTTATCCGAGTGTGGCTATGACGTTTCTTGCGACTGGACTCGCCAGCAAGCGTCAAAAGCTCTCGATGAAAACCGCGCTATAATGACTGCCGCTATTGAAAAGATTCGATCTAAAGGCTTTTTTATTGAAGCGAAAGGCAATCGGTTGAGGGTAGCCCCGATAGAACGACTTGATTTGACCCAAAGATCGTGGCTTGCCAGAAATCAGAAGCCGCTGCTTTTTGCGTTACGGGAAATAGTGTAATCACCATTGGAGCGCCGTTTCTGCCAGTCAGCGGCGGCGCTCTCTTTTGTACTGGGCTGAAATCTCAAAGCTTCCCGCTAATTCGTCACAATAAAGTGACGATTTGGTGATTTTAGATAGGAAAACGTGTAGCGAGATTGAACCTCAATCAATTCAGCTTTGTGTAACTGAGATATAGATAAATATCTTGTAAGTAGTGTGGTTTTTATAGGGTGTTTAGTCAATCAACTCGCTGATTTATAGAGAGCTTAGGCTTTATGCTGCATTGCAGCAATATGGAAGGTGATACCCATACGTCGAAGTGAGTATGTCAATGGCATACCCACGCACGGGCGCAACGGTATTGATTTTTTACCAGATGAGCCTTTTTTGTTGGGAAAATTTTTGCCGCAGTTGATTCGCAGACCCGACCACGCTGGATAATCCGTGCCATCCACACTATGCAGCATGATCGATGCTGCATATAAAGCAACGCCATCGCTGATTTATCAATGTCTGTCCATTACCGTTCGGTAGTTGACAGAATATTTGACATGCAACGAAACTTGTCATACGCTTTGCTTAACAAATACGGCATAACAAGCAAGGTGAAACATCATGGCAACCATCGCATACTTGAGAGTATCTACAGATCAGCAAACCCTATCCGGCGCTGGCCTTGACGCTCAAGAAGACGCTTGCTTGCGCGTTGCAGATGCGTTGGCTGGCGTGTACCGCGATGAAGGAGTGAGTGGCAAAACGGGTCTGGATAAGCGCCCAGCGTTGCTAGATGCCATTGCAGCCCTTGGTAAAGGTGATGTGCTGATAGTCGCCAAGCGCGACCGCTTAGGACGCGATCCGCTTGTTGTTGCCATGATTGAATCAGCAGTAAAGCGAAAGGGCGCAAAAATCATATCTGCCGCTGGTGAAGGAACGGATAGCGACTCGCCTAGCGACATACTAATGCGGCGTATGGTGGATGCTTTTGCAGAGTATGAGCGCTTAATTATCGGCGCTCGTACCAAGGCCGCACTCCAATCAAAAAAGCAGCGCGGCGAACGTACTGGATCAATTCCCTACGGCTACCGTTGCGATGATGGGATTAACCTAGTTAAGGATGAGCAGGAACAAGCAGCAATTGAAGTGATTAAGACGATGAACGATAAGGGCTTATCACTTCGCAATATCGCCACTCGGCTAGAGCAACGCGGATACCTACCTCGTGGCAAGGCATGGCATCCTCAAAGTATCGCCAATATCTTAAGAGAGGCCGTATGAACAATATCGTAGACCTTCAAAATGAGAGAGAGTTAAACGAACTGACGCATAAACTAGGACGTATCATCAATGGTGATTCTAGTTGTGCTACACGAACCAGAGCATTTCTGTATGGGGAACTTAGAATGAAGAATGATGATTCTTGCTTGCTATCAGTACGAGTACCTACGTCTTTAGTACATGACCTTGATGACTTTGCTAGAGAGATTGCATTTAAAGAAAAACGTAAGGTGACTCGCAGCAGTTTGGTTATTGATTGGCTTACTACAATGATGAAAAATGAAAGGATGAGAAAAGCGCAAGATGAGTAAAATTATGCCACATGGCATAATCTCATAGCACAACTTAAACAGACTCCATAGGATACTAATTTATGACTACTTTGACTTTTGACACGCTGGCCTACGTCAAAACACTACGGGATGCTGGCGTTGAAGAAAAGCAGGCTGAGGCACAAGCATCGGCGCTGGCAGTCGTGCTGAAATCTAGCGGCGAGGGCGTCGCTACGAAGGCCGATATTCACGATCTAAAACGTGATATTGAACTACTCAAGGCAGAGTCGAAAAAGGATTTGGCGGAAACGAAAGCAGAGCTTATTCGTTGGGTCGTCGGGATCGGCTTTCTACAATCGGCTCTGATCATTGGCATTCTGGCGAAAGTCGCCAAAGTTATTTAATTAAATATCATAAACTTTTGAAAGCGTGCAGTTGGGATGATTGGCAATCCAAAGCGTTGATCATCCACTAAAACGGCAAAGTCGTAGAATTGCAGGTTTTGGATTTATACCGCGCCATAAGAGAAACAAAATGAATAAGCAAGAATTGATTGGCGTTTTGAATAATCACGGTTATGACTATGTGGAAGGCGCAGGTTTAATATTGCGGTCAAGTAAGAAAAAATTGTCAATTGAAAAGTTTTTTAAGAACTTCCCAAGTATCAGGAAGCTTGACATGACTCAGCATGAAGTTGAGTTGTTATTTGCGACATCTTACGGCGCGGTTGGAAGTGCTAAAGGAAAATATTGTGTAGAGTTGAGCCGCGCTACACGCGGCGCAAGCGCTGAATTGTTAAGCGATAAACCCGAAACCACACCTAGACCAAGAAAGTCAGCACCATTGCCTGATCCTACTCGGAGATTGCCGGGTCGCGTTGAGGATTTTTTCATTGATAGGCTGGAATGGCCCGAATCATTCCAGATACAGAATCACCACGTTGAGCTGTGCGTACGTAGCGATACTACGCACTGGAACAGGCTGATCATGCGGTTCGGGGCGGAGGAATTGGCGATGCTGGAATCCTATTTGGGAGCGCCTGCTACTCTGACACGTAGGGATGATGCTGCTAGGGCGGCACGGTCAGTGGAACGTAGCGCGGCCCAGGCGCGAGCGCTGATGGCCCAGGCGTCTGAAATATTTGCGAGCATCGGCGATATTGCGGCCAGCCATCGGATTTCTGAGCTATTTTCCGATAAAATTAAGATGAGGAAAGTTCAAGAAAGTCTTACCGATAAGCTTACTAAAGATAACGATAAGATAATAAAAAAAATGAATTTATCTATTAGTAGATTAGAAGAAGAAAATGAAAAACTAAAACAAAGAATAGAACAAGCTAATGAGCAAACGAGCAATATCGCACAAGAAAATATTGTTAAAGATAAAGATAAAACAATAAAAAACATGAATCTATCTATTATTAGGATAGAAAACGAAAATGAAGAATTAAAACAAAGAATAGAACAAGCTAGGAAGATATACGAAATGAAAAAAGAACTTCAAGAAGAAAATGAGAAATTGAAGTTGATGCTAAAAAATTTAGGGGTAAATGAGCTACCAATAACAGTTAGGAGCTCTACAGATAATGATTTGACTATTAACAATCAGGATGTATCGTCTAGTCAATCAGGAAATATTCCAGTACCTGATTTAAAAAACCCGATGATGACTGAATTATCAACACCATCTAAAAATAACATTGATCATACACGCTCTTATGCACATACTTTTCGTGAACACGGGCGATTTGGTTCTCACCCTTCTCATGATGACTTTGGCGATGAATCCGTGCCATAAATTATAAAGCCTTGACCGTAGTACTATAGGCATGGAACCGCTTACATCGCCGATGTACGCGGCCGGTTGCAAACGATAGTAAAGGCGGCGTCAATATCTGAGCATAATTGACCACTCAATAATCACAGCCCCGATTCAGGGGCTTCTTACTAAATGCCGTTTAAACCGCTTACAAGGCAGCTACAGGTGATTTAAGCAACTAGACTAGAAGGGTAGTATAAAACTAGTGAATGCCTTAAACTGGCAGATAGAACCGCTATAGGCGATTGTGGATAATCTTTCAATGAATGAAAAATATTTCTTGACACGCATTATTCACACTAAAAATTAACATCGGTCTTTCTAACGTACTTAATATATTAAGCTTTTTAGTATTTGTTGACAGCGATTGTTTTTTGTGTATCTGCAAAAGTGGTTATTTTGCGAAATGTAGGATTTACGTTTGATTTTTGATGATTAACGGAGTTAGATTATTCATATCAATTTGACGCATATAAGGCACGAAAATGAATACCGCAATATCAGATGAACTAAAGGAGATTAATATGAAAGACACGAGCTTCATTCTATCTGGTGAAGCGGCGGCGATTCTTAAAACCAGCCCAACAACACTGCTGCGATGGGTTAGAACCGGGATCATTCCCGCGCTCAAGATGGGCGGAACAACTCGCTTTAATCGTGCGATGATTGAGCGTGTAGCTCGGTATGGGACTGATTCAGTTAAAGCAGCTTAAAAGGAAAACTGATGACCGCTGATGTTGAAAGTTTAGTGCTTGAACACTTGCGGGCGATTCGTACTACGCTGGCGAATCAGAATGAACGATTAGATCGGATTGAAGTGCGGCTTGGCTCTATCGAACAGTATCAAGCCATTTTTCATGCCGATCTAGTTGCAGCAACAGTTCATCTTGACCATATCGCAAAGCGTGTTGAGAGAATTGATCGGCGACTAGAGTTGACGGATTCTTGAGTGTTTCTTGACTTGTTTTGAATCGTGTTATAATCGCTTTGCAAAAAAAAATCAGGCCAGTCTAGCAACCGGCCCGATTCGGAGTTTGGAGCAAGTCGGCTGTTGATTGACAGCCACCACCGACAAGCATTGAATTGAACCGCCCTATAGCAAGCGGTATCGAGGATTTTAGCACAAACTCGATCCGCTTGAAAAGGGCAATACTTGGAAGAATTGCCTAATGTTAGTGCCTGCTAGAACCGCTGTTGAAATCATTCGCAAAGAAGCAAATCGCCCACGCGCTAACGGCGCTAGTCTCAAAAATTTGGTGGATCGTGGTCTGATCACGCCCGTCAAGATTCATTGCCGTCTGTTCGCTTACGATCCTGAACAAATCGCTAAGGTGGCCGCTAAGCTCGCCACGTTCGGTAGCGAGGTGGCGCTATGAATCGTCCGCGTACTTATAAAGACATCAAGGCTCTTGCGAAAGCCACGCGCAAGAATGTTCCCGAATTGCTGGCGATGTCTAGCAATAATGATCCGTTCTACATCATGCCTGCACAAGTGAAGCAAGCAGAATGGTTTGCGGCATTGTGGACACAATTTGACTTGCCCACTGGGGTTCATTTGCGGCGTATTCACTACCGGCTGGTCAGTCAATCATCGCCGTTTTGCGATGTTAATGGCTTGCCGTATGAAAATACTGAAAAGTGTTGGCAAGCTATGACCGACGCCAGCAAATCAGCCCGAAGTTTAGGCTTGGTTGCCGCTGATGCTTTCGTTGATATGCGAAACCCCGACCCGTCTATATTCTGCAATTATGGTGACAAAAAAATACCATATACTGAGTTAGGTTGTTTTTGCTGGCCTATACCCACTATCGAAGATTCACTATCAAGTGAAATTGATTGGAATATTCCAGACGTAAACGTTTTTGGTTATGCACCGGATAATTATACGCGCCCATTTCATCTTGAGTTGATTAGTGAAAAATCAACAATGGATGAAATTATTGTTCCGCTGTGCAAAGAGCTTAAAGTGAACTATGCGCCGTTTACAGGATTTGCATCCATTACAGGCAGCATTGCTATGTTGAAGCGTTTACGGCAAGCCAACAAGCCTAGCATTGTGTTCTACGTTTCCGATTTTGATCCGGCTGGCTCTTTTATGCCTCCAAGCGTGGCGCGGCAATTAGAGTTTTGGCTTGATACCTACGCACCAGGCGCGGATGTACTACTTCTTCCTATTGCTCTAACGCTTGAGCAGGTAAAGCATTATAAATTACCGGGAATTCCAATCAAGGATAGCGATAAGCGGCAAAACAAATTTCTAGAAAACAACGACGTTAAAGGCGCTACGGAGTTGGATGCACTCGAAGCTATTTATCCGGGTGAATTGGAGAAAATCTTACGGCAAGCCATTAAACCCTACTGCGATGTAAATGCAAATAGTGGGGCTTGGATGCTTGATGTTAAAACTAGAAATTCGGTTTGTAGCCACTGGAATGCAATCTGTCGCCCGTACACCTGGCGAATTAATCTACTGCGCGAACAGGCGCAAGAGATTGTTGAAGGCTACGAAGACGAGCTTAGAACGTTACGGCAAGCCATGAATGATGACTTGAAGCCTATCGAGCAGGAGCTTGAACGCTTACGACAAGCCGTCAAATCGGAATACGATGAATTTGAACCCGACCTACCTGATATTTATGAATCGCCGTTGAAACTACCGAAACAGTTTGACGGATTGTTCGATAGTCGCCGAGATTACTTGACGCAAATAGAGTTTTATAACCTTAAGAATCCAAAAAAGCGCAAGAAGTCGGGCGTAAGCACATGTAAGAAGCTAAGAGAACGCAAGAAGTCGAATGTGAACACATTACAGCAATTATTGGCTTAAGAAATTAAAAAGCCGCTTGGCAAGAGCGGCTTTGTTCAACGTAACCCCGTTTAGCGACGAGATTTTAAAACCTAATCAGAATGTGAATTATGGCTTACTACAAAGATCATTGCAACACCATTCAAGCCACCCTCGGCGGATCGCCTTCCGAGATTATCTATGACGGTCGAATTCATCGGTTTCAAGTCGAAGGCTCCAAGCGCTATGCAGGTTGGTACATCGCATCCCTGCACCACGGTATCCCCTACACAACCTACGGGAATTGGGGCACTCAAGAAAAATACCAAATTCGCGGCGACCGATCCGATGATGACACGCGAGATCATCGCCAACAACGCCAGCATCTTACTTCCGATTCTGATTGGAAGGCTAAGCAGACCAAGCAACGTGCGTGTACTGTTTGGTCACACTCTATTCAGACCACACAACACGCCTACCTTACTAAGAAGCAGATTAATCCTGTCGGCGTCAAAACGCTGGATTTAACAGGGCTTCAGCATATCGATCCGTGGTTCGTCTCGTGGGTCAACAATCATCAGCTTGATGGTGCGCTGGTTATCCCGATGTATGCGGATGATCAACTAGTTAATCTGCAACTGATCACGCTGGAAACAAAGTATTTCCTACCAAGCGGGAAGGCAAAGGGCGCGTATCTCACCCTCGGTAATCCATCGAACTCTACTCGGATCGTTATCGCCACAGGCTATGCAACGGGTAACGCGATTCATACGAGTATCGGATACCCGACTATCTGTTGCTTTAGTGATAGCAACATTGATGCTATTGCTGGCATCGCAAAAAAGAAGTATCCCCAACATGAAATCATTATTGCCGCAGATAACGACTGTCATTCAGACAGTAAAAAGCTTAATAGTGGATTAGTCTACTCAACCGCCGCCGCAAAGAAACATGACCTACTATTGGCGGTGCCTGAATTAGATAACAAGAAGGTTGATTATAACGGTCTACTTATCGCATTGGGAAAACAAGCGGTCATTGATTCAATTCAATCGGCCTACCGGGTTAATACTGTCGCTAAAAGTATTAGCGCAGAAGATGCTAGCCGACAATTAGAATTTGCTATTGATGAATGGCTTGACAATAAGAACACGGCTGGGATTAAAGCGCCGGCTGGCTTAGGAAAGTCTACGAGAATACTGCATAAAGTTATACAGCGTAAACTAAGCTGCGACTACTTTGTACCGTCTTACAAGCTGGCGCTAGAGCAAGTTAAACGATTGCCCGCAGGCGCGGCAATTGCGATCCGTGGGCGTACCCACCGGACTGGAACCGATCAGCCACTCTGTGCGAAGTGGGAAGCGGCTGAAATTCTTGCGAAAGTCGGTCTAGCACATAAGACCATGCCGCTGTTGTGCGGAACGCCTTCACCCGCAACAGGAAAGCGGCCCTGCCCTTACGCTGGGAATTGCGGCTATCTCAAGCAATTTAACTCGCCAGCACCGATCCGTTTCTATGCACATGAGTATCTCTCTCTCCCAAGCGAAGGCCAACTCACAAAGCGCCCTATTGATGTTGCTGTGATTGATGAAACATTCTACGATTCATTAGAGCGCACGCAGTCATGGACTATTGCTGAGTTAATGACTCAACCCGAACAGGTCTATCGGGATTGTGTGAGCGCAATTATTGAAGGCAGATTACCACTTAACAGTATTGATGCCATTGATGCGCTGTTAGAAGCAGAAGGCACGATAGAAGCAGCTATCCATCCGGAGATGGATTCAGGGTTTGCATCGAAGAAAGCTAAGGCGATTGCTGAATTAAAACGCAAGCCAACATCGTTTTTGTGGAATTGCAAACAAGCCATTGAAGGCAATGGTATAAATCGGCTTTATGTCGGAAAGCCGGATGCAACCAGAGTTTTTGCATCGTATGCAAAACCGATTCAATTCATTCCGAAGGAAACGCCTACCGCCTTCCTAGACGCCAGTTTGACTGATGGTCTTATTAAAAAGATCGGTGGCGCTGAATTAAAGTTGGTCGAAATTAAAGCGACTCGGAAAGCAAGAGTTACACAGATTACAGATAGCGCACTAAGTCACCATCGGTTAAATGCCGATAATTACCACCTATCCAGTCGATTAATCGAATTAGTCTATCGAAAGGCCCATGAACATGGCCCCAATGGCGCTGTAATCGCTCCTAAGGCATGGCTGGATAAGCATGGCAGTAGATTACCTACTTCCGTTAAGACCGCTCACTTCGGCGCGTTACGCGGTTTAAATGAGTTAGAGCATTGCGATTGGCTGATTCAGATCGGGCGCAACCAGCCGCCGCCGTATGCCGTAGAGGCCACAGCTAGGGCATTTTGGCCGGATGCTCATTTGAAGCTCACTAGCGGCTACATCCGAAAGCAGGTGACGCTTGAAGATCGCGAAGGTCATGGTGCCGCGGTATGGGTTCAGACCCATGCCGATCCACATTGCCGTGACGTACTGGAAGCGATGCGCGAGCAAGAGTCGCTGCAAGCGCTAGATCGGTTGCGAATGATTCACGCTGATAAGGTGAAGGAGGTCTATCTCATTTCGAATCAGCCGCTACCTGATGTGGTGCCAGACCATCTGGTGACGCTAGACAGTATGACCTTGCCTGGTCGGCTGGCGGAAATGGCGCTACGCGACAGTGTGATCGTCACTGACCGTAAGGTGATGTTGGATCGCTATTCAGACCTTTTTTCAACCGTGGATGATGTTAGGCACTCGATTCGAGACTGGCAGGAAGAATCTAATTTCAATGGGCGGTTCCCCAATAAGGATACTTATTACGCTGACGCCCATTGTAGGTTCGTCACCACCACCTATCGGACTACCGATCAAAGAGGCGGCAAACCACGCACAGTTATTATTCCTAACAGCATCGATCCGGCTACGGTTCCCAATCTGCTGGCCGCGATCCACGGCAAGCCAGTCAGAATGTTGCAGCAGGAACCGCCACCAGCACTCGTTACCCGCCCTCTTAACGATGTAAGTGATGATGCGATGACCCCACCGCCACTGCCCCAAGACACGCCGCATTCGGAACCGACCGTACCGCAGCCACCACCACCACTGCCGCCATTGCCGTATGTCAACGCTAGGCGACAGAAACCCAAGCGCGTTATTTTCAAATTTAGGCCGGATAACACTTTCTACGCGGTCGAGGAGGAAGCGTTATGAGCGGCCTATCACTAAAACAGCGTCAACTTGAAGCGAAGGCCGCAATCTTTTCTGCACTAGAAAAGGGTGTTCCGCGCCAGCTTGTGGCTTTACCAACTGGGGTTGGTAAAACAGTACTGGCTTGTCATGTGGCAAAGGCCATTCGCGGGTCAACTCTGTTCCTGTGTCATCGTCAAGAGTTGGTAGAGCAGACGGCGCGAACGATGAGCGTGGTTGATCCTTCGCGATCTCATGGACGCATTGAACAAGGTGTCCATGAGATTGGTGACTTCACAATAGCGATGCTCCCGACGGTCCACCGGC
>Ga0116141_10005054_pt1 | contig 11057 bp, 10 predicted proteins | sample AD_UKC097_MetaG_FD_89744 | JGI IMG/M metagenome (GOLD analysis project Ga0116141, IMG submission 89744) | Active sludge microbial communities of municipal wastewater-treating anaerobic digesters from USA - AD_UKC097_MetaG | ecosystem: Engineered > Bioreactor > Anaerobic > Digestate | place: USA... | reverse complement strand
TATTCTTGTTTGTCAGTATGTAAATATAGTATTGTTGATCCATTTGACTATTTCTGATATAAGAGATCGCCACGCTCCCTGCGGTCGCTCGCAATGACACTAATATTGACAATCTGCCATTGCGTTGCCTGTAGTCGGTCGCGATGACATCGCTTTTGCAACCTGTCATTGCGAGGGAGCGATAGCGACCGTGGCAATCTCAATCTATGCAACCAGAATTGTGCTTCCAAATAAGAGATCGCCACGCTCCCTGCGGTTGCTCGCGATGACATCAAGTAATACGTTCTCCGCGTCTCCGCGTGATACTATGCCTTTCCTGAGTATTACTATTGCAATATGTACCTCAGCTCCGCAACAAGCCTGTTCCATACATGCGAAGTATGCTCCCCGTTGAGCGTGCTGTCGACGTACCAGCGCTCGTAGTTCACTCCAAGCATTAGGTTGTCGAGGATATAGAATCCTATTGATGGCTTGATGATCTGCAGCGTGTCGTACGCGCGCTCGTCCTGGATGGCCGGGTCGGCATTGATGAAGAAGCAGTAGTTGTATCCGAGCGAGAGCCGTATCCTCCAGACGCGCTCCGCGGCGATGACCGCCGAGACGGGGAATGCGGCGCTGTAGTAGTAGTTCTGCTTGCTGCCCGTGAGCGACTGGAAGAGCTCGCTCCGTTCGAGCTCCTCCTGGGCGTCCCATTCGATGGCGAAGAGCGACGAGTTTATTGATGGCCCGAATCCCGCCATGAAGTAAAGCGAATAGAAACCCGCCGCCGTGTTCCACGTGCCGTTGAATCCCCAGCCGACGGCGCGCCAGATCATGTACTGGATGTGCGGCTGCTCGCGGTAGAGCCGGTGCGACCAGAGGAGCACGTTGTCCTTCCAGCCCGGACGGAAATACTCCATGCCGGTGTAGAATCCGTAGACGAAGCGGCTGGCCGATTGTCCCTCGCGATTGAACCGGTGCGTCCCGTAGAACATGATGTCGAAGTTGAAGAAGTTTTCGTCCACGTAGTTTCTTCTCTCCGGATCGGAGTCGATGATGCCCCACATGTCGATGGCGATGTAGTCGCCGAAGCGGAGCGGGACGTACGGCAGTTCCGTATTGCGCGACGGATCGTACGATATCGACGCCGCCAGGTAGTAGCCGCCTTCTTTCCATTCCGGCAGTATATCGCCCGTGTCGTGGACGCGGTGATAGCCCGCGGCGAACCAGCCGAAGTATGGGCTCTTACCCCGGTTCGCATCCTCCCCGCTTATCGAGAGTGATAATAGATACGCGGCCACGGTGTTCCGGGCGGCATCCTCGTAATTGGCCCGTGTTCCGTCGAAGGTGAACTGCCTCGACTGGCTGGCGTTGTTTTTAGTGAATTCCGCGGTGACGGAGACCATGCGACCGTTTTTCCCGGAGGCGAGGCGGACTCGTATCTCATCGTAATCCGCCTGGAAACGGAATGCGCGGAGGCCGTCTCCTTCAATGACGCTCATCCAGCCGCGCTTTTTCATCAGGTCGGCGTAACGGGCGAGTATCGTGTTGTTCAGCCGCGCGTCGCCAAGCGGCGCCGTTGTATCGGCGAAGACCGGGAAGGTCGTGAACACTGCTGCCAGGAGGAATCCCAAGTATCTGCTCATGCGTATCAACATGCCCTTTTTATAATTATGTCAGGCTGGTCATATCAGCCTTTCTTTTCAATAAAATTTCAAAAAAAGCATGACATAATATTAAAAAATTGACATTGGGGAATATTGACAATTCCCGTATTATGGGATATATTGTTATATTCATTATTCACGTGCAGCGGACGGACAAGGATTACCGTCCGAGGGAGACAGTGTGAAGCAGGCAACAGACATCGATCACTACAGGCTCGCGTATTACGGGAGCGATATCCTGCGCAAGGTGGCGCCGGAGGTGAAAAACATAGATCAGGGCGTGATAGACCTCATAGAAGGGATGTTCCACGTGATGAGGCGAGATCGCGGGATAGGGCTCGCCGCACCGCAGATACACGTGTCGAAAAAGATACTGACCATCAACCTGGAAGTGTACCGCGGTCCGTCCATCGCCCTGATCAATCCGGAGATACTAGGCGATTCCGGCGACGAGGTCCCGTACGAGGAGGGCTGCCTCTCGGTGCCGGGCATCATGAAGGAAGTCCTTCGGCCCGGCGAGATCTCGGTGCGGGGACTTACCACCGAGGGGAAGGAAGTGCAGATAGACGCGGACGGCCTCTTCGCGCGCGTACTGCAGCACGAGATAGACCACCTGAACGGGATCCTCTTCGTGGACCGGCTGGAGGACTACGTCCGGAAAGAGCTCACCTCTGAGCTGAAGAAGATAAAGAAGCTGAATAAAAAATAATTGTCTCACGCGGAGAACCCCCTCCGCGCGCTGCGCGCCTCCCCCTTGTCAGGGGGAGGCTTTGATGGAGAGAATTATTTCCGGGGACTCCCTCCCCCTTGAGGGGGGAGGGCCGGGGTGGGGGTGAAAGGCATGTGCTGCACCAGGTCATCACGAGGAGGCCGCAGGCCGACGTGGTGATCCCTATTCCGGGAAGAGGTTTCCGTTCAAGAGATCGCCGCGCTTCGCTCGCGATGACACTGTACCCGGCAACCTGTCATTGCGAGGGAGCGACAGCGACCGTGGCAATCTCTCGGTAGTGAATGAGTTCATCGCCGGGCAAGGGATTGCCACGCTGCGCTCGAGATGACATTATTCCCATATAGAGAATCACGAAATGAAAATCGGTTTCTTCGGTACGCCTGATATTGGCGCTTTTTGCTTGCGGGCGCTCGCGCGCGAATTCGAGGTACTCTTCGCTATGACCGGCGAGGACAAGCCCGCGGGGCGTCACCGGCATCTGCAGGCGAGCCCGGTGAAACAGGCCGCGCTGGAGCTTGGCGTCCCGGTCCTGCAGCCCGCGAAGCTCCGTGACGAAGGCTTTATCGGCGATCTGAAAAAATATCCGGCCGATGCGTACGTGATCGTGGCGTATGGAAAAATCATCCCGCGCGAAATCTTCGACCATCCTCCGCTGAAGACCATCAACCTTCATCCATCGCTCCTGCCGAAGTACCGCGGCGCCGCGCCCGTGGAATGGGCGCTCATGCGCGGCGAGACGGAGACCGGCATTACGGTGCAGCTCATCAACGAGCGGCTTGACGAGGGCGATATACTGGCGCAGAAAGCCATCGCCGTCGGAAGCTGCATGACCGCGGGAGAGCTGTACGATATCGTCCTCCCGGAAGGCGCGGCGCTCCTTGCCGATACGCTGCGGCGGATGGCGGCGGGCGATATCACCCCGCGAAAACAGCGCGAGGAAGAAGCCCTCTACTGCGGCAAGATCGACAGGGAGCTCGCGCGCGTCGACTGGGCGAAGCCGGCGGCGGAGATCCACAACCTGGTGCGGGGCTTGAACCCGAAGCCCGTGGCGTGGACGGAGTTTCGCGGAAAGACCGTGCACATCTGGAAAACCGCGCTGCCCGAAGACACGGGCGGCATGGAGCTGGCACCGGGGGAACTGCGCGTGCACGCGAGGAAGCGTCTTCTCGCCGGAACAGGTGACGGCTTGATAGAGATCCTCTCCATCCAGCCGGAGACGAAGAAAGCCATGGACGGGCTCTCCTTCATCAACGGGTACAGACTACAGGCGGGTGAGAGGCTGAACTAACCCCCTCCCGGCCTCCCCCTTGTCAGGGGGAGGGGGCGTATGGGGGAACTAGTTCTGTTGACATGCGACCTTATTATCCCGACAACGAATTTCCTGCCAGCACATCCCCCCTGACAAGGGGGGAAAGAGGGGGGTTGTGATCAGCACCCCCTCATACATCAATCTCTTCTCATCCGGCGAGCTTCGCCGCCGTGCGGAGCTCGCCCGGGAAATCATCACCAGTTGCACACTCTGCCCGCATGAATGCCGTGTCGACAGGACCGCAGGCGGGCGCGGGAAGTGCCGGAGTGGAGAAAAGCCCGTCGTCTCGTCGTTTCATGCGCACATGGGCGAGGAATCGTGCCTGGTGGGGAGGAACGGCTCCGGCACCATTTTCTTCACAAACTGCAACCTCGCCTGTGTCTTCTGTCAGAACTACGACATCTCGCAGCTCGGGTACGGAGATGAGGTCTCCTTCGAGAGGCTGGCGGAAATGATGCTCGCCCTGCAGAAGCGGGGCTGCCACAACATCAACCTCGTCACGCCCACGCACATGGTGTACGCCATCCTCGAAGCACTGTTGCTAGCGGTGCCCGCCGGGCTCCGCGTGCCGCTGGTGTACAACTCGGGCGGGTACGACTCCGTGGAAACGCTCGCGCTCCTGGATGGGGTCATCGACATCTACATGCCCGACTTCAAGTACGCGGACGACGAAACCGCGCGGAATCTCAGCGGCGCGCGCGATTACCCGGAGCGGGCCAAGGCGGCGCTGAAGGAGATGCACCGGCAGGTCGGGGATCTCCTGATCGACTCGCGCGGCATCGCGGAGAGGGGCCTCCTGGTGCGGCACCTGGTCCTGCCGAATGACCTGGCGGGAACGGGCGCGGCGATGCGTTTCCTGGCGTGGCTGTCGCGTGACACGTACGTGAACATCATGGACCAGTATCATCCAGAGTACCGTGCCAATGAGATCTTCGATTTGAGAAGGAGAGCGACGCTCGACGAGTACGACGCGGCGGTGCGGAGCGCCCTCGACGCGGGGCTCCACAGGCTGGACGACCGGAGAAGGAGATGGTGATAGTCGGAAGGTGCGGAATCACGGAATGAAGGCGCGCAAGCGCTTGCGCGCCTTCATGATCGGCGGTGCGGAATTATTTCCTCGCTTTCACTGCTGTTTCGACTGGAGGCGGATGGCGCCGAGCTCTTCCTGGAGCTTCTTGTCGGTGCGCGCTTTTTCCTCGTAGGTCTGGTACTGCTGGAGGGTGTAGCCGTGTTTCTTGGCGACCTTCTCCTTCGATTCGGGGGAAAGGTCCGTGGTGGCAACCTCGTCCTCTATTTTAAGGAAGTCCTGGGGGCTCATCTCTCCGCGGGTTCCCCTGCAGAAACCTATCGTCAGCGTGAGCGCCGCGAGAACGGCGAGTATCAATATCTTTTTCATGACTCCTCCATGCGCTGTATGTTTTTTCCGGGAAACCGGTTGTGTGTACGAGCCTTCCATCCGTGATTGTCGCGAGAAAGGACGGATAAAATATACAAGCCCGGCCGCGGCACTGTCAAGATTAAAATTATCTGGATATTGTTACTAAATGTTTATACGTTTTACAGGAATTAACGGGGTTTGGGGCGAAGCCCCAAAAAGCCCCGCAGGGACTCCCCTGCGTACACAGTGGATTGCGGGCGAAGCCCGCGGTATAATGTGCCGCAGGCTATTTCGTCATCGAGCCGATGACGCCTTCAAGCTTCCTGTGGAAGAAGCCGAAGCGGTCCCGGGGCGAGGAGCCCGATATTATCACCGCGTCGGCGCCCTCGCCGAAGGCCCAGGATTCGCGCACGTTGCCGGCGCGCTCGCGGGAGATGGTCCAGTAGTAGTCGGTTTCGTTCTGGCGGCCCCACTTGCCCTTCATCACCCTGCTGCCGAGCTTCCTGTGCCAGGCGAGGGAAAGCTCGTTCAGCGGGCTCTCGCTTTCCGGCGACAGGCGGGCGATCTCGATGGATGAGGTGTTGTCCCGGCTGCGGAACAGCCTGACGATGCCGCGCTCGCTATGGTAATCGTCGATGCGCTCCTCGAGCCAGCCCTCGGGAAGGGTAACCCTCATCTGCGGCCTGGATATCTCCACCAGGGTTCCTGCCGGTCCTTCCCCGGAGGACGATACCGAGGGACGCCAGTCGCGCATCATTCCCGCCTGCGCGAGCTTCTGCACGGCCTTTCGGTCTATCTCTGCGGCGTTCTTCTCGTCCATCACCCAGTCGGCCACGGCGACGCGCGGGTTTTTCTCAAGGGAGTCGAGTATCCGCGACGACTCGCGCTGCGTCATGATGTGGCCGGTGGAAATATCGTACTGCCTGTAGAGGTTCGCCAGCGACTGGATGCGCGAGACCATGGCGCTGATTTCCTTCCGGAGATAGGAGCGGGTGGCGTGTTCGCGGGCCATGGCGGCGGTGTCGAAATCGGCGAGCATGGGTATGATGGTCCCGGCGCGGATTGCGTCGTCGCGCTCGCTGCGGGAGGCGCCGTTTTCACCGGCGGAAATTTTCCGGTAGAGCTCCTGGTAGCGCTTCAGCGCTTTCTCCGAGTAGCCCAGGGTCCCGTACATCGTCACGTAGTCGTTAAGCGTGTTCACCATCTGGTCCATGTCGAACTGGGCGATACCGGCGTCCCGCCTGGTTTCCTTCTCGAACTTCGTCCTGTTGATTTCCCCGTGGCGCGCAAGATAACTCGCATGGGCCGTGGAGATGTCGCGCTGCGAGGCGGTCATCGCGGCGCTGAAATCGGCCCGGTGGCGGCGGATGGACGCGTTCTCCGCGGCCGTGAGGGACGGCAGGACGCTGCGGTCCACGGCGAAGGCGCCGTTGAGCGTGGAGAAAAGGCCCGGGGCGTTCTTCACGTGCACCGCGTATTTCAAGTGATGGTCTGGCGACCTCAGGGGGGCGATACCGGCGCTCTTCTCGACGAGAAGGCGCACGAAGTTCAGGTACGACGAGTACCTCTCGGAACGGTAGCGGTATTCCGATACCACCGCGGCGCCGCTCACTGACTTTGATCCCGCGGCCCATTTCACGAAGTCCACTGACTCCCCGGCATAGCGGTCGGCGAGCGTGCGCTCCTTGTCGAGATCGGCGCGGGCCTGGTTCACGGCGTGGGCGTTGTCGCATTCGCCCTGCTCGCACGCCTCGATTTTCCTTTCAAGGGCGCGCGTGATCCTGTCGGCGGCGGTACGGAGGCTTTCGGCGGCGGCGGTGAAGTATCCTTCGTCCTCCCGCCCCGTGATTCCCTGGAGGAGCCTGCGGCGGTGCGCGTCCACCGCCTTCGTCACCAGCGAAAAATCGGGAAGCCGGAACGCCTCGAGCGCTGCACCTCTTTTCCGGGGCGGACGTATCTTTTCGAAATCGGCGTGATACCGGCCAGCGACGCGGTCGAAGTAGACCTGGTCGAGTGAGTGATGGTTCCTGGCGAAGTATCCCGCGCGGTCCGCGGAAACGGATATGCCCGCGCCGGAGAGGAGTTTCCGGATTTCGGTCACGTTTTGATGATGGCGCACGACAGAAGCGGCTTCGTTCCGCCAGGTCGCGCTCTGTTCCATGGCGTCGGATATCGCCCTGTCCGTGAGAAAATCCAGGGCCGCGCATTTTTTCATCGCGCTTTCCCTGACTCGCTCCCTGACCTCGTTGATGTCGGCGGTAACGTCCCCTTTTCCATGGCCCGCGAAAACCTCGTTTTCAACAGCCGTGGCAGTACCGTTGTACAGCGAATCGTACTGGTTAATGATAGCGCCGAGAACCAGTTCCGCGGACAGGACTTTCGCCTCGTCGCGGCCCAGGGCGCGCGCGGGCACGGTGTCATCGTGGAGCTTTTCGTTCGCCTTTCTCTCGAAAGCGGCGCGCGACGAGGAGGAGATCCGCTCGCTCTCGGAGCCTTCCATGATCGATTCGAGGCACCGCAGGGAGAAAAGCGGCGTCAAGGCCTGGTGGATCATCGCCCGTATCTCCCCTGCGGAGATGGGGCGCGGCCTGGAGGAGGTGTTCTTTTTCATGAGATCCAGGGTCTCGTTCCCGCGGGTTATCTCGCGGTCGATGAGGGCGGTGACGTTCCGGTCAACGGCAGGCGGGTTCCCGCCGAGAATTTCCGTTTTCCTGTCGGCCAGCTCGCCGATGCGGATGTCCCACCACGCGGTGCGCTGGGATATGAACGCTTCGGCCGCGGTTGCCGCCAGCAGAACGAGTACAAGGGATGATATGGTCGCGCGTTTCATCATGGTTGCCGTCTCCCGGGACATAAGACTACGCCTCTTTTATTATCGGCAGGATCGGTTTTTCGATAAGCGGAATACACGGGGGAAAAACCTTAAAAGGACACCACGGAGGCACAGAGACACAGAGGCACGGAAAAAAAAGATAAGACCCGAGTCATGGACGACGAGGGAGGGCCGATGAGGACACGGACGTCCTTCAGCGGTCCTTGCGGAGTGAGTTATCAAAGAAGAGAAAGACCAGCCCCGCCGGCGGTTGAGGCGCGCGCGGGTGGGTGCAGGGAGGGGGCCGCGTGCCTCCTCCCTGCGAAGCCCCCGCATGGCGCCGGCATGCATCGAAAGATTGCGAAGCATTAGCCGTGCAACGGCATTGTTTCACGCGGAGCTCGGGTCACGGATTCAGCGTGCGGAGGATCTCCATCTCGCGGGCGGTGAAGACTTTCTTCTGGTATTCGTTCACGTCCTTCGCGATATCCTTTCCGATGTAGGTTATCTTGCGGCAGAAGGGGTTCTTCTCGTAATTGTCGACCCACATTATGATGGAAGTCTTTTCGAAGTCCCAGATCAGGGCGCCCTGGTGGTCCTTCAGGGTTTCCCCGGTGGGCTGTCTGTTGTACTTTTCGCTGATTTTCTTTTTCACCTCCTCCATGTGGAGGTAGGGGAAGCGCATGAGCACGTAATAGAGCTTCGCCTCGGGCTCTTCCTGCTGCGCCGCCTTATCGTCCTTTACTTCGGCCTTGTCGGCGGTCTTCTTCCCGTTCTTCTCCGGCGCTTTCGCGCCGTCGATGGAGGGATCGCGGAAGAAAAATCCGTAGCGGTACTCGATATCGCCCTCCCGGGTGATGATGACGCGCTTCTCGTCGATGAAGGTGATCTTGCCGTTGACGCTTTCCTTCGACGCGGAGAGGGCGCTCCCCCACTGCAGGCTTCCGAATCCGGCGGGGCCGCTTCCCTGGCTGTCCGCGCTTTTGCCTTCCTTATCGGCCTGCGCGAAAAGGGGCCCCGTCGCGACGGCGAGCACGGTCAGTGTCAACATCATTATCATTTTCATTGAGGTATTTTTCTTCATGATGTTTTATCCGGTGAGCCTTTTATTCTATGGCGATGCATGTTTATTATCGGAAAAATACCGCCCGGGGCCCATTATTTTATGGGAAGGGGGGGTGAAAATATTGTTGAATTAATACCATGTTCCTTGATTTTATCTTTTTTTGATGTAAATTCAGTATATACCGCGACGGCCGGGGGGCATACATACTATACAACGCCCTCCCCAGTTGGCCGGTTCCGGTAATGGGGATTGACAGTGAACAGAGTATTGTCGTGTATCGCCCTCGCCGCCGTCGTGGCGGGATGTTCGGGCGCAGCCGTGCGGAACGACGGCACGGAGATTGGCAAGGTCCAGCGCAGGGAAGAAGTGAAAGACGGGAAGCACCGTTACGTGGAGGTCGCCAGCTTCATCAAGGGAACGAACGACCCGCTGGAAGTGAAGTATTACAAGCAGAACGGCGGACGGGAAGTCCTCTGCCGGGAAAAGCGTTTCTTCTACGGCGAGGGCATCGTCCGGAAGGTGGATTACTACATCCACCTCGGGAGCAGAAAGGCGAAGACGGGCAGGGTGGTCTATCACACCAGGGATTTCAAGCCCGAGAAGTTCGAATATTTTTCCGTAATCGGCATCAACAACAGGAAGTTGAATCTCACCGGCCTGGACATGTATGTCTATGCCGAGGGTGACGGGCTGGAGTCCAGGCGGATAATAGAGTACGCCTACGATCCGAAGGCCGGTACGAGGATGCAGCTCAGCCAGTACGTCATCCGGTACGAGAACGACAGGCCCGTGTCGATGAAGTCGTGGCTCCTGGACCGCAACTCGAACAACCTCATCGTGAAGGACGAGGACAACGCTGCGGTCATCGACCAGATGATCAAGAACATAGAGAAGAGCCTCCAGGAGCGTTCGCAGGGAATCAAGTACCTGGGCGACGAGTGCCTGTGAGCGCGGCGCGAATATCATCAACCACACCAAAGGGGAGGGAACATGGGAGCCATACTTGAAATCAACAGCGGTAATTTCAAATCCGAGGTGATCGACGGCGGGGGGACGGTCCTGGTCGATTTCTGGGCGCCCTGGTGCGGGCCCTGCCGGATGCAGACGCCCATCCTCGAGAAGCTCGTCCAGTCCGGCATCGGCGCGAAGATCACGAAGGTGAACACCGACGAGAATCCCGACATCGCGCAGAAGTACGGCATCAACTCGATCCCCACGCTCATCATTTTCAAAAACGGCCAGGAAGCGGAACGCATGGTGGGCGTCCAGCCCGAGAACGTGCTGAAGTCGAAACTTTCATGACATGAGGGCGGTCGCGCAGAGGGTGTCGCGCGCGTCCATCGAGGTGGGCGGGAGCGTTGTCGCAGAAATCGGCGGCGGCATCGCGGCGCTCATAGGTTTCGGACGGGGCGATACCGCCGCGGACCTGGATTACATCGCCGGAAAGCTGACGGGCCTTCGGATCTTTGCCGACGCCGGGGGGAAGATGAATCTCTCCCTGGCGGATACCGGCGGCTCCCTGCTGCTGGTCCCGCAGTTCACACTGTACGGCGATGCGCGGCGGGGAAGGCGGCCTTCATACTCGCCGGCGATGGAACCCGCCGCGGCCTCGGCGATGTTCGATGAGTTCGTGGCGCTCTGCTCCTCGAGGCATCCCGCGGTGCGCGCCGGAATTTTCGGCGCGGACATGCGCTTTGAGCTGGTGAACGAGGGGCCGGTGACCATCCTGCTCGACAGTTCGGGTTTGTTCTGAAGGCGGATAGTTCTGAAGGCGACGATGCGTATCGTCGCTTTCGGGAATCAGAAGACCATATACAAGAAGGCGACGATGCGCATCGTCGCCTTCTGCGAAGAGGTGACATATGCGAGTGACAGTGGTGGGAAGCGGATACGTGGGCCTGGTGACGGGGACCTGTTTCGCGGACATGGGCAACGACGTCTGGTGCGTCGATATCGACGAGCGTAAAATCGAGAATCTGAAGAAGGGAATCATCCCCATCTACGAGCCGGGACTGGACGAGATGGTTAAGCGCAACGCCGAGGAAGGGCGCCTCAAGTTCACCACGGACTTGAAAGAAGCCATCGACGGATGCCTCTTCGTCTACATCGCGGTGGG
>Ga0116141_10005052_pt1 | contig 11058 bp, 9 predicted proteins | sample AD_UKC097_MetaG_FD_89744 | JGI IMG/M metagenome (GOLD analysis project Ga0116141, IMG submission 89744) | Active sludge microbial communities of municipal wastewater-treating anaerobic digesters from USA - AD_UKC097_MetaG | ecosystem: Engineered > Bioreactor > Anaerobic > Digestate | place: USA... | reverse complement strand
TTTCTCGAAAGGATTGGGCATGAACCAGAATAACCGGGCAGACGAGAGTGAGCGTGTCTTGTTCGCGGTTCTGGGCATGTCGCCCGCAGTCCTCACCGAGACCGTCTGGGCGCTCGCCCGCGAGACGCCGCCCGTTATTCCGCACCGCGTCGTGGTCTTGACCACGACGCAGGGACGCGTCGCGCTGGAGCGCGAACTATTCAGCGGCGGTGAATCATGCGGGTGGAACCGCCTGTGCGCCGCGCTGGTCCGAGCCGGCATCCCGACCGAAGGCCGGTTGGCTTTTGGCTTGGCCGCCGATCATGTCCGGCTCTTTCCCCATCCCTCTGGACGGAATGATTTGGCGGACATCGCCACCACGGCTGACAACGAGGCGGCTGCTGATTTCATCCTGCGCGAGCTGCGCGCGTTTACGGAAAACCCGCAAACCGTCGTCCTCGCCTCCATCGCGGGTGGGCGCAAGACCATGAGTGCCCTGATGATGTCTTGCATGAGCTTGCTCGGACGCATGCAGGACCGTTTGCTCCATGTTCTGGTTAATCCGCCTTTCGACGGACCGTTGAATCCGCCGTTTCTCTTTCCCGAAAAAGGCAGGAGTCACACGGATCGTGAAGGCCGGGCGTGGCGTGCAACGGCCGCCCGCGTGTCGCTGGTCGACGTGCCGTTCGTGCGCATGCGCGGCTGGTACGAGGGCGCTTTTAAAAACCTGCCGCCCGGCTACGCGGCGTTGGTCAGGGGCGTGCAGAGTGAATCGCCGCTGCCGCTCAACGCCCCGGTCATCACGCTCGACCGCGCCGCAGGCGAGGTCCGTGTGGACGGGGCGGAACCCTTGCGTCTCAGCCCTTCGGAGTTCGGCGTCTTCTTGCTTCTCTTTGCCGGCACGTCTGACCAGCAGGCGCTGGCCGACGCAATGGTCGCGCTTGCGGCCAAGCCAGTGTGTCGCGATACGCCGGATTGGGTAGAGAGGCTTCAGTCCGGCGGCCGATTCAGTTATGCAAGGGGGGAGGGCGCACTGGATGTCGAGGGTGTGCGAAAATGCCTCTCTTCCGCCCGCGCGAAAATCAGGCACCATACACGCTTGGCGCCCTTCGCCGATGCGCTTGTGCCGTTCCGCGGGAAAAGGCCCGGCTATCCGCACAAGCGGATCATCATCACGGGGCCGGATGTTTTTGCCATACAATAATCCTTTAGTTTGACATCGTCCCTCTTCCCGGATACCATGCAACCATAATGGAATCGGCGGGGAGGCGCGTCTTCTGAATGAGCGCGGACGTCTGCGGACGTCCGCATTGTCTTTCATCGTCGCTGCCTGTGCTATGGTGTGGGTGTTGAAAGCACACAGCCGGTTCATGTGCGACGAACCGTAGGCCAAGAAGGAGACCGTACGATGACAGACCATGATCAGGAGTTCTGGCGGAAAAAATTGATGGCGTTTCTGCACGACGCGCCGGACAAGTGTTTTGATATCGCCAATCACGAGGGTTCTGCCGCCAGATGCCAGTCCGCCGCAGGGTTCACGGATAACGAAATTCGCAAAGAGCGCGAGAAGGAAATCAAGCCCGCCGACTGGTTCTCGGCCTCGGCCGAACGGTTTGTGTTCCCCAAACAAAAATGCGCCCACAATTTTAAGGACGTGCCGCTTTTCATCCATCCGCTCTCGTCCAAGAACTATGTTTTCCCCGACGGGTTCGCTTCCAAGTCAGGCTCTCATTCGGAAGCCATCCAGACCGCGATCGGCGGCATCCGGACCGATGACTGGCATGAGCGCTTCTTCCTTTATTGGCGGCGCTGGCAGGAGAACGCCACGGCCCTGGCCAACAATCAGGCGCTGGCCTTCCTTCCTGCCGACACGCGCATCCCTGACCACACCATCTGGAACCACATGTCGGTGGCCTCGGCGCTCGCGCCCTGTGTCGGTGGCCTCGACGTGCGTCCGGAACTTTTGCTCTTCCAGTTCGGGCCGGTGCAGGAGTTCATCGCCCAGGCCCGCTCCACCCGCGACCTCTGGTCCGGCTCGTACCTGATCTCCTGGCTGGTGGCCCACGCCCTCAAAGCCGTGACCGACGAGATTGGCCCCGATACCGTGATCTTCCCCAGCCTGCGCGGCAACGGCATCTTCGACGCGCTGCACAAGGATCTCTTCTACGCCACGCCCTGGAAACAGGGGGATCAGGGCGGCACGCAGACCACCTGGGAACGGCTGATTGCCGACAAAGGCGGCAATGCCAAGGTGGCCGACTGGCTGCTGACCCCGACCCTGCCCAACCGTTTTCTCGCCATCGTTCCGCCGGGAGCGGGCGAGCGACTTGCCCGCGCGGCGCAACAGGCCATTCACTCTGAACTCAAAGAGATCGGTGAGGCTGTCTGGACGTGGCTTGTCCGTAACGGCGCGCATGACGAATGGAAAAAACGCTGGGACACGCAGCTTGAGGCTTTCCCGCAGACCGCCTGGGCCGTGCAGCCGTGGCTGGACCGCGAGGCGTGCCTGGCGGAAGCTGAGAAACTGCCGCAAGATCCCGATGACACAACCGGCGTGGCCGGCCGCATCAAGGCCATGCTCGAACTCGGCGAAAACACGCTGCCCAAGGAGGACCGGGACGAGCGTTACTACAGTGACAAGACGACGAAAACCCGTCTCAACAACTCCGGCATCCTCTGGTCTGCCCACTACGCCTTGCTCGACGCCAAGCTCGCCTCGCGCCGCAATACCCGCGACTTCGCGCAGTGGGATCCGGTCAGCAAGGATGCCGCCGTCAAAGACTCGCTCGCCGGCAAGGAAGAGTGCATCGGCGATGAGATGTTCTGGAAAAAGCTGACGGAAGAACACGAAAAAATCTTCACGGCCGCCTCGCACCGCTACGGAGCGATGAATCTGATCAAGCGTCTCTGGTGCCGTCCTGAAGCGACCGATTATCTGCCGCATAAGCTCGGGCTGGATGCCGCTGTCGTCAGCAAAGCCCTGCGCACCGACTCCACCCAGGATGTCGCCCGGCGCAACATCACGGCGTCCGGCGTCCAGAGTCCTTCGTCCTCCAACCCTTACATCGCCGTGCTATCCATGGACGGCGACCAGATGGGCAAGTGGGTCTCGGGCGCGAAAACACCCGAGTTTCTCGCTCAGCTCGCGCCCAAAGCCAAGGAGTATCTCAAAGGCGCGGCTGGTCTGCACCGCCTGCTCACGCCCTCTTATCACTTGCAGTTCAGCGAGGCGCTGGCCAACTTCGCCATGCACAAGGCACGCGCCGTCGTGGAGGCGCATGAAGGCGATCTGATCTACGCCGGCGGCGACGACGTGCTGGCGATCCTGCCCGCCACACGCGCCATTGCCTGCGCGAGGGCGCTGCGCAACGCCTTCCGCATCGACTTTGAGCACGGCCGCATGTGCCCCGGCAGCGCGTGCGAGGTGTCCTGCGGCATCGCGGTGGGTCACCAGAACGCGCCGCTGCAGATGCTGGTCAAAGAGGCGCAGAAGGCCGAGAAACGGGCCAAAAACGGCTATAGCCGCGCCGCGCTGGCGATCTCGCTCTACAAGCGTTCGGGCGAGATCATCGAGTGGGGCTGCAAATGGAGAAGCGGTGCGCTCGACCTGATGGCCGAGATCACCCGACTGACCGAGGCCGACAAGCTTTCCGGCCGCTTCCCGTATGCCTTGGCCGGGCTGTTGCAGCCCTACGCGCTGGAGCAGGCCAAGCCGGAAGAGCTGAAAGCCATGCTGCCGGTCGTTCAGGCCGAAGTGCGGCACGTGCTCTCGCGCCAAGGCACGGGGCTGACCGATGACGAACGCGCGGAGCTGGCCCGCGAGATCGATGGCTGGCTCGCCGCCTGCTGGTCGCCAAAGGCTGAGGACTCAGCACCCAGGACCCAGGACTCGGATGACGGAATAAAGAAACTGCACCCGCAGGATTTCATCAACCTGTTTCTCGCCGAAACCTTTATCAACCGCAGCCGCGGGGAGGATTGAATCATGCGACACGCTTTTACACTTGAACCGCGCGACCTGCTCTTTCTGCGCGATGCCCGCCCGATGGCGGCTTCCGACGCCGGGCTCGGCGCCAACTGGCCGCGTCCGGACCAGCTCTGGAACGCGGTGATCAACGCCTTTCACCGCCAGTGGCCGGAGCGTCAGGAGTGGGAAGGTGCGGCACACACCGCGCGTGCCGACGAAAACGACAAATCATCTTTTCGTTTCGGTGCGCTCAAGACGGTCGGGCCGTTCCCCTTTAAAGACGGCGTGCTCTATCTGCCATGCCCGTTGGACTTCGGCATGGTGCCGGTGCCGTGCGCCGGCACGGATCTGCCATCGCCGCTGACCCATGCCTTCCGCGCGAAAAAGCTGGGCAAGGAGCATCTGCCGGTCTGGCTCTCGGCCGCCGCTTACGCGCGCTATCTGGCGCAGTCCGACCCGTCTGACCTGTCCGACCCGTCCGACCTCTACGACGTTGAGCGCAGCATCGGCATCTCGATCAATCCCGAGACAGGCACAACTGGGGATGACGAGCACAAGCTCTACCAGGCCGAGTATCTGCGGTTGCGTCCCGGCGCGGTGCTGGCCTTTGAGGCATCGTGCGACATCACGCCCAAGGGCATTGGCGGCATGGTGGATGTCTTCGCCCGCGCCGATTGTCCCGACACGCTGGTGATCGGCGGTCAGCAGGGCGTGGCCAGACTCGGGACGCAGGACGCGGGACTCCGGTTGCCGCAGGCTGAGATCACGACAAGCTGTTTGCGCTGGACCCTGATCGCGCCCGCGGTCTTCAACGCCGGGTGGCGGCCTGACTGGGTGGCCGCGGACGGACGGGTGATGCTGCCAAAGGCAGTGCGCGCGCCGGGCATGAGTCGCGCCGCATGGAAGGCGCTTAGCGCCCAGGCTGGCGGCTTCGAGACAGCCAAGCTTGTCGCTGCGCGCGTCGGCAAGCCGCTGGCCTTCTCCGGCTGGGACCTTCAGGACGGTGGCCCCAAGCCCACGCAACTGGCGGTGCCGTCCGGCTCCTGCTATGTGTTCGAATGCGGCACGGTTGACGAGGCGCGCGCCCTGGCCGCCGCGCTCGCGCCCGACCGTCCGCGCAGCACGATCTTTGGCGAGAAAGGCTTCGGCATCGGCCTCTGCTCCTCGCTCCCGGCCCGCTCCGTACTCTCGTAAGGGTGGACCTCCGTGTCCACCCGCACACAAAGGAAAAAACACCATGAAACAAGCGATCCTCACGATCTTCACCCGCACGCCGCTGCACGTCGGCGCGGGTTCCTCCGTCGGCGCCATCGACCAACCGGTCATCCGCGAACGCCATACCCGTTTCCCGGTCATCCCCGGCAGCAGCATCAAGGGGGTGCTGGCGGATGCGTGGCTCGATGAGCTGATCCGTAACGACAAGGGACAGCTCATCCGTCCTGACGCTGATAACACAAAAGAGGTGTCTTGGCTGTTCGGTGCCGAAGATGCCAATGCAGCCAAGGCAGGGGCCTTGTTGGTGGGCGAGGCACGGCTGCTCGCTTTCCCCGTCCGTTCCGCCCGAGCCGGATTCGCTTGGGTGACCTCGCCGGTAGCCGTCAATCGGGCAATCCGTGACGGGCTACTGGTTGGTATCGAGGAACTGACCGATGATCTCGGTGATGACGGAGCGCGGTTTTCGGTGGAAACACTCGGTATTCGCAATGAGGTTGTTCTCGAGGATCAGCCGCTCAAACATCAGGGAGATCTTACTGCAGAACTTGCCGACGCATTCAAAAAGGTGCCGGGGTTTGCGAATAACATTTCGCGGCTGGTCCTCGTGTCTGACGGGACGCTGGGTTATCTCGCTGCTACAGCATGTGAAATCGCCACGCACGTCAAGATTGACGACGAAACGGGAACCGCCACCGGAAAGTTTCTTTTCAATCAGGAAAATGTGCCTTCCGACACATTCTTTTATGCGCCGGTTCTGGCCGCAGCTCGACAGGGCAGGACTTGTGATGAGGCGATCAAGGCGCTTGAACGCAAGCTCGGCTCCAACTCAGTGTGGCAGTTTGGCGCTGACGGTTCGACCGGACTCGGCTACTGTACCCTCACCTTGAAATAGGAGGCTTTTCATGCAAAATCTCGAACAACTCCGCGCCCGGAACGCTCTGGATTTCATTCACAATAATGCTGCGATTACCGGCCCTGACGGCGGCAACATTCTGTCGAAGCTTCCCACCATGATCGTTGCCGATGGTTTACTGGCCACTGCCGCCTTCGCCAAAGCAAAGGGAGGGGACTTTGAAAAAACCATCGACAACATTTTCACGCATCTCAAGGCTTTGACAATTACCGACGGCATTCAAGATCTCGCCTCCAAGGGCGCATTGGAACTTCAGCGGGCTTCATCAGAAGCCATCGCTTACGCGAATTACATCAAGCGCTTCGGCAAGGCGAAACGCAAGGAGGGCTGACCATGTCCGCACACGCGCAGATGCACACACTTGATTTGCTTGGCGGCCCTCATGCGCCGGGATGCGAAAATCGCTCGCTGAGGTTCTCCCGGTTCACCGACCCCAGCCTGAAGGAAGATTCTCGGCGGGCTTTTCTGGACGTTGCCATCACCCAGAAACTTCCGGAAAGCGTATGCCGTGACCGTCTGGCAGACTACGACGCTTTTCTTGATACTGTACCCGGAGTGAACCGTATCTACGCTGAAAACAAGGCCCGCCTTCTGCTCAACATGAGTGGAGGCGTCATGGAAAACGCGGGATGTTCGCTCGACCGGCGTACGGGGCTGCCTCTTATCCCGGGGTCGGCCGTGAAAGGTGTCGCGCGCCATGCTGCTTTGGATACGCTTAAGAACGAAATCCGAGAGGCAAGGCCAGTCTATCTGGCTAAAATTGCCCTGACTTTCGGCTGGGTCTCTGGCGACTGGACAGAAACCTCCGATTTCGTCTGGGCGGCCGCCGATGCGCGATCAGACGCGATGGCCATCATCGCGGAGGCAATCGGATCGGTTCCGAAAGATTTTGCTGGCGCAATTGCCTTTTTTAGCGCGATGCCCCGCACGCCGATGCACCATGACCTAGAACTCGACATCGTGACATCCCATCACAAGAACTATTATGGCGAAAAGATTGAGGTCGCATTCGACAACGAGCAACCCAATCCCGTTGTGTTCCCAGCCGTTGCGGCGGGCCACGTCTTCGGGTTTGCGATAGCGCCATCACCCGGAGGGGCCGCCGTCGGAGATCTGATAACTGAATTGCTGGTGTGCGCCAAGAAGAGGCTGGTGCGAGGCATCGAGACCTATGGCATGGGAGCCAAGACTGCGGCCGGATACGGGTGGTTCGATGCCGGTAAGGCGGAGGCGATACGTTTGGAAAAAGAACGCCAGCGTCTCCAGTCGGCGTTTGATGTTTGGCGCGCGACTTTCAATATCGATGACGTGCCCCCTGATCAACTTGCCGATGCGATTCAGAAGGCTGAGAGCTGTTTGCGCTCTTTTGCCCCTTTGCAGGATCAAACCATTACCGACGCGATCAACCGCAACAGAAACAGGTTGCCGCAAAAGAACGCGCTCGATAAGTTACGCGAAATCTGGGATGCCGCGCCCAATTTGAAGAGTATCATCAATGGCGATATCAAAGCATTCGAGCGTGCAACGGATGAGAAGAAGGCAGCGATCATTATGCTTTTGCGCGAGCCGTCCGGCCGCGGTGCAGAAGTCTGGCAACAGGTGAAAACCGGCCAGAAAGGCGATACGGCCAAGGCTGTGGATGCGCTCCGGATCTATTGTAAAAACACCCTTAATCTCGGAAAGATGCCAGCATGACAGTGAACACCTACTCGTTAACATTTCTAACTCCTTGCTTCTGCGCCGGGGCCATGCAGGGGGTTGCCGAAATCCGACCGTCAGCGATTCGAGGCCAGCTCCGCTGGTGGTTTCGCGCACTCGGGGGCGATCGTCGCGCCGAGCGCGATATTTTTGGCGGTATCGCAAGAAGAGGATATCCGATCCTCTGCGGTTATCATCCGCACTTCAGACATCAAGCTTGGTCCAACGTGGCAACCGCCGCGGGTTAACCCCAATAGCAATTCGTCCTACGTCTGGTTTTTTGCCAGTAAATCGGCCGACGGTGTCCGGTGGAAGTCGGAAGCTGTCATTCCGCCAGGGACAACCTTTACTCTGCAGATTGCCCGACGGCGCGAGTTCGTGTCGCCTCTCTTCGACTATGCCCTCGCCTGTTTCCTTTCTTTGGGCGGAATCGGTCTGCGCGTGACGCGCGGTCTCGGCGCGTTCCACTGCGCGGAACGGCCGTTCGACCTGCAGACGATGCGGCCTGTTTTGAATGCGGCTGATTTTGCCATCGAGGACTGCGGTATGACCGGCAGTCTCAATGCCACCGTCGACAGGATCGGATCGCTTGTAAAGGGCACAAGGAAGCAGAAGGGGTGGACCAATGATTTGAAGCATGGCGATGAGACACCGTCCCCAATGGGCACATCGCTCAAGCGCCAGACGAGCGCGATCTATTTTCGACCCGTCGAAGCGGGTGGTTCATTGCGGTTGATTGTGTTCGAGGCACCCCATGATCGCGTGCTTGGGTCCGAATCGCGACGTCTAACGAAAACAGTCGGACAGGTGCCTAGTCAACTGGTGGAAGCTCCTCGCGTCTAACCGTTCAGCAACGAGCCCGCGTCATGTCCAATCCGCTCCGCAATCCGAACATCAACTATTCAGACGGCTGGTTCTTCGTCACCATGCAGGTGGCGCGGAACAAGACGATGTTCGGCGTCATCGCGGACGGCAGGTGCGAACTGAATGCGCTGGGGCTGCAAATCGTGAGCTGCTGGGAGGGGCTGTTCGCGCGTCACCCCGAGGCGTGGCGCGATGCGTTCGTCGTGATGCCCAATCACTTCCATGCCGTGATCCGCATCCACCCGCGCCCGGCAAACAAACCTAACCACCTGTCTTACCTGATGCAGGGGTTTAAAAGCTATACGACGCACCTCTACCTCGCCGCAGTCCGGGCGAGTCAGTGTCCGGATATCGGCACCTGCCTCTGGCAGTCGAGCTATTACGACGATCTGATCACCACGCGCCGCGAGCTGGAGAACATGCGCGCCTATGTCCGTAACAACCCGGCCCGCTGGGATAACGACCGCTTCGGCCCCGTGACCGCCCATCACTGCGGCAACCTTGAGCTGTTGCACGCGGAGCTGGTGGCGTTTGTGGCCTCAGAGGGGCGGGACTCGGAGGTCCCACCCCACGATATAGCAGACACAGAGGCCCCGCCCCACATTTCCTCTCGCGGGGCCGAACCTCCGTGTCCGGTGCCTGTCATCTCTACCTTCACCAGTTCTCAGGAGCGCGGCGTGCTGGCGCGCTGCCTGGCCGCACGACGGCCGTTCATACACGTCTTGCCCGGTGGCATCCCGGACCCGCTGCCGCCGGCCGTCGCGCGCGCCTGTTCCGAAGGCTGGGCCTTGCTGCTCTCACCCTCGGCGCCCGGCACCGGCGTTAATAAGCAGCGCGCGGTCTGGTGCAACCGCTATGTGCTCGATCACGCCGCAACCGTCACGCATGGTCGTCTCCGTCCCGGCGGCACGCTCGAGACCCTGCTGAAAAACCGCCATCCGCCCGTCACATCGTGACCCGGACCTCCGTGTCCGGGGAGAAAGGAAAAATCATGACCAACCTGCTCATCCTCACCGTCGGCACCGGCACGGCCGGCGCACACTCCGACCTCGCCTCCGGCCTGCGCCGCACACTCGAACTGCTCGCCCCGCGCAAGTTCTGGCTCATTCCGTCGTCCTCGCCGGATTCGCTGGCCATCGCGGATCTGATTGCCGAAGGCCAAGCCGCTTTCGCCGGCCGTTTCCCTCTCGAACATCCCGATGATCTGGAGTGTTCCCGGCAGCATATCCGCACCGTCATTTCGCGGGTCCGCAAACAGGTGAAAAAGGAGGAACGCCTGCTCGTTAACCCGACGTCCGGAACCAAACAGATGACCGCCGCCGCCACGCTCGCAGCTCTGGACGAACAGATCGGCGACATTGTGTTCACCACCGGCGAACGGTCCGACGGTGTCGTCAAGACCGGCACCGAGCGCATGACCTTTTTCAACCCGGCCGGCTATTTCTTGGAGCGGGATATGGCCCTCGCCCGAGAGTTCTTCAACGCGGGCGATTTCTACGCCGCCGAACGGATTCTCAAGCCGTATAATGTGACTAGCACAAAGGAGTATACAACAGCCTACACCTGCCATCACTGGCGGCGCTTTGACTATGACCGCGCCAAAACGTATGACAAGGCCCTCGAGAATCGCTCGCCGCGCGATATCGTCGCCGACATTCTCGCGTGGTCTGATCACGCGCTTCGGCATGATGACCCCGACGGTTCTTTCCGGCTCACCTACAAGGCTCTCGAACACGCTGCCCGCCTGTTCCTGGAGGAAAAGACCGGGCTCAATCCGGACGCTAATGGTCGTTACAAGGCGGCTGATATTGCCGGACTGCGCACTACGTTCGTGCCCGAGGGCAGGAATCGAGAGATCACTCTCGGCTTGCAGAACATCGTCAAGATCCTCAACGATTTAGGCCATCCCTTTGGCACAGGCTTCGACCGCAAGGTTAAGGATTTCTGCGACATTCGAAACGACGCCACGCATGATCTGCGACCGGTCAGCAAGAAAGAAGCGCAGGATTTTCTTCACCTGGCGCGTGCGCGGATCGGGATTACCCCCACGCCGATCCCGGAGTCGCTTTGAAGCGTCATGAAATGCGGACGGGACGCCGGACTCAGAACCCGGGACGGCGTTTCGTGCGCGGGACGTTGCTCGTCCCTCCTGGGTCCTTGAGTCCTGCGTCCTGCGTCCCCAAACCCCGGTGACACCATGCCCTCTCTGATTCTCGGCAGCGATACGTTGAGCGTCCGCTTGAACTCCAGGCGGTTGGAAGTCGTGCGGCGCGATCACAAAAACCCGCAGGCCGAGACGGTCCACACCGACGTGCCGCTGCACGATCTCGACCGCGTGGTCGTGATCGGCCAGCCTTCGCTCACCACGCCGGTCCTCGCCGAGCTGATGGACACCGGCATCCCGTGCTATTTCCTGACGCGC
>Ga0116141_10005050_pt1 | contig 11060 bp, 7 predicted proteins | sample AD_UKC097_MetaG_FD_89744 | JGI IMG/M metagenome (GOLD analysis project Ga0116141, IMG submission 89744) | Active sludge microbial communities of municipal wastewater-treating anaerobic digesters from USA - AD_UKC097_MetaG | ecosystem: Engineered > Bioreactor > Anaerobic > Digestate | place: USA... | reverse complement strand
TCCTCATCGCCGTTCTGGAAGGTCACTTTCGGTCCACCGTTCAGGCTCCCGACGAATTCCTGGGCTTCCACCTCCAGGAGGTCCTTCCCGATGGAGAATCCGCTGCCGACCCGAATGGTAACCTGTGGCGTCGGAACCTTGTCGATTGTCGATTCCTGTCCGTACAGAGTAATCACATCCCCGGCTTCGGCCCTCACGGCCTTCCCCCCGTTTACACGAAACGTTGCGGCCTCTGCGAAACCTTCCCTCTTGAGTGCTGCATCATCCTGGACGGTGACGTGATCTGCCGTGGGGTCGATAAGGTGTTTGTTCTGGTTGAAGGTCAATGTAAAGGTACTGTTGCTGTTGGTGATACCGAGATCGTCGATCAGCCAGAAGGTCCCTGTGTTCGCGAAAGTGAACTGACTCATCTCGAACCGCGTCCGGTCGCCATCGATCACGTCGAGAGTACCGGTATAGGCGGTGTAGGAGCGCGTTCGATAGTTGATTTCTTCGATCAGTCCGGAGATGGACTGGAACCGGAAATCGTTGTAGGTGGTATCTGAGGAAGCGGTCAGTGTCGTATCGAGCGTGAAAGTCGCCTGGAAGGACGTCCCATCTACCTCAATACCGGTCAAAGTGATCGTGCTGTTGTTGAACAGCGTAACTCCGCCGGTGTAGTTGCCTTCGATAAAGGTCCCGTTCAGCACCGCAGCCGTGCTGATTTTACCCAGAGAGGCCGTTCGATTCATCATGGATCCGTTTGCATCGACCCAGGCGACAAGGGACTCGGTCATTCGTTGCTGTGCTCCGACAACATCTTCAACCGTAATCGTGAATTGCCCGGTATCGAATGTGGAGCCGGTGACAGCCGTGACGGCGTTGCCGACTTTGCCTGCGCCGGAAAGAACAGAGGCCTCGCCAATAATGCCTCGCGTGACCCCCTCGGCCTTGCAGGCCAATTCTCCGGTGCCGGATGTGCGTGAGACAAACAAACTGATACTGGCCTCGGAGTAGGTCGTCGTGCTGTTGCGAAGCACGATTCGACCTGCATTGGCTCCTGTGCCCATGGCAGCCGTGATCCGATAAGATTCCGGGACATTTGCCGTCGCAGTCACTCCCCAGTGCGCCCTCTCTGCGGATTCAATCTGGGTGTTGATTCGGGTGATCAGGTCGCCGATATCGAGGGCACCGCCGATTGACAATGCTCCGCCGAACAGGGTCACCCCGTCCGAAAGAACGCCCTGGAATGCAATTGTGTCTCCACTGTACAGAGATACGCCCTGGAAATACGCGCCGGTCAACAGGGTGGCGGCGGTGGCACTGGCTCCGTCGATGGTCACCGCCGAGGTCCAGCGTCCGAGGGAGATGGCCAGGTCGGTCTGATCGGTGATCCCGGTACTGATCGTCTGTTTCTCCAGGGTTCCTTCCCCGGAAAGGATCTGCTCATACCCCTGGTTGCTTTTGACAATGTTGAGGAAACTCAACCCGTCTGCGAGCGTGTTCGCAGTGGGAGATTGATCGATTTTGATCCCGTAATTCTGCAAACCGTCTTGCCCCGGTTTGACCAGGGATTCGATTTGAAAATCACCGTTCAGGAGACGGTTGGTATTGAATTGTGTGGTCTCAGCGATACGGGTGATTTCGTCGATGCTCTGAAACACTTCATCCTGGAGCGCCTGCCGAGCCTGGATGTCGTTGACACCCGTGTTTCCTGCCTGAACGGCAAGAACGCGCATCCGGTCCAGGCGGACGGTGATCTCTTCCAATGCCCCTTCTGCGACATTGATCAGATTCATTCCGTCCTGGGCATTCATGACCGCTCGGTTGAGACCCATCACCTGAGATCGGATTCGAGTAGCCACCGTCATTCCGGCAGCATCGTCCCCGGCCCGGTTGATTCTCAAGCCTGAAGAAAGACGCTCGATGGATTTCTGGAGTTTGTAGCTGGTGACTTCGAGATGGCGATTCGCGTTAATCGAACCGATGTTGTTGTTAATACGAGTGAGACTCATGGTCATTCCTCCGTGAATGTCTGGGTTGGCATCCGTGCCAACCGGGTGCTGGATATGTTTGCTGTGCTCCGGATCTTACCGGAACGGTTACCAGAGATTCGGTGTTCTCCCCGGATTCGGCATATCCCGTGCCGTCCCCGGAGGAAAACCTGTCGAAATCCACGATTCCATCGTGAATCCGGTGTGCTCTCCGAATCCCTATGGCTCTCAATGCCCTCTTTCAGTTCAGTCGCGGCGTAATCCGTTCCGATCTACAGTCCGGTCGGGAACTACCGACACCGGGCTGTCTCCTGAAGAATCTTGCCCATTGACAGGCATAGAGACCTGTCGCACCAGTTTTCCTGGGCCTGTCCCACCAGTGAGCCAGGCGTTTCCGGCAAAGAAGATCGGGTCCTTGTCTGAGACCGGGTTCTTTCCATCATTGGGCAAAACCTCGATGGAGGATTGCCGAGTATGGCGGACTTTGGCGAGACTATCCATGAACCTGTGAATATGGACGATCGTCTCTCTCCCAAGTTCGGGCGTCATCCTGAGCCTGTCGAAGGGAGAGATCCGGAGTCGGTTGAATGATTTCAACTTATCAACCCGACTCTGTTCCCTCCCCCGTCTTATGGAGAGGGATTCCCAGATTTATGGAGACAGTCCCGGAAGGACCGCCATACCAGACTGTGCCCCGGAATGGGCCGCCGCTTAGACCTCCTTATTACAATTCTTTCTCATCCCCCTGGGGGGATGGCTATTGCCTAAGATCGTTCAATCCGGGCAGACACAGGGGTCTGCCTTTGCGATTCCATAACTCCCTCCAGGAGAACCCGGAGGGTAAACCTGAGTGGACACAGTAGACAGAGCGAACCTCTTAGACGCCCTCTCCATCCGGGAGAGGGTTGGAGGGAGGGACTGTCCTCCCTGTGGCAAGCCTGAGCTGAATCCACTACCGGTCATCTTGATTCTCTCCACGGAAATCCGGCAGATCTTGTAAGTCACTCCACCGGTTGTCTGCTCCGGATCCAGAGACCGAGTGATGTCCTGGAGCCGGGGCGGGGCCATGAGTACACTCCTGCCGGGTTTGTTCTGGCTTTACATCGGATGGTTCTCCACCCGAAATCCTGTGAATCGGATAGCATTCGGCTCTGCCGGGTCGAACCGGTAAAGGATTCCTCAGCCAGGAGGTAGACCACCCGACACCGGGCGGTGAGGATAACCTTCTTCTTGGGTGCGCATGTCTGGCTGAATGCATCATTCCTCTTCCGAATCCGAAACCGTTAAGGCCTTTGGGGCTTCTTCACAGCACGCCGGATTGCTTACGAGATAGTCCTTTCCGAGGTACATCTTCGGGAAAGACAACCATCCATTTCTGTCTCAATCCTCGCCATCAGGCGAACGCGAAAGGCCGAAAGCCCAGGGCGCGCCATCGACGAAGGATCTGGTATTGGATCGTTCTCAGAATCCTCAAAGATTTCATTGCCCATTCCTCCCAATACGAGTTGGTTTTCAAGTGCACATCGGGATCCGAATACACCGATGCCTTTATTCTCCTGCGGGACTGGTACAGGGACCGGCCCACTTGTTTCCAAAATTGCCTGGGGGACCCGTCAGGTCCGGACGGACTTACCCGAGTGGTCGGGCAACGTGATCTGGATTCGCCCTGTCTGACGGTCCCGTAGCAGGCACTCTTATCTTGTTTGTCGACGGACCTCAGGCCGATGTCCTTTCCGTTCGGCGAGGCTTGGTTTTAACCTTCCGGAGGTTCTCTCTTCAAGATCGTCGAAAGGTTCCATAGCCGTCCGTTACGCTTCTGCTGCCCCAGATTCCTTCGGGTAGACTGACCTCCCGGAACCTGGCTGCACACAGAGACATGAGACCTGCTGTCCGGGACAGGGAATTCCCCCCTGTCCTATCTCCGGTCCCGGCAATTCTCCCCGGATTGGACCGGATCGGGCGAATTTCGTCGCCTGGGTACATCCGGTAAAATTGCCGTTCCGTACTTCATATTGTGAGTCCTTTCCGTCGGACTGCCTGATCCGTTCAGCCCCCTCTCCAAAACGCCTTCATTGAGAAGGGACTTCGGGACTAATTCTCTGATGGTCGGCGGGGATTTCCGCCGCCCAGGAAATGTTCCTCTTCTTCCTTTCGCTTCTTTTCATCCGACGGCAGTCCGCGCAACTCTCTGATATGCGGGTAGGGGACCAGCCATCGTCGGGTCCGGTCGATCCGTCGCTTCTTGCCGGCGGATCGGATTTCGACGCTCCATAGTCTGCGGACCGCCGTTTCGGTTTCATCTTCCTCAATGTTGATTTCCTCTTGTATCAGTTCCAGGAGTACATTCTGGTTATGAATATTCTTTTGAGGGGTCTTCGGCTCCGTGCCAGGTTCCAGGAAATGGAGCAAGTCATCCTGGATGGTTTGCCATAAGAGAGAGGTGAGTTCTTTGCCCTGGTGCATGTTCGCCAATTCATTCGGGTTCTCGCTCAGATCTCTGAAGTTATGAATCCATTCCTCGTTGAGAGGTCCGACGGGCAGGGCCGGATACGAATCTATATGTTTGTGAGGTTCTTGTCGGTTGTACACAGAAGCGGACATAGTTCCATCCCTTTCGTAAAGTCAGTGCCTCACTCCTGGCCCTAAGCCGAGTCTTAATAATTAGTTATACATTTGCAGTGAGAGTTGAACCGGGCGGGGCAGGAGGGGCCGGCCCCGCCCGGCAGGTGTGCGGAATCAGCCTCCAAGCAGGCTCAGCAGTGTCTGCGGCAGGAAGTTGGCCTGCGACAGCACGCTTGTGCCCGCTTGATAGAGAATCTGATGAAGGGTATAGCTGGTCGTCTCAGAGGCAATATCCACATCGCTCAGACGCGATTCGGAGGATGTCAAGTTCTCTGAGCTGACAGACAGATTGCTGATCGTGGATTCGAGGCGGTTCACGAACGCACCCAGAGTTGCCCTGGCGCGGCTGATCTGATCCAACGCCTCATCGACGATTTCGAGCGCTTCATTGACACCGGAGACGGTTCTCACGTTGATCTGATCCACCGTTCGACCGCTGCCGCGTCCGAATCCCAGGTTGTCGGCACGGAGGTCCGGCATGTTGACCTGGAGATCCTGGCCGGCGAAGGCCCCCACCTGGAAGTTGAGGTTCCTGCTGATCGTGGAGATCAGGATCGCAAGGCCCGTGTTCGGAGAGCCGGTCGTGGGAGGACCGGTCACATCGAGCATGATGTCAAAGTCCAGGAGCAGGGTCTCGGCAACTCCCTCGGACACGCCGCTGACAAAGAAGACATCGGCGTCCCCGTTCTGGAAAGTGACCAGCGGACCGCTGTTCAGGCTGCCGATGAATTCCTTGGCCTCGACCTCCAGGGTATCGGTTCCATTATTGAAGATGGAGGCACTCATGACCCCGTCGCGATCACCGCCACCGACGCGCATGGCCAACCGTTGTGGCGTCTCGCCAAACACAGTCGGGGTTGCGGCGGCCAGGACCACGAAATCACCCACCGTGACCCGCTGACGGGGACCACCGGCGGTCTGAATCGTGGCCTGCTCGGGATTCCCGGCGATAATCAGCTCCGCACGGTCGTTGATTGTATTCTGCAAATCGACTCCGGTCGTATCATTGACACGGATCAGGAAGCTCGATTCGGAGAAATCGGCGATATCGTCGATCAGCTGGAATGTCCCCGCGCCGGTATAGGTGAACCGGGCATCCTTGAATCCCCACTGATCGCCTGCGGACTTTGTACCGAACGCACTGGACTGATCGCGCCAATTCAGCTCGCGGAGCATCCCGGAAATGGTGTGGACATGTCCGTCGATCAGGTTATCGGCATTGGCGACAGTCGTGTCGTACGTCAGAGTGCTGGAAAAACTCGTTCCGTCCGCGTTGGTTCCCTCGATAGTGATGGTATCGCCGGTGGTAAGGGTGAAGTACTGCCGCCAGACACCGTTGTACCAGACCCCGTTGAGACCGGCCGTGCCCAGGGACGCATCGCGGGCCAGAATGGCACCCGTTCGATCCGTCATCGTCAGGAGGCTTTCGACCTCCCGCCGGGCAGGCGGAACCACATCGGTCACAGAGATAGCGAAATTACCGGTATCGAACGTGGAACCGGTAATCGAGTTGACCGTATTCCCGATCTGTCCACCGACATTATCTCCATCGACCAGGTCGCGGGTGACACCGAATTGCTGCGCAAAGACCGTGCCGCCATCCACCACGGTGAATGAGATGTCGAACCCCGATGGGGCCATCACATCATTCGTTCCGTCGTTGCCGGCAAAGTAGAAGCGTCCACCGGCGTTGGCACCGGTTGCGCCGCTCAGTCCACCCGCCGCGCCGTCGGTCATGCTGACACGCGTCTGGACGAAGCTCGAGGGAATCGTGCCGCCGCCGAACAGGGCATTCTCGGCAGAGTCAATGGCGGCCTGAATCGCCGTCCGCATATTCGTCCAGGTGGCGCCAACTCCGATGGAGTACGATCCGGCGAAGGGAGTTACCCCATCCGAAAGGACGCCCTGGAATGAGATTCGATCCGTGGCGGCCAGGGTATATCCGGGGATGATTGTGCCGTCCGCCAGGGTATACCGTCCCAGCTGGCTACCAATGATATTATCCGCAAGAGCAGCACGGTTACCGGCGGTGTCGCGGATCTGCAGGCTGCTGACCGCGATATCGGTCGCGTCTCGGACACCGGTGGCAAATATCTGCTGACTGCCGCGCGTTTCCGCGGGAAGCAGAGTCTGACGACCGGCCTGAGTCCGGATAATGTTCAGAATGGATGTGCCGGAACGCAGGTTGGAAGCGTTCGGATCATCGGAGATATTCACTCCGATGGGATCCTGGCCCGCACGGACATCGGAACTGTTGGCATTATCCCCATTGAACAGGACGCGTGTGCCGAATTGTGATGTCTCCGCAATGCGGTTGACCTCGTCAATCTGCTGAAACACCTCGTCCTGGATCGCCTGGATGGCCCGGTAATCGTTAGAACCGGTGTTGCCGGCAGCGATGGCCAATTCGCGGATCCGTTGAAGTCCGAGAACCAGCTGATCCAATGCAGCTTCCGCCGTGTTGGACATGCTGATTCCATTTTGTGCGTTGAGAATGGCTTGGTTGACACCCCGGATCTGGACCCGCAATCGTTCGCGGATGGTCAATCCGGCGGCATCATCCCCGGCGCGGTTGATTCTCAGGCCGCTGGACAAACGCTCGATATTCTTCTGGAGCTTTGTGCTGACGGCGTTGAGGTTGCGTGATGCGGTCACGGCGCCGATGTTGTTGTTGATACGTGTGAGGCTCATTGGTCGTATCCTCCCTGATACTTTGAGCCGACATCCGTGTCGGCCTCACCAAATACTGTTTTTCTCCATTGTGGAGTGTCGGTTTCGGGTGCGATTCAGTCCATCGATCCGGTCCGTGATCCTCTCGGTTGCCGGATCTTAACAGGTTGCTTACCAGCAGCCTTTTGGCGAAATCACGGAGCTCTTGGGCACTTGCTTACTTCAGATTGTCTTGGCAACCGACAGCTATGAAGGGTGCTATGAGTACGAATTACTGAGCCTGGTTGCCATGGGTGGGTGCTGTAGTAGGCTCGCCAATAGGTTTCGGCTGGGAAATTTCGGACTTGAGCGTTTTGAAGATTTTTTTTGCGGGGGTCGGAAAGACCCGATCACGATCTTCTTATGGAACTTCCGTGGGGGGAGACTCAATGACCGGAAGGAGATGCGGCAGGACCTCCGGCTCGATCACGCGCATCTCGCGCCACTTGCCCCCAAGGAATCTCGCCAGGAAACAGAAACTTAAGACAATGATAAACAGCGTGGCAAACGCCCAGGCAGCGTACAGACCGAAATCATAGTAAACACAGAACACAAGAATCGGAACCACCATCAGGAGCCAACCCAACCCCACGGTCAGGTAAAGGACAAACCGGGTATCACCCGCTCCTTTCAGCGAACCGGAGAAGATCAGGTTCAGGCTGTCGAACAGGCTGTAGACGGCCATGAACTGCAAAATCACGACTCCCATCGGACGAAGCTGTTCAAACTGCGTGGGGTCCGCCTTCCAGGCAAACGGTTCCAGAAACAGGTCCGGAAACAGGAGATAGGCCACGGCAAACAGCCCCATATAGGATGCAGTGAGATGTACACCGGTCCAGGTGGCCCTGTTAGCCATATCGGGCTGGTTTTTTCCCAGGTATTGCCCCACCAGGGTCGAGACGGTCACTCCGCATCCCAGCATGGGAATAAACGCCAGAGTGTTGATATTAAAAGCAATGCTGGTGATGGTCAGCTCCAGCGTGCCAATCCGTCCGATCAGAAGCGCAAACAACGCCCAGGACAGAATGTCCAATCCCAACTGAACCCCACTCGGTAAACCGTAGTACATGAATCGTTTGAATAGTGCCGTGTCAAATCGCCAGCCCGAAAGGATGCCGTATTTCGCGCGATGAATCTTTCGACTCACCAATATCCAATAAAGAATTGCGTTCACAACAGCACTGATGAAGGTCGCCCATCCCGCGCCCTCAATCCCCATTTCGGGACATCCCCATTTCCCGAAAATCATGATCCAGTCAAGAACCAGGTTCACCAGGGTGCAGGCCAGGTTGACCCATAGAATGGTCATGGTTTCCCCTCGCCCCGTGAAAAAACAGGACCAAACCGTACTGGCCGTGTTGAACAGCAGGCAATAGCACAAGATGCGGAAATATGGCGTCTCAAGCGCCACGACTTCCGGGGCATGCCCCACCCAATTAAAAAACGGCTCCGCCCAGAAAACCACCGGGATCACCAGCAACCCGGATAGAATGCTGAAATAAACGCCCTGCCAGAGCACCGGGCCGACCCGTTCGGGATGCTTCGCGCCGATATACTGCGCGATGAACGTATTCACATACCCCGCCGTCCCGCAGACAAATCCACCGACCACCCAATAAAGCATCGCCGAGGCCAGGGCAGCGGCAACCGATTCCGCCGAATACCAGGTCAGAAACATCCGGTCAACGAAATGCTGGATCGTGGCAGCCCCGCTGCTCAGGATGAGGGGAAAGGCAATCCGCAGAAAATCGCGGTATCCGGCCTCGCTTTCCCAATGCTCCCGCCAAGAAAACATGGTACGCTCCATCGTGATTCATCGTCCGGGGGGTTGAAAAGACGGAATCATTTCGGGTGGGATGTTCGAAATCAACGGGTCAACTACGCTATCGCCGCGTGGGGAAGTTTTCAATGCAAGATAAGTGCGGTCGCACGGACCCTCACCCCAGCCCTCTCCCGGAGGGAGAGGGAAGAAGAAACTCCAGGCGAGCCGCGAAAAATGAGAAAAATCGGCTCGGCAGGAGCCTCGCCGCCCTCCCATATTTACGAATCCGAATCCTTCTCGAACCGCCGATCCGCTTTTTCCCGATCTACGGCGAGCCGGTCAATCCAACCGGCGGCAGCAGAAGGAAATGAATCGAACGAAGGTACATAGGGTTTGATATCCAGAAGGGGAGTTCCATCTAAGATATCCAGGTCCGCCACACGAAGAATGCCGTGCAACTCATCCACCGAAAGGAGCCTCACCGGAGACAGCCCAATGGGATTCGGCCTGGACGGGGCACGGGTGGCAAAAAGCCCTCTCGGAACCGTGTCCCGGAATGGAACAACCTTCGGCTGATTGGCTTTCGCGCGGTCGAACCAATACACCAGCCAAATCCGCTCAAATCCGGCCAGATCCGCAAGAGAGGCCCGGTACGGTCCGAAAACCTCAACCGCTCCCGTAGTTCCCTCTGCATAAACCGGCTGAATGGGCGTTCCCTCTTGAACCTTAAAAGGAGTGTGAATCACCCCGATGGATTTAAGTTTAAAGGTATCGGGATCGGACATGATTGAAGAACAGCCCTTTATTCCGCCGAATCCCACAGCCTGGGGATATCGACTTCCTGTTCAATCATGCTGCCGAGCTGGAACAGGACCGTCTCATTAAACGGCTGGGCCATGAGCTGAACACTGACCGGAAGGCCCTCGTGAAAATCCACCGGAAACGCGAGTCCCGGAATACCCACCACATTGGCGATGGTGGAATAGACATCCGTAAGGTACATCGCCAGGGGATCATCGGTCTTTTCGCCGACTTTGAATGCCTTGCAGGGCGCAACGGGGGCAAGGATGGCATCGCAGGACCGGAACGCCTGCGCAAACTCATTGCTGACCAATCGCCGCGCCTTGGTGGCCTTCAGATACCAGGCATCGAAGAATCCTGCCGAGAGCGCGTACGTCCCGATCAGTATCCTCTCCCGAACCACTTTGCCGAATCCTTCCGCCCGGCAGCGGGTAAAGAGAGAGATTAACTCATTGGCATCGGTCTTATGTCCGTACAGGATGCTGTCGTAACGGGCCAGGTTGGAGGAGGCTTCGCTCATGGTGATGACATAATAGATCGGAACACCGTAGGAAGCGGTCGGCACACTGACTGTGGAGATCTCCACACCGGCCTTCTGCAGAATGTCAACGGTCTTGTTGATCCCCGCCTTGATTTCCGGCGGCAGATCTTCAGAGACATATTCCTTGAGAATGGCCACTCGAAGCCCTTTGACATCGCGTCCGCAGGCTTCTGTCCACTTCTCCACAGGTTTATCGGCGGAGGTGGAGTCGAATGGGTCCCGGCCCGCAATGATTTCAAACAACCTTGCTGTTTCGAACGTGCTGCGGGCCATGGGGCCGATCTGGTCGAATGAACTCGCATACGCGATGTTTCCATGGCGGGAAACCCGCCCGTAAGTCGGTTTCAGGCCGACACAGCCACAGAAAGCCGCCGGTTGACGGATGGAACCGCCGGTATCCTCAGCCAGGGCCAGGGCACATTCTCCCGCAACCAGGCTGGCCGAGGAGCCGCCGCTCGAGCCACCGGGCACGGCGCTGTGGTCCCAGGGATTCAGGCAAGGTCCGAAATGCGAGGTTTCCGTAGAGGAACCCATGGCAAACTCATCCACATTCCCCTTGCCGATGATGATCCCATCCGCTTCTTTGATCTTCCGAACCGCCGTGGCATCGTATGGCGGAATGTATTCGGCAAGCATTCGCGATCCGCAGGTC